>ERZ1024378.205-NODE-205-length-8282-cov-7.970098_pt1 | contig 8282 bp, 8 predicted proteins | sample MGYA00520787_ERZ1024378 | MGnify/ENA primary metagenome ERZ1024378 (study PRJEB33242, sample SAMEA3444269) | Homo sapiens | biome: Host associated; feature: Gastrointestinal tract; material: Stool | place: Uganda | collected 2011-01-01 ... | reverse complement strand
AGATCTACACTCTTTCCCTACACGACGCTCTTCCGATCTGAACATAGAAGCTAATAAGAAGTAAACAGCCAAGCCTAAAACGTCAATTGCAGTTGCGATTACGGGACCTGATGCTACAGCCGGATCTATATTCAATTTTTTCATAGAAAATGGAGTTAGTGTACCAATCAATGCTGCAAGTGCCATATTAATTGCCATTGCAATACCTACAATAAATCCCAGTTCAAAATTATGTTGCCATCCCCAAGTGAATAGAGTTACTAAAACACCAAAGAAAGCACCAATCATCAAACCAATAAAACTTTCTCTTAAAATATGGCGAACCATTGAACCTGTCGTAATTTGACCTGTTGACAAACCACGAACAATAAGCGTAATACTTTGAGTACCAATATTACCCGCCAAACCTGCAAGCAATGGAATAAAGATTGCAACAATCGGCAAAGCTTTAAGCGTATGATCAAAAATATTGACTACATTAACCGCAATCAATTCACCAATCAAAGTTACAAACAACCAAGGTGTACGGGCTTTCATTGACGTAAATACGCTACCTTCAAGAATTTCATCCTCGTCAATACTACCTGTCGAAATACCTGAAGATGCATAGATTTCTTCTGTTGTTTCTTCTTCCAACGCATCTTGCGCATCGTCCCACGTAACAATCCCTCTAAGGTGGTTATACTGGTCAACTACCGGCAAAGAGTCAAATTGGTATTTCATAAACACATCTGAAATTGTATCTCTATAATCATCAATATGAAGCTTTACAATATCAGCATTCATAATGTCTTTAACCTTTGTTTTGAATGACGAAGTCAAAAGAGTTCTTAATGATAAAACACCTAACAAGTGGTCTTGAGTGTCTGTTACATAAACATAATACAAATCAATATTATCTTCTTCTGCCTTTTCACGAATATAATCCAAAACCTCTTTTACGGTCATTTCTTGAGTTACAACCATAAACAAAGGTGTCATCATACCACCGGCTGTATCTTCGTCGTAATTCATCAATTCACGAACTTCTGCAGAGAATTTTTTAGGTAAAGAATCCAAATACGCTTCTGTATCATCTTCTTCCATATCACCTAAAACGTCGGCAGCAGCATCGTGTGGTAAGTTTTGAATAATTCTTGCAGCTAAGTCTGTATCAATATCTCCCAAAATTTCAACCTGCAAGTTTGGAGGAAGATATTCAATCATCTCAGCAGCTTTGTCTTCGTCAATAAGATTGAAACATTCCAAACGTTCTTCTGGTTTTAATTCCTGAAAAATATCCGCCAAATCGGCAGCGTGAAATCCGTTCAATTCTTCAGCTAATTGAGCGGTCGTTTCATCGGCTAGGATTTCACGTATTCTGTCTACGGTTGTTTGAATATCAATCATAGTTTTATTATATCCTAAATATTTTTTTTAGTTTATAATAATTTTATTAAGAATTTTTTGAAATGAGGAATTATATGCTAAAAGATTTATACTTAAAAGAAGTTGAAAATGCTATTGATACAGCAATTAAAGCTGAAAAACTTGGTCAAATGACTGAATACACAACAGGTTCTCTAAATGTTGAAAAGCCTAAAAATTCTGAATTCGGCGACTTTGCAATCAATGTTTCATCTTTGGCAAGAAACGCTAGAATTGCACCACCTCAAATTGCAAATGCAATTGTTGAAAACTTAAAAAATGATGGTTATGAAGTGTCTGTAATGGGCGGATTTATTAACTTTAAGACAGGCAAAGAACTTTTGGCAAATGCTATTGCCGAAATTTTTGCCCAAAAAGAAAATTATGGTAAACCTAAAAATATTCAAGCTGAAAAAATTAACCTTGAATACGTTTCTGCAAACCCAACAGGACCTTTTCACATTGGTCACGGTCGTTGGGCTGCAATGGGTAGCGCCTTAGCAAACCTTTTAAAATTCTACGGTCACGACGTTTACCAAGAATTTTACATCAACGATGCAGGATCTCAAATTCAAAAATTGGGTAATTCTTTAAAAATCAGAATTAAACAAGAATTGGGTGAAAACGTAGATTTTCCGACTGACGAAGTTGAAAGAAAGAATTTCTACCCTGGAGATTATTTGATTCCTGTTGCAAAAAAATTCTTGGAAGATAACAAAGATTTAGTTGAAAATGTTCAAAAAGATGTTGATAAAATTAACTTAAAGGTTCTTTGCGATTATGCAAAAGCTGAAATGGAACGCTTACAAAGAGCTTTATTAGAAAACTTTAGAGTACATTTTGACAAATTTTATTCTGAATTAACTCTTCACCAATCAGGAAAAGTTGAAGAATCTTACAAAAAATTGGAAGAAAGTGGTAAATTATACGAAAAAGAAGGTGCAATTTGGTTCAAATCATCTGAATATGGTGATGACGAAGACAGAGTTATCAAAAAAGCAGACGGTTCAAACACATACTTAACGGCAGATATTGCATACCATAAAGACAAATTAGACAGAGGTTTTGACCGATTAATTAACATTTGGGGCGCAGACCACCATGGTTATGTAGCACGTGTTAAAGCTTCAATTGAGGCTTTAGGTTATAACCCTGACAAACTTGAAGTTCTATTAGGACAACTTGTAAACCTTGTTATAAACGGTGAACAAACAAGAATGGGCAAACGTAAAAATATGATTACGCTTGACGACTTGATTGAAGAAGTTGGCGTTGATGCAACCCGTTTTTGGATGTGTATGAGAGATATCGACAACACACTTGATTTTGATATTGAACTTGCTAAAAAATCTACAGACGAAAATCCTGTATTTTACGTTCAATATGCACACGCAAGAGCTTGCTCTATTTTAAGAAACGCTGTTAATGACAGAAAAGACACACAAACAGGTGAAACCATTAAGGCACCCCTAACTCAAGAAGAACTAGATAATTTAATTAATAACTTTGATAAAAATTTAATTGAAAAAGATATCGACAGCGCTAAAAAATTAATCTTAAAACTTGAAGAATTCAAATCTACAATTGTAAATTCTGCAAAAAACAGAACTGTTTACACTATTTGTAGATATGTTCAAGAACTTGCAAGCGAATTCCATTCATTCTACAACGCAACAAGAGTAATTACAGATGACAAACAAACAACTCTTGCTCGTTTATCACTTGTTTGGGCAGTAAAATCTGTTCTTGAACAAGGTTTAGGAATTCTTGCCGTTACAGCTCCTGAACATATGTAATATAATAATATTCATAAAAATAGAGATTTTGCTTTTATGCTTAATCTCTATTTTTTATCTATATTTATTTAAAATTACATTGCAATTAGTTTTATTTCACCAAGAACATCGCCGTGAAGAGTTTTAACCTCTTTATCAAACGGAATATTTGCCCAGCTAATCTTTTTCAGCATGCTTAGCATTGTAACTTCACGAGCCTTCATATCACAATCCAAGATTTTAACTAAAATACCGTCTGCTTTTTCCAAATTTACGGTAATACAAAGTCCGCCGGCTCCAACTTTTGCCACCAAATTATCCGAGCCTTGCATAATTTTGGTATCTAATCTATCTTCTCCGCCAATAATATAAGGATTTTGACGGAATGCATCACAGATTTTTTTGTATTTTTCAGATGTAAATAGGTTCAAATAACCTTTAAGCATATTTTTTAAAGGCATTGCACAAATTGGAACACCACAACCGTCTTTTGTGATTGGATAATCCTCTTCAACTTCGCAGAAATCATAAATTCTTGTTTTAATTTCTTGTTGCAATGGATGTTCCAACTGATCATAAGTATCAATATCCCAACCATTTTTTTTGCATAAAGCCAACATCATAATGTGTTTACCTACACAATTGTTATGAAAAACAGTCGGTTCTTCACCATTTCGAATCAACTCTTCTTGAGCTGTTTTTGAAACAGGCTTGTGAATTCCACATCTTAACTTGCTTTTATCAACACCAATTTTGTTCAAAAGATGTTTAGCAAGCTCTACATGACACTTTTCACCTGCATGAGAAGCGCAACAAATAGCAATTTCTTCACTTGTAAAATCTAAATCATAATCAACAATTAAAGAGGCTTGAATAGGTTTTGCACAAGAACGCAAATAAAACGGATAGCCAAAAGTTTCACCAAACTCAAAGTCCGTTGAAACAACAAAGCCTAAATGCTCCTGTTCAACAAGTCCATCTCTAAAAAATTTTACTAATCTTTGCGGAATATAACTATCTGGATAATACATTAGTTTTTCTTAAACATTGATAATAACTTAGCTAATTTAGCTTTCAAAAGTGTATTTTGACGTTTTAACTCTTCAATTTCAGCAACATATTTGCTGTCGTTTGCAGTAACACCTTCAGGAATAATAGCAGTATCTAAAATAAATCTTTTTCTTGCTTCATCCTTAATTGTAACCAATGATAGAGTATCTTTTTCTGTAATATAGCCTAAATCTATCATAACTTGAGCAATTTTTGCTTTTTGTCCTGCAGCTACAAGTTCTTTTTGTTTACGGATTGTCATTTCAAGTTGGTCAACATTGATTTTACCAACACGTTTGAAATATTCACCTGTTCTAAATCTACCTGACATAAATCCGGCCATTGCAGTAATTTTTACAGGAACAGGAGCTTTAATCATATCAGCATCAATTGCAGCCATGAAAAGTTTACAAACTTCTTCAAGAGTCCAAAAACGGTTTAGAGCAATTTCCATAATAGAAAGACCGTCATCTAAATCTTCCAAAAACAAATACATATTTGGTTCAAAACCTTTTTTACGTTCTTCTAATTCAGATTTACCAACATAAGATAAAACTGGAACGTACAAGTGTAAAAGGTCTGACTCTTTTCTGTTAATGAAGTCTTCAGACAACATTGACTGTAAATCTTCGTACAAATGTAAGAAGATTACTTGCTTAATCCAAAGAGGAAACTCTTTTAATTTTTCTATAAAATTGTTTAATAAATTTTTCTTCAAAATACTCTCCATTAAGTATTCATTTTTATTCATTATATACTATAATGTAAATAAAGGCAAGTTAAATTTGTAAAACAAAAAGGAAGAAAATGAGCGTAGACGGCTTTTCAATGTCAAGTTTGGGTTTACCCAAAGATATAACCTCAGCACAAATGACTGCAAGCACTGAACAAGCAGTACTTAATGCCGGTGAAAAGGTTGTAGGGAAAATCGATAAAGTCCTAAACAAAAGAATTGATAACAACACTGATGAAGAAAAAGAAAAAAATCAGTTCTTTGAAGACGGTTTTCAAAAAGATGAAGAAGATGAAGAAGATGAGGACGAAGAAAATGAAGAAAACGCTCAACATCAGTCATTTTTAAATACAGACGAAGAGTTTAAAGACGGAATTGAAAAGAAAAAAAGAAAATACAAAGCTCCTGTTATTAAAGATCCTGAAAACATTACCATACGTTTTAACAACGACTTGAATAATATAGAATTATATAATATAGTAACTAATAAAACCGTAGAATCTATTCAAACGGAAGAATTTGTTAACATGGTTAACAAATTGGACTACAATTCAGGAATATTATTAAACAAGAACATATAGATATTACACACATTTAGAGGTTTTTTATGAATCCATATTTAAAAACTTATCAAAGAAACGAAGTAGAAACAGCATCACCAGAAAAAATTCTAATTTTATTATACGACGGAGCCATTCAGTTTTTAAACAAAGCCAAAATTGCAATGCAGAATAATAATGTTCCGGAAATTCACAACAACATCATAGGTTGCGAAGAAATTATTGAAGAATTTATCAACACAGTTGACGAAGAAAAAGGCGGCGATTTTGCTATTCGTATAAAAGCCTTATATCAATACTTCTACAATACATTGGTTATGGCTAACATAAAAAAAGATGAATCTAAAATTGATGAAGTATTAAAACATCTGATTGAATTACGTGCAACTTGGAAACAAGCTATTGCTATTGCCAATAGTCAAAAAACACCTGTAGTATCAACTTCTGACTATGAAGGTTAACGATGACAAAACAATTTGACCATTTAAAAATTTTATACAAACAAATTCTTGCAACTTCAGTCGAAATAAAAAAACTGATTGAAAGAGATAATTATGACGAGGCTTTATCGAGAGAAGCTCATAAAACTCAATTAATAGAAAAAGTTAATTTCGTAAAAAACAGTTTTAAAATGACAGATTTTGAATCATCTACATTGAAGAAAATTATTGAAGATATTCAAAAACAAGAAAATGAAAATCTGGCTAAGCTTAAAGAATTAAAAGCAGATGTTGCATTAAAACTTAAATCACTAAATGCCAAAAACAAAATTGCAAACAAATATGCAGGAAACATTGAACCACAAGAAGGTTCTATACTTGATTTTAGCGAGTAATTTTAAAGATATGGATATTCAAAAAAACAATAAAGCAAAAAAACTTGCCACTACAATTTCTATTTTTTCAAATTGTATGCTCATTGCGATGAAAATTATTGCCGGTGTAATTTCCGGCAGTATCGGCATTATATCAGAAGCAATTCACTCGTTTTCAGATTTACTTGCCTCTTTCATTGCATATATTTCGGTTATAAAATCTGCTCAACCTGCAGATGAGGACCATTCTTACGGTCACGGAAAATATGAGGATTTGTCGGGATTTATTGAAGGTTGGCTAATCATTTTTGCAGCACTTTACATTGCATACGAGGCTGTTAAAAAGATTGTTTTTCACGCAAATGCAGAAATTAGCGTTGATTTAGGTATCTATGTAATGGCTATTTCTGCTATCATAAACTGTTTTATAAGCTGGTATTTATTCCACGTTGCAAAGAAAACAGGTTCAATAGCTGTTTACGCCGATGCAGAACATCTTAGAACAGACATTCTTTCATCTGCGGGTGTTTGCTTTGGTTTAATTTTAATAAAAATAACTAATATCCACATTTTAGACCCAATCATTGCACTTGTTGTTGCAACAATCATTTTAGTTGCCGGGTTAAGAATCTGTAACCAAGCAAAAAATAACCTTGTTGATAAATCCTTGAGTGAAGAGGAAGTCGAAAAAATTGAAGAAATCATCGATAGCTTCATCGACGGTTCTGATTTAATTGCAATAAAACACCTTAGAACAAGAAAATCAGGCATTAAGAAAAATATTGAGCTTGTAATTATTGCAAACAAAAATCTAACAATCGAAAATAGCCACAAGCTTTGTGACAAAATTGAACACAGACTTAGCGAAACAATCGGAAATACTGAAGTTTCTATCCACTTGGAACCAAATTACGAACAAGTTATTGCATAATCGCAAGGCTTGAAAAACACTAAAAAATACGTTAAACTGAATATTATTATTTGACGAGGTTTTATAATGAAGAAAATTTTTAATATAACAAAACAAGCATTTACATTGGCAGAAGTACTTATGGTAATGGGTATTTTGGGAGTAGTTGCAGCTCTAACAATTCCAAACTTGCAAAATAATATGGAAGACCAACAAATTGTGGCAAAAGTTCAAACTATGTACGCTGATATTGACCAAGCATACAAGGTTGCGCTAAAAAAGTATGATGATAATTGGGAAAATTCCTCTTATGCACCACGGGTTTTAGAATATATGAATACAAAGAGTATTTGCAATAGTAATAACACTTCTTCATGTTTTGCCAGTACAATAAGTAATTATAAAACAGGACAGAAAATTTCATTTGAATCTGATAAGTATAGTGCGACATTTAATGATGGTTCTTCAATTATATTTCAAAATCCTCCTAGTTTAGTCTTTTTTGATATTGATGGCAAAGACAAAGGCTATAACACAGTTGGTGTCGATATATTTAATATAGGATTTGGCGAAAATGGCTTAGAACTGGATACAGAAGCTAATTTTTCATCTGTAGATAATTATACATCTTGGATTATAAAATTTAACAATGTTGACTATTTGCATTGCAGTACATTAAAAGCTAACGGCAATACAACTTGTAAATAATGACATTAAAATTGAAATATACACATGATGTCATGTTACTCCGTCGACATCCTGAATAATTCGTATCAAACATTAAATAAAAAGCCGTTTCTTTTGAAACGGCATGAAAATTTGTATATAGTCAGATTTTGCGTAGGGCGCCGTGTGAACAAAGTGAACCCAGCCCGAAGTAGCGAAGACATAGCGAATGACAACGTTAGTGAAATGAGCGACTTGTCTGAGTGGAGCAATAATCTGATTCCAATTCTTAAATAAAAAGCCGTTTCTTTCGAAACGGCATGAAAATTTGTATATAGTCAGATTTTGCGTAGGGCGCCGTGTGAAC
>ERZ1024378.204-NODE-204-length-8339-cov-8.287904_pt1 | contig 8339 bp, 10 predicted proteins | sample MGYA00520787_ERZ1024378 | MGnify/ENA primary metagenome ERZ1024378 (study PRJEB33242, sample SAMEA3444269) | Homo sapiens | biome: Host associated; feature: Gastrointestinal tract; material: Stool | place: Uganda | collected 2011-01-01 ... | reverse complement strand
ATTGAGTGCTTTGATTATTACAGATGGTGCGATTATTTCGGGTTTTGGGCTTAAATAGGGCGGTTGAGTGGTAGGAAATAATACTACCATTCGTAATTCAAACTACTCCAAAATACTCATTTTGCGGACTAACGGACAAAATCACCCTAGATATAGAAGGCTTCCACAGCGAAAGTATGGATTTGTAATATATTACGCTTCAAATTCTACAAAGGAAGGAAGCTCTGTTTCTCCGTTATAAGTTTCTGAAAGCTTATTACTCTTACTGTTATCTTCTGCTAAAGTTTCGTTTTCATCTGATTTTTCGGACTCTTTTGTCTTATCTTTCTCATTTATATATTTCAAATATTCAACATAAGTTACAACACCGTTACTGTTTTCGTCCATTGCTTCATCATATTTTTCGTCACCCTCTTTTGCATAAACTGTATTGTCATTTTTAGAATCCGCCTTAGACTCCTCTTTTGTTGCATCCTTTGCCAATTTAGAATTTTTATTTGCAGCAAGCATTGCAGTAACCATAGCCAATTTTTCTTTTGCTCCGATACCGTTATTCTCACAGTATTCATTGAACTCTTCTAAAGAAACTTTTCCGTCTTCATCCAAGTCCATTTCTTTTAAATACCCGGCTTGCCCCTTTTTAGCCAATATGGTTTGGCTGCCAATTTTTGCACTATTACTCGAACACTTTGTATTATCTATCTTATTTTTAGAATAATTAGATAGTTTTTTTAATTTATTAGAATTTGTTTTGTTTGTTTTCAAAGCATTCTTATATTTTTCCAAATACTGATTGCTCGAATTTGAAATCATTTCGGTCATAATACAAAATCCTTTTTGAAACAAGCCAATCCTTTGACTTATAGTTATAGTATTAAATACCACAAATCAAAAACAGAATAACCAATTTCAAAAGAATTGTTACAATGTTAGTATTCTAATTTAATTTTATTCTATTACCTATTTTGAAATTTTTCTGCATCTAGATATTTTATTACCTTTGCTGGATTTCCAACAACTACAGCATTATCCGGAACATCCTTTGTTACCACAGAGCAAGCTCCAATAATGGCATTTTCACCTATAGTCACCCCAGAGAGAATCGTTGCATTAACACCAATCCAAACATTCTTTTTTATATGAACAGGCTTGCAAGTAATTACCGGTCTATCATAAAAATCATGATTGTTTGTTGCAATCGTACAATTTAATGCGATTTTTGTATCATCCTCAATAACCAAACCACCGGCAGACATACATTGAAAGCCATTCATAAGAACAACATTTTTACCGATTTTAACTTTGTTTGCAAGATTTACAAAAATCGGAGGATTCACCATCGAATTTTCACCTAAATTTTCACCAAACAACTCTTTAATAAGATTATTACATTCTTCGGTTTGCGGCATTGTGTTATTAATCTTAAAACACAGTTGTGAACTTCTTATATATTCAGCCATTCTTTCCTCGTTAGGAATTCTTAAATCTAATCTAACTTCTTCCATTACACTACTCCTTTTTATTTTATTATAGCAATTGAGAGTAACTATCAGTCAAGAACTAAGTATTTCATTTTATTAATATTTATCTCTAAAATTTATTGACATGACTTATTTAATTATTGTAGACTTTTTATGCGTAGAAGATATATTTCATTTTATAGGGACACTTGCTTACAGTGGGAGGTAACAAGAGAGAAAAAGATTAGAGATATGTAATTTTACGAAGATTATTTTAAAAATCCAACGATATTAACGTTTCAATTTTTGAACATTAATTATAGAGTAGCAAATTTTTTGAAAGGAGAAAGACATGAAAAAATTATTCGCAACTTTAGCTTTATTATCAGTTATGGCTATGCCAGCAGTAGCTTCTGAACCATTTGGTATCGTTTACCAAGATACAACTCACCAATTATTAGGTTCTGGTTCTGTTGCTCCAGCTAAAATGGGTACAGCAACTTGCACATCATACTTTGGTATCGTTGCATTAGGCAACTGCAGTGTTAAACAAGCTATGCAAAACGGCAGAATCAACTCATTATCACACGCTGACCAAGCAACTAAAAACATTTTAGGCTACAAAAAAGTTACAACAAGAGCTTTCGGTCAATAATAACTGATAGTTTTATAAAAACTTGAACTAGGAGCGAAGCGGTTCCCGCTTCGCTCCTAGTTGTTATTAAAGGCGCCGGCTTAAAATCCGGCGCCTTTTTTCTTTAATCTTTGAAACAACAACAATTAAATCATTATGAACAAAGATTAGAAGAAATTAAAAAAATTTGGGATAATCGTAAAATCTTATATGTAATAAATAAAGATTCTCAAATATTAAAAGATGAATCTTGCTTTGATAATACACTTGAAAAGGATTATATGCCTTCATTACAAGTACAGTCATAAATTTCCCCCCCTGTTATATACGGAGGTGTTGTATTTTTTTCATCTAAATCAATATAGGCTTTTGCTTCCAAATGACTTACACACAGCATCATTACTACTGCTAATGACACTATAGACAAGATTTTTAATTTCATTAACTATCCTTTTTATGTGAAACTAATAATTTCGTTAAAAATTTTGATTGCAAATTTATCTGTCATTGCCGAAATAAAGTCAATTACAGCTTTTCTATAAGATTGTTGACTCTTATAATCATAAACAACCTTGTTTTGACATTGCATTCTTTCTTTTTCATCCAAAGCTATTTCGGTATATCTTACTAACCATTTTCTAAAATACGATGTTAATGTTGGGTACAATGTAGATTCTTTTTCTATTGCACCTAAAATATCTTCACCAAAATATTTATCAACTTTTTCAAAAATAGTTTCAATAATCAACCTTGCATATTTTTTGAAAGGTTTTAGTCTATCATGCCCGCAAATATTTTCAGTATTGTAAGCCTTGATAACTCTCATCATTTCAAATGTACTATCTGTAAACTTCAAGCCATCTTCAATGTTAGAATTTTGACATAAGTCACGAATAAAGTAGTATGTCAAAATATTTGTACTTACATTTTGCAATCTCTCATTAGGGAATGCAACTTGAATAATGTGTTCTAACTCTTTCTTTTGATGTTCTGTTAATATGTTGTAAATCAAAGCATCTTCAATATCTCTGCCTAAATAAGCAATTGTATCTGATAATTTTACAACACAACCTTCATATGTGAATGGCGACAAATGGCTTGCAAATTGAATTGCAGATAAATCGCAGAATTCATCTCTAGGTTTCAAAATTTTATCATTTACTTCTCCGCAGTGGCAAACAATACCATCACGAACCGCATAAGTTAAGTTCAAGTTTTGTTGACGTCCTTGGTAGTCAGGTAATGTTTCTAAATTATCAACGAAGTTTAAACTATTTCCTTCGTGCCAAAAACGTTTTTGAATACCATATTCATTTACGATATCGTTTAAAATATATTCGCCTTGATGTCCAAATGGAGCATGACCTAAATCGTGTCCAATAGCAATTGCATTAACAAGTTCTAAGTTTAATTTTAAGACTTTTGCGATTGTTTCAGCAATAGATGCCACGTGACAAACGTGCTCAATACGTGTACAAATATGGTCATTATCTGTCGCAAAGAAAACTTGTGTTTTGTTCTTTAAGCGTCTGTATGCTGTAGAATGTAAAATTCTGTGTTCATCACGTTCAAAAGGTGAACGCTTGTCATAATCCGTCTTATAGATTTCTGTCATACGAGAAATAGCTTGTTCATATTTTGGATTACCCTTGAACATAGCTACACTTGAGAAATCAACTACTTGTTTTTCTGTTCCGTTAATTAAATTTTCAGTCATAGCAAGAGTATAACCTATTTTTTAAGATAAGAAATACATTAAATATATGAAATTTATGTATAAATTTGTAAAGTTACTCTAAAAAACATGCAATAAATTCCTTATTTATAAGTTTATAATATTATAGCAAATTACAATTATGGAAATTTTTAATGGATTACACAACAGGCATAAATAACAAAACTCTAAAACGCAACGTTGGAGAGGTTATGAAACAATATGATCCTAACGGTAACGGTTATGACAAAAAAGAAATAAAAGATATGCTTAAAGGCTCTGTTTCTATTTTTGGAAAACCCTTTATAACAAACAAAGTTATAAGTGAAGTTCAAAATCGATTTGATAAAAACAAAGATGGCATAGTTTCCGAAAAAGAAATAGATTCTTTCTTGAAAAAGAACTACAATATAAACTTAAAAGATGCTAAAGAAATGACAGTGAAAGATTTAGCAAATGAAATTCAAGCACAAGACAAAGCAAAAAAGAAAAAATAATGCATAAAAATACTCAATAAGGCGGTCAAGACGTGGTCTTGACCGCCTTATTGTATTGTAAAATTTACCGACTATAATATATAAGTGTAAAAAGTACATTTAAAGGAATTTTTATATAAGGGATAATTTTATGATTAAACAAAAAAGAAACAAGACAAAAATCGTTGCAACACTTGGACCTGCAAGTAGTGAAGAAGAAATTATTGAACAATTAGTGACAGCCGGAGCTACAATGTTCCGTTTAAATACTTCTCACAATACTGCAGAAGAACACGCAAAAACAATTGAAAAAATTAGAGCTATAGAAAAGAAATTAAAAGTATTCATACCTATTTTAGTAGACTTACAAGGTCCAAAAATCAGAGTTGGAAATTTAATTAACCCAATACCACTTGAAGTAGGTAAAGAATTAGTTTTGGAATACGGTTTAGAACAAACTGATCCTGAAATTGTACCGGTAGACTACAAAGGTATTGCAGATGACGTTCACGAAGGAGAATGCATTTTACTTGATGACGGAAAAATTAAAATCCAAGTTACAAAAAAAGAAGGCAAAAGAGTTTATGTAAAAGTTTTACACGGCGAACTTTTAAAACCTAGAAAAGGTATCAATGTTCCGGGAGGAACCGGTAGTGTTTCAGCAATTACTGAACGTGACGTTGAATATATTAAATTTGCCGTTGAACACGAAGCAGATTACATTGCATTATCATTTGTAAGGGATAAAGATGATGTATTATTAGCTAAAAAATATATCAGCCACTTTGGTGCAGACATTCCTGTAATTTCAAAAATTGAAAAACCGGAAGCTGTTGAAAATATTGAAGAAATTTTAGATGCAACAGATGCTGTAATGGTTGCCAGAGGTGACTTAGGAATTGAATTATCACCTGAAAAAGTACCAATGGTTCAAAAACAAATCATTGAATCTGCATTCAACCACAGAAAAACTTGTATCGTAGCAACTCAAATGCTTGAATCTATGATTGAAGAACCAATTCCAACAAGAGCAGAAGCATCTGACGTTGCAAACGCTATTCTTGATGGCGCAGATGCAGTAATGTTATCTGGTGAAACTGCCATGGGTAAACATCCGGTTGAAGCAGTAAAAATGATGGCAAAAATTGCTAGAGATGTTGAAAGTAGCCCATTCTGCTGCTATAACATCGACTTAGAAATGAATGAAGATTACGAACCAACTCCTCAAGCAATCGCAAGTGCTGCAGTTAAAATGGCAGATTACTTGGGAGCAAAAGCAATTCTTGCATTCACTCACACCGGATACACAACAAGATTGTTGTCAAAATTAAGACCACAAGTTCCTGTAATTGCAGTTTCTGATATGGAAAAAACTTGTAGAAAATTGAACTTGTACTGGGATATTCACCCAACATTAAAAAATTGGGATGTAGATTTAACAGACAACTTGTTGAAAAAAATAGACAAGTTACTACTTGAAAAAACGACATTCCAAAAGGATGATAGAGTAATCATCATTGGTTCAATTCCAAAATTAATTACAGGTAGAACAAACTTTGTACGAGTACACAGAATGTGTGCATTCCAATAATAGAGGTAAAAAATGAAAACACCGTTAAATTTAAAAGTAGACAAAGAAAAATGTGTAAAATGTGGGCTATGTGCAAAAGATTGCCTTGTTCATGCAATTCAAATTAACGAAGAAGGATATCCTTACAGCAACTCAACAAACTGTTTAGGTTGCCAACACTGCCTTGCAATTTGCCCTCAAGGTGCAATTTCATCCTTTGACTTAAACCCTGAAAACTCATTAACAAAAGCTAATGTAGCTTCAGAAGAAATGTTTAAATTAATTGCAAACAGAAGAAGTTGCAGACAATATAAACACGAAAATATTGATACTGAAAAAATGGCAAAATTGAAAGATATGTTGAATTACGTTCCAACAGGTTGTAATTTCAAAGACTTACATTTTTCAATAATTGAAGACGTTAATGTTATGGAATCTGTAAAAGATGATTTATACACAGATTTACAAAAAATCGTAAGATTTATGCCTTTCGGTTCAGGTTCAAAATTAAAAAGTTACAAAAATGCAATAATGAAACGAAACAATGATTTTGTTTTCAGAAATGCACCTCATGCAATTATCGTATCAGTCAATAAAAAAGCACCTTGCAAAGACATCGATCCGACAATTGCATTAAGCTATTTTGAATTATACGCACAAACATTAGGACTTGGAACACTATGGTGTGGTTTGGGCTATTGGACAATTCCTTTAAGCAAAAAAGTTATGAAACGTTTAGAAATACCTAAAACACATAAAATTGCTTATGTTATGTTGTTCGGCAAACCTGCAGTTGATTATAAAAGTTCAATTCAAACTGAAAAATACGAGTTTACAAAAGTTAAATAAAACTGTTAATTTATAATAAATTAACAGAAAAAGAGGCGCAGCCTTCGGCTGCGCCTCTTTTTGTAACCACAAGCTTATGCCATTGGTTTTAAAGAATTTCTGTAAATTGCTTCAACAACTTCTTTGCCGTCACCTACAGGTCCGATAGCTAATAAACCTGCTAGAGATGGTGTATCATAAGTTAATTTAACTAATTTTTCAACATCAGCTTCTGTGAAACCTTCGTCTTCTAATTTTTGAGGTACACCAACTGATTTTAACCAAGCTTCAACACCTTTAGCAGCTTTGTCAGCTTCTTCAGGAGCGCCAGTTAAACCTGAAACTAATGGAGCTAGTACATCAGCTAAAACATATGATTGGTTAGCATAAATTTCTTTAATTACTGCAGGTAATAACATTGCCAAACCTAAGCCATGTGATAATTCAGGTTTAATACCGCTTAGAGGGTGTTCTAGAGCGTGAGTATAGTGTAATAAACCATTATCAAAGCTTACGCCACCCATCATTGCTGCATAAGCTAAGAAATATCTGGCTTCTAAATCTTCAGGATTTTCGATTGCTTTTGGTAAATATTTAGCAACTAAAGCAACAACTTCTTTTGCAAGTGTAATTGCATATGGAGAGGCAACAATTGATGTTGCAGCTTCTACAACATGGTTAACAGCATCGATTGACACGTAACGAGTTTGTTTTGGTGATAATTTAACCATTAAAGCCGGATCATCAATTGCATAAGTCGGATAAATGCAATCATAAGCAATTGCTGGTTTGAAGTTCTTTTCAGGAACTGTAACTACTGCAAATCTGTTTGTTTCTGTACCTGTACCGTGAGTCAAGTTGATTGAAACAATTGGAGCTGCTTTTTCCGGAGTAAATTTGAATTCATAAATATCTTCTGCTTGTTTGTCTTTGTATTCTAGTAAAATTGCAACAGATTTACCGGCATCTGTAGGTGAACCGCCACCAATTGCAATAACGGCTTTAGCACCAAAGTCACGAGCCATTTTTGTTGCATCATTTACGTGATGAGTTGTTGGGTTTGGAGTAACTTGGTCAAAGTTTACATAACCAATACCATTGTCTTTTAATGCTTTTTCAACTACATCCCAAGCGCCTGTTGCTTTGTATGCATTTCTACCTGACATAACAATTACTTTATCTACATTTTTTGCTTTTAAGTTTTTCAAAATATCATCGATTTTCTTAATAGCACCCACACCAAAATAAACTGTTGTGCGAGTTCTAATTTCTTTTACATCGTTAATGTTAACATTTTTTTCCCACATAAGAATTCTCCTTCTTTTATTATTAACAATAACATTATTTGCTAAACAAAAACTAAAGTAAAGTATCAGAAAAAATTAGATTTTATCATCTTTTTAGCTTATTCAATATTAATGAGTATCATGTTAAATTTAGAATATGTTTAAAAAGAATTTAGAAGCAATAAAAAAAGTAAATAAAATTTTAGCATACAAGTTTGAACTCGTAACAATTGAAGAGGCATCAAGAAATTTAGGAGCCATAAAAAACGAATTTGGTGAATATATTTTAACCAAAGACAATAAGTATGTTGATGATACACCGGCAAAGACAAAATTCTTGCAACCTGATAATTTTGCACATTTGTAAGCCG
>ERZ1024378.197-NODE-197-length-8463-cov-8.374405_pt1 | contig 8463 bp, 10 predicted proteins | sample MGYA00520787_ERZ1024378 | MGnify/ENA primary metagenome ERZ1024378 (study PRJEB33242, sample SAMEA3444269) | Homo sapiens | biome: Host associated; feature: Gastrointestinal tract; material: Stool | place: Uganda | collected 2011-01-01 ... | reverse complement strand
GCAAAAACTCTTTTCCTTAGAAGTTTAAATTTTTATAGACCGAAATGTCACTAGCGACTACATACTTGGGGATATAATCCACCCCAAGGTCTTCTGCTATCTGTTTTATCGCCATTGAACCAGAGATTATAACTATCTTTGTTTTATAATATTGCTTTAAAAGTTTAATTTGTTCAACAAACCATTCACCCGCAAATTTCGGAGCAAAATCACTTTCCATAGACAAATCTGTTATTATTAAGTCATAAGGATTTTCTACATAATTATAAACCCAATCGTAACCTTCTCTTGCGGTATATGCTCTGTCAATTTCCAACTCTTCACCATAAATTTGAGCCAGATTTTGACAGTGATAATTATTCCAACTTTGTGAGTCATCAACAACTAGAGCATGTTTCATTAAGTTAACCTCAAAACTTCGTAAATATTCATTTTCTTTTCTTTTCCACGAATTTTAACTTCTGAAATTTTAATTACATCTGCTATACCTCTTACATACTGGTATGTAAAAGAGCTAATCAAAAATTGAGTTTTATAAACCTTATTATAACTTTCGATACGGCTGGCTAAGTTAACCATATCACCGATAACTGTATATTCTAAACGTTTTTCAGAACCTATATTTCCAACGAATGCTTCTCCGGTATTAATGCCGACACCGATTTCAATTTTAGGTTTACCTTCTTCTAACCATTTTTGTTGAAGTTCTTGAACTTTTTTAAGCATTGCATCAGCACATTTTACCGCATTTACTGCGTGATCTTTGTCTTGAATTGGTTCACCAAAAATCGCCATAATTGCATCACCGATAAACTTGTTGATTACGCCATTATAGCTACTGATGATAGGTTCTAATGCAGTAAAGTATTCATTCAAAATAACGGAAATTTCATCCGGTTCTAATTTTTCACTCATAGAAGTAAAACCACGAATATCAGCAAACAAAACAGTTACATTGGCTTTTTTACCGCCTAATTTAACGTTATCAATATTATTTACAACGTTTTGCATAATATCTTGAGAGATATATTTACCCATTGCATCTTTAATTTTTTCTTTATTTCTTGCTTCCACAATGAATTTGCGAGAATAACCAAAAATCATTGTTACTAATTGAAGAGCAATTGGCGTAATAACAGGAACTGCAAAATTCAATTTGTATGCCAAAATCGCCATAAATATGTAACCAATAATCATTGCTGATAAAATTAACAAACCTTGCAAAAGGGAGAAGTTACTTACAACAATAAATGTAGCAATAATCATGAAAACAGTAAGTACAAAATCTTGTCCTTCTGAAATTGAACGCATTGGTTGATTGTGGATTAAATTATCCAAACTTGTAGCCTGAATATCAACCCCGGGGTGCTTAGCCTGCATTGGAGTAGCAAATGTATCTTCAGAAAGACCTGCAGCTTTTGCATTAGCGCCTACAAATACAATCTTATTATCAAAAGCTTTTGGATCAATTTTAGGTTTTCTGCCAGCCTTAATATCATCCATAGAATCAATAATATCAATAGCTGAATAAGTTTTATGCGTATAATCTGAATTTTTATAATTCTTATAGAAATGCAAATAATTAAATATTTGTCCGTAACGTTTATGTATTGGCAATTTTAAAACATCTTCACCCTCAATTAATAAAATTGAATCTGTCAAGGTCATACTTTTCACCTTGTTCAAATATATATACATTCTTAAGGCTAAAGAAGGATAGTATTGCCCTTTATAATAAACTAATTGCGGCATATCTTTAATACAGTTATCTACTTGATTTGGCAGAACCCAAACCGAGCCGTTTTTTTCTAAAGATTTGAAATATCCTTCAGGATACATTGACAAACTTCTAAAGATTTCAAATTTTGGAGCTTTCGTTTTAACTTCAAGAGGAATGCTGTATTTTTCTTGAAATTTTTTATCATAAACCTTACCGATATTTTCATCGGCATACTTACCATTCATCGGTCTAAAGCCACCAATAAAATTATCAATATTTTTTACGGTATCAAAAAATTGTTTATCTTTTATTGGGTTATCATTTGTTGTTAAAACCGCATCAAACCCTATCATTTTAGCACTTGTATAATTACCTAAATAATTAAAAATCTTTGCATATTTTTCTCTGCTCCAAGGCCAACGATGACGAGAAATTGAATTTTCATCAATTACAACCAAAACAATCCCGTCTGAACCCTTATTATATGCAACAAAGTTTTTCACCATAAAGTTATAAACTCTTGGCTCAAAGAATTGTCCGAAGATAATATATGCAACAAACATAAATACGACAAATACTGCAAATATAACTAAAGTTTTTAGCTTTTTCATTAAATTTTTCCTTACTACTATTAGATTATTATTTATTTCATGATATAATAAAGTCAAAAAAAAGGATACGTTATGAAGAAAAATGTAATGGAATTAATTTCGGATGAAAAAATCTATCCGATTGTAAGAAACAAAGATGCTCAAAAGGCTATTGATATTGCGCACGCATTAATTGAAGGTGGTATCAAGGTTATGGAAATTACCGTTGAAAACCCTTCTTTATATTCTGCAATCAATGAAATTTCAAAAGATGCAGTAGTTTGCGCAGGTGGTATTATTACTCAACAACAAGCAGAACAAGCTCTAACAAGTGGTGCTAGTTTATTTTCATCTCCAATTTACCAAATGAATATGGTAAAAATATCAAAAAATAGACAAATGCCATTTATTGCAGGTGCTTCAACTCCAAACGAAGCTTATGATGCTTGGAAATCAAGAATTCCACTTATTAAAATTTTTCCTGTAACAGCACTTGGGGGCGTTCAATATATTGAAGATATTTTACGTCCAATGCCATTTTTAAACTTAATGCCAATGGGACACATTCAATTATCTGAAGTTATGGACTACATCAAAGTTGGCGCAAAAGCTGTCGGTGTTGGTAGAAACTTCTATGAAGGTTTATCTAACGCAGAAATTACAAACTGCGCAAAGGATATTTTGAATAAAATCAAAGGTTAATTATGGAAAAAGTTGACCTTATTACAATGGGTGAAGCCGTTATTGAATTATCTAGCGATAAAGATTTCAAAGATACAACGACTTTTGATAAATTCTATGGTGGCGATGCGATTGTTACAGCAATTACGGCATCTCGTTTTGGTGTGAACACAGGGTATATTACTTGTGTTGGAGATGATCCGTTCAAAGATTTCTTCCTTAATGAATGGAAAAAAGAAAATCTAAATATAGATTTTGTAAGAACGGTACCTGAACAAAATGCAATTGCACTTATTTCTCGCCACGACGGTAAACCTAAGGAATTGGCTCTATACAGAAAAAAAACAGCTGCGCAAAAACTTGCTTTGGTTGATATTAACGAGGAATATATTAAAAACGCAAAATACTTTTATGCAACAGGCATAACTCAATCTCTTTCTATATCAGCAAAAGAAACAGTAAAACGTACTTATGAAATAGCAAAATCAAACAATGTGCTTACTGCGTACGATCCAAACTATAAAAAAACTGTAACAACACAGGAAGCCGCTATAGAATGCTTCAACGAGGTTATTTCTAATGTTGATATTCTATTTTTAAGCGGAACAAATGACATTCCGGTATTTTTTGAAACAAAATCTATAGACAATGTAATTAAGTATTGTTGGGATTTAGGAGTTCAAATTGTTGTGGTAAAATCAACAGAAAATTCCGGCTATTACACAGGTTTCAACGGAGAAATTGTATTTAATGAATACTTTGCAAAATCAATTGTTGATACAACCTGCTCCGGAGATGCATTTAATGGTGCTTTTATCAGTGCACTAAACAAAGGTAAATCACCATTTGAAGCTACAAAATTAGGTACAATTGTAAGTGGATTACAAGCTCAAAAAATTGGAGCTATAAAATCAATTCCTACAGTAGAAGAAGTAAAAGAAATCACACACAAGGTAGAATAAAATGAGCAAAAAAGTAGTTATATCAGGATATTATGGAGCTGATAACTTTGGAGATGAATCTATTTTAGAGGTTCTTATCCAAAGATTAAAAAAGGATGAAGCAGATATTACAGTTTTATCAACAAACCCTGAAAAAACAGCAAAAACACATGGCGTAAATTCTGTCCATAGTTTTAAGTTGGGCAAAGTCATGAATGCTTTATCTAAATGCGACATTTTGGTTTCCGGTGGAGGAAGTCTATTACAAGATGCAACCAGCCTAAAAAGTTTGTTCTATTACCTTTGGGTAATTTTTATGGCTCAATTTTATAAAAAACAGGTTCTGATTTTTGCACAAGGAATTGGACCAATTAACAACAAAGTTGGTGAATTTTTCACTAAAAAACTACTAAAAAATTGTCGTTGGATTAGTGTTCGTGATGATAAAAGTTTATTCTTGTTAAGAGGTTGGGGATTAAAACCAGAACTTGTTTGCGATCCTTTATACGATTTAGAAGTTACGGGTTCAACACCATCAAATAGAGTCGGAATTCAACTTAGAAGTTTCAAATCTTTGACGGAAAAACTTTTAATAACTCTTGCAAACCGTGTAGCAATTGAGTTTGCAGATAAAGAGATTGAAATTTATTCATTCCAAGATAGCTTAGATTTAGAAGTTTGCCAACATTTTGAACAATTACTACTTTCTGTAAATCCAAACTTAAAAACAACAGTAATTTCAGGCAAAACTCCAAAAGAAATTATAAAACTTATAGCAAGCCTTGAATATATGATAGCAATGCGTTTTCACGCTATTCTAATTGCTTTAAAATATGGAATAAAAACCTTGGCAATCAATTACGACTACAAAATAGAAGCAATTTGTAATGATGCCAAAATTCCTGCTCTGTCAATGCTTGCAAATGAAGATTATGGCTATATGTTCTCTAGACTAAAACAATTAGACCACAGAGCAATACTTGACTACGTAAACAACAAACACTTCAATTGGGAACTGTTTGATTTACTTGTTAAGTAATTTATTGATAAAACTTTTTACGGCATTAACAATCTTCAATAATGGTGGAACGTCACCGTAATAGGCATCTTCTGCAGCTTTTACAGAAAAAGAATATGTATCTTTTGATTCTTTAAAGATACTTTTTTCAAGTTCTTCTTCGTGTTCTTTTTCTTTGCGCTTTTCTTGTTCGAAATAGCCTAAATTACCGGCACCGCCATCAGTAGTTTTAGTCGTCTTAATGCTTGGTGGGGTATAATCATTTAAAGGATTTACATCAAAACTCATGGGAATATCCTCCATACTAAAGATATTCCCATGTTAACAATTTTTTAATCAGATTTTATCCTGCATAAATATTAAAATTATTGTTCTTTATTTTCAATACTTTCTTCAGGAGCTTTAAAATCTTTAAAATAAGTCATTAATGCACTAAATATGAAAGTTACTGCAATGAACCCCCAACCGGCAATCATCAAATTTGACAAAGGATAGCCACCATATGGAGTTTTAATATTTATGTATAAATAACTTACTGTAATTATTGCAAATACTGTTGGACAAAGAAATTTGATACAGAAAATCCATGATTTTCCATACTTAAATTTGCAACCTTCGTTAACTATTTCTAATACCTTATCCGCACCATAGAACCAACCTAAAGCAACAGTTTCAATTAAACCAATCATAATTAGGTTAAAATCATTCATGAAGTGATCAACGATATCTACCCAATACAAGCCAGCATCAGTAACATAAAGCATTGCAATCATGCAACCTACAATTGAGAAAAACAAAGTTGTTTTAGCTTTTGACGTACCAAATTTATCTTTAAATGCAGTTGCAACGGCAAGTACGATTGAAAATACTGAACCTAAAGCTAGCAGGAACAATATAACAAAGAATATTAAAGAAAATGCTTTAACAGCCAACTCGCCCCCCGGCATTGCAGCAATTGCTGTTGGGTAAGTTACAAATGCAAACATCACACCAGAATAACTTAATTCTGAGATTGGAGTATGTGACACATAAGACAAATATCCTAGTGTACCAAAACTTGCCAAACCGGCTAAAAAACTTACCAAAGCATCAGCTAAAGCAATAATTATACTGTCAGAAGTAACAGGAGCATCTTTTTTTAGATAGCTACCATATGCAACCATAATAGAAAATAAAATACTTAAAGAGAAGAACACTTGTCCATAAGCTGCAGCCCAAACACTCGGATCTAAAAGCTTGGACCAATCCGGAACCAAGTAATAATACAATCCTTGCATTGCTCCAGGAAGTGTAATTGCTCTTACAATCATAACAATTAAAAGAACCAATGGAACTGTCACAACGTAATTTAAAACCTTAGAAACTGAATCTACACCTTTTCTGATACACAACCAAATTACGAACCAACCTAAAATTAAAGCTGTAAACATAAGCCAGTTAATGCCTACGATATCAAACATTCCACTTGATACATGCAATGAATCTTTCATAAAAATATCAGTGGCATTTTTATGCATCCAAGGTGAAGTAAATGCTAAATATACATAATATATAACCCAAGCTAATACAACCGAGTAATAAGAGGTTATACAAGAAGCCGTTCCAACACCAAGCCAACCAATCCATTCAAATTTCGGATTAAGTTTTTTTAGTGCAATCGGTGCCCCTAATTGGAATTTTTTACCAATAGAAATTTCCATAGCCAAAAGAGGAATCCCTGCAGTAACAAGAGCCACGAAATATGGAATTAAAAATGCTCCACCTCCGTTTTGATAAACAATTCCGGGGAATCTCCACATATTACCTAAGCCAACAGCAGATGCTACTGCAGCCATAATAAACGTAAATCTTGAATTCCAAGCATCTCTTTTTTCCATATTCACCTCTAATACTACTAACTATTACTATAATAGTAGCATAAATATACAACCCTCATTGACTACTATCATTACATCTTAATATTTTTTAATATTTTTTGAATCAAAAATGAACATTTTTAATTCAAAATCGTTATACTTATGTAAAGGAAAAAACTATGAAAGAAAAATGCACAAAATACGAAAGTATATTCACTTTTAGAAGTGAACAAGAATTGGAAGAACACATCAAAAATTGTCCTGACTGTCAAACCGAGCAAGATAAAATGGATAAAGTTTCTGATTTACTTCAAGAAGTAAAACCATACTATATACAGAAACGCAAAGAGTCATTCGGTAGAATGAAAATAGCCTGCATACTTGGTTTAGGACTTTTTGTCGGCGTACTATTAGGTCACTTCGCTCAATATCTAATGCCAACAACAGCCTATAACAACAGCTCTAGCGCTGACACAACAGCATCCAGCTTCAATGAATACGGTATGCCTGTAGATAATTACGGACTTATCACGGTAAATTAATGGATATAAAAGAAATAATACTAATACATCAAAATAATATAAAAAAAGTTATCAAGATGATTACCAAAGAAGAAAATGAAGACTTAGAACAAGAGGTTTACATCAAAGTTTGGCAAAAATCCGATAACTACGCAGAACAAGGCAAACTAACAGGTTGGCTTGGAACCGTTGCTAAAAATTTTTCAAAAGATTATTTGAAATCTACAAGTAAAAAAATACAGGACAATACAATTTCAGACGAAATTCAAGAATACAACAACAAATTGAGTGGAAAGGAAAATCCGGAATCCGTATTCATTCAAAAACAAAGACAAAAAAGAATAGTAAAGGCAATTAATTCATTAAAGCCAAAATTAAAAGAAGTCGTTATGATGTACGAAATTGACGGGCTAAGTTATGAATACATTGCAAAAGAACTTAATTGTCCAATTGGAACAGTTAAATCCAGACTATTCAACGCAAAGAAGGAACTTGCAATCTTACTGGAAGATTTGCTATAAAGAAAGGATATGCTATGAACAAAACTCTAATTTTGGCAGCTATAATCGCATTAACAATGACAAGTACAGCTTACGCAGGAACAGCAACAACTGCAACAAAAGCTCAAGCTCCTGCAAAAAACGGACAAATGATGCCACCTCCACCTAAAGATTTCAGAGGCGACAAAGATAAACATAGAGCAGAATTTGAAAAACGCTTAAATTTAACAGAAGCTCAAAAAGCTAAAATTGAAAAGAATAGAAAAGCTGATATGGCTAAGTTAAAACCAATAAAAGAACAAATTCGTGCAAAAAAAGAAGCTAAACACGAAATTATTAAAAAGTACGAAGAAACAAATCCTGATTTAATTAAATTAAATAAAGAAATCAAAGCTTTAAAAGACCAAGAACATAAAATTATGGAAGCTAACAGAAAGTCTTTTGAGTCATTATTAACAAAAGAACAAAAAGCTGAACTTGCAAAAATGCAAGCCGAACGTAAAAAGTTCAAAGGTGACAGACCTCACCATCCTGAAGGACGACCACCTTTTGAAAGATAATTAAAGTTGATATAAGGCGCCGTGCACAATCGTGCACGGCGAGATCGGAAGAGCACACGTCTGAACTCCAGTCACG
>ERZ1024378.192-NODE-192-length-8673-cov-4.860060_pt1 | contig 8673 bp, 8 predicted proteins | sample MGYA00520787_ERZ1024378 | MGnify/ENA primary metagenome ERZ1024378 (study PRJEB33242, sample SAMEA3444269) | Homo sapiens | biome: Host associated; feature: Gastrointestinal tract; material: Stool | place: Uganda | collected 2011-01-01 ... | reverse complement strand
ACCACCGAGATCTACACTCTTTCCCTACACGACGCTCTTCCGATCTTACCACAAAAGCATCTTCCGCAATGCCAAGTTCACTTCTAGACTTAGCAACAGCATTCCTTACAGCATTCACATCAATACCATTCGGAATCAAAGCAAGCTTATCATCCTTAGCAATGTGTTCACGCTCTGCCGAAGCCTTTTCTGCCTTAGAGATACAAACTATCTTGTCTGTGCAAGGAGATAACATTTTCTCCAAACACAGATATATTATACTTTTCAGTTTCATCTGATTTAAATTTACTTGATGTTAAAAGCCCAACCATGAGGATTGTAAACAACCTTACAATGCAAGCCTATGGCTGCCAAACGGCCTAAGCCACCAGCAAAACTGCTATGGCAATACAGGATGTCAGGATTAACCTTTTTGATTTCCTGGCGAATAGCTCTAACTTTAGCAATCACTTTCAAAGGTGAGAATGATTGCATAAGATCCATTTGCTTAACACCATCCACCATCTTGCTATATGTACTTTCATCATAATTTTGAGAACAGATGAAATACTGCTTTATTCCCTTTTTCTCCAATCGTGGCAGGAGCATCTGGAGATAACGCTCTACACCTCCTGCACATTCTGCTATATGTAATATCTTCATTGTAATTTGATTATATCTTATTATTTTGTGAATTTAATATTGCTTTCAGAAATGGAACTTTAAGGAAATTCATATCTCCTTCTATATTCGTCTCCCTCAGCTGTATCATCCTGTCTAAGGATAAATTACGTTCTAAAGCCTCTCGTCTTACGCACAAATAAAATTTGTAAGCATTATCATTACCTGCCCAAGCTCGATAACGTTTCTTTATACCATAAAGCCGTTCCCAATTATCAACTTTTTCCTGCTGTCCATCACAACTAAGCGTAATTTCAATATCCTCTTTTGGCATTTCTTCCTTATAAGGAGAAGAAAATTTAACTCCAACTACTATCAAATATGATACTCCCGAAAATGGATAAAAGCAGGTCAGCTGATTTTTTCGTTTATACAACTGCTGTACTTCTTCAAACAACGGATCCTTAGCTTTCTTATATTTCTCGTTACAATTGTCACATGTAGGCACAAGATTCCTCATATTCACAGAGTTAAATGGATAAAGTGCCCTTGGCAAATAATGGTCAAAAGCACTCATCGTATCATCCAGTTCCGTATCTATGACATCTAGAAAACCACACATAATACAATTGGAGTTTCGAGCAACAAGCTTTTTATAATAGTCTCTTATGTTTTCATATTCGTCTATAAACGGTTTCCTCTTCAAACAATGATCATACAATTCATAGCAGAAAGTCTTTATCGCAGAAACAACTTCCTTGTTATCTGCACCAAGAACAGCCTCTAGTTCAGAGTAATGTACAGGTTTTACTTTTCCTTCACACAAATCTTCTATTCTGTTATTGGAATAAACAGCCCTCCTCAATACTTTCAACTGGTAAGGATTTAAAGTTTTACAACCCTTAAACATCACTTTCAATGGATTGAGTAAGTATTCCCTATTTACTCCTTCTATCAAAGTTCTATACCGAGGGATAACCATATTCGCAGAAAACAGCTTTCTTTTGCTTTTATGAGCCTTTAATATCACCTCCAGCATAATATAGTTTACAAAACTCTGGACACGATACAGTTCTGTCTTGATTGGACGATATGATAATTGTACCATAGTTACTCCAAAGATTCTATTGCCAATAATTTTTCAACTGAATCCCCAAAACTTTCATTCAGTCTTCTCTTGATTTCCTCCTTTGTTCCACCCTGCTCTATCACCTTTCGGATACCAGTATCAGAAAGTTTTCCTATACTAGCATTACTTTTGAATATCTCAGACATCAACAAACCGATAGAAGTACCATAAGTTTTAATACCCAACTCTGAAGCTCGCTTTGCAAAAGGCTCATCATTTGCATTTCTATCCAAAATAATCACATTTTCTGATTGACAATCAGATATGATAAAAGGCGAATGTGACGTAATCAAGATATCTTTATGAAAATTCCATACTCCCTTATCTACATGTTCATTGTCGCATGCAGCATTCAATGTATCATTCAATATACTAACAAAACGAGAACGCCAGCTTGGATTAAAATGAGTTTCAGGCTCATCCAACAACAAAAGAGAATCTTCTCTTTTTAATAACAAGCAGATAGCCATAGTATGAATAAACTGATGTTCACCATCAGACAACTGTCTCAGTAGCATTTCTTCATGATTTCCATTTCTGTCAATTTGTTTATCTATATAAAAATCAAGAAAATGGAATATATCATCATCGGCACCAGGCAATCCGATTTTCCCATCTGTATAAATACCTGTTGAATGTATGATTTCTTTAACCTTAGTATCTCCTACAAAGTGATAATTAAGTTCGTAAAGTAACCGAAACACCTGGAAACATTCCATACTCGAAGAAAAATGAAATTTGAAAGCCTGTTTTGTGGCCTCATTTACAAAAAAATCGAAATAATAAACCTCATTAGAATCATCATACCAAGACATTGTACAACATTTTTGAAGTTTAGGGAATAAATCTCTTTCCAACAAATAAAGAAAAGAATATTCCTTGTTCTTTTTTTGAACTCTAAAGAAACGTTTCTTTATACTCATTCTAAATCGGGTGACCTTCAATATACCTGTATTATCATACGAAGCCAATGAAGCCAAAGTTTCTTTTTCCTCAAAGAGCAAGCAACATAATAATATGGCTTGGCTCATATTTGTATCAATATAAATCAGGTTGTTCTCAGGATTAACATAATCCAGATAACCACCAACCGTTGCCTGTTTAAACTCATCAAGATGAAGCAAACGACTCTTTATGAAAGGAATGTTCAATATTTCGTTTTCACCAGAAGAATATGCAACTACATATTTTGGCAAAAAAGATTTAAGGAAATCACTTTTACCATTGCTTCCTCCATCTAAATCAACAACAAAGGCCCCTAGAGAGGATGATTCAGGAAAGAAGACTGTCAGTTTGGGAGCTTCACCTTCTTTCTTGGAAATCCTTATTAATCTAGTTGAATCTTTTTGAAATATCTTATCCTTATTCTGGTCAACCAATATAAGATAATCTAAGACAAATGCATCTATCACGCATTTTTTAGGTGAAAATACACATGCATCCAAAACATAATCAGGCAAGTGTTTACTAACACATAGCTCAACATGATAGAAAATATGTGATAAAGCCTCCAATACATTCGACTTGCCACACCCATTAAGTCCAACTAGGCAAAATGGATGAAACTTCCTCATCTCATCTAAATTATCAGGATGATGGAAATGCATTTCAAAACCTTTCCGAAGGCTTCTAAATCCTTTTTCTGAATCTATTTTTAAATGTAACAATTTCATTTTCTTTTCAAACAGACTGATTGAGTAACTGAGTCAAAATATTGAATGACTTCATCATTATTCAATTCTTTATACAACTCCGTTCTGATGGCATTAAAGGTTTGCAAAGTATCTATTATGGAAGAATTCTCGTAAGAGTATTTACCGGAATCAAAATTTGTATTCGAAGAAAATGTTCTGCCAAAATTTTTGCGATATAGAAAAGAATAAAGATAGAAATCTTCTATAAGACTCATCCGCTCTACAAATTCTTTCATATAGCTTTTTATCTCATCAACTTTTCTGAAAATTTCTTCGAAGTGCATCTGCTCCTTTTTAGAAGGTAACTTAATCGTTAAATTTTTCATTTGCAAAAGAGGAATTTTGCTGGCAATAGTAGAAGACCTCAACATTCTAAAAAGTTTCCTAGTAGGCAAAGCACAAGCCAAAAAATAAGAATTGCTTTTTTCAGACTTCATTTTCAATATAACCTTACTTTTACCACTGAATTCTATTGTTTCAGAATTTACCTTAACATTCAAAAATAAACTCTCTTTGTTACCTTTTCCTTGACGAATATCCACTAATTTACTTAATTTCATCTCATTTTTCCACAAGAATCCAGAAGCTTTTTCCATTCTTTGATAGTAAGAATAAGGAAAGTTTGTCAAATTTCCATAAGCCCCAAATTGCCAGCCCTTGATCTTATGAATCAAATCAAGTTTCTGTACAATTTCATTCTGCTCAGAAATAGTTGGATACTTGATGGTTAATCGGGAAAACACTAATGGTGTCAACCTTCTTATACTTTTGAGAATTCTATATATCCAATCTTTATTAGCCAACAGATAGTAATAAGCATACTTCACAAGCAACTCTTCCTGATCTTTTTTCTCTAAAAACAGGATTGCACTTGTGTACACATATTCATCTAAGCTATAATCAACATACAAAACACCATCAAAGCCAACAATTATCCCCTCTTTATTTAGACATGATTGTGTTGAAGGACTTTTAAACAGTTTGACCTCAAAAAGTTCAGTTATAGTTTTTTCCAGATAATTCATATTACAAATAGCGTTTCAATTCATCTATACCACCTTTTATTTTATATTGCAAATCATCCAGATGACTGATAATGAGATCCAAATCTATTTCTTCCATAATATCGTCACAAATATCAATGTATTGGGCAACAAGAAGAGATGCGTCATTTTCCAACACTTCTTCTAAAGAAACAAGTTCGCTATCAAACCAGTCATTATGAATTTCTTCTTTTTTCAGAAATGATTGTACCAAATAGGGCAATGGCGTATCTGTATTCTTGATACGTTTCATATCATTGCTATAGCCATCATTCTTCAAGTCGCAAAACCAAATTTTATGATTAGCCGAAGTTCGTCTTTTTGAGACTACAATGATAGCTGTTCTAATGGAGGACTGTGGTGCAAACTCATGGTCCGGTAATGAGATAATAGCTTCGACACAAAACTGCTCAAGTAATTTTATACGAACATTCGAATAGCGCTTACTAGAATTATATAAGAATTGTAAAGGTACAACTAAGACTGCAATACCATCTTGAGCTAACTTCATGATGCTATCATCTATGTTTTTTGGCAATGGTCTATGTGGCTTCATTACACTTATAACTCTGTCAAAGTGCAAAGTCCGCATCAATCCAGCAAGCATCCCTCTTTTAAACTGAGGCTGCTGTAGGTTAATATGATGAAAATAAAAGTTCATTTGAGCCAAGAACAAATATCCCATATCGCCTTCGTCACCTTCCAAAATCTTTTCATTATCCCAATATCCAGAAACAGATGTTATCTCATTCTTTTTAAACTCAGGAAATCCATCTTGATTATCAATTAATTTATCTCCAGAAGAACGTTTAATAAGCATCTGCTTATTAGCTTCTACCAACAAGCTTCCAATTCCCATTGCTGGGTCATAAACTGTTTCATCACCTTGAAACTGTGCTAATTCACATAGTAGTTGTCTCAGATTCTTCGGTGCTAAAAGTATATGATTTTCAGCAAAATTTCCATCAAGATAAGTCAACAAGCATTCAAAAATATCTCCATATATACTGATGTTATCTTTGGCTATATCAGCACCTTCTAGAATATCAGCAAAAATGTTGCCAACTTCTGTCAATATTTGAAAGAACCCATATTCTGATATACGAATGGGCATTATATGACAGAAAGAATCAAAACCTATACCTAATGGTTGCAGACACAGAAAAGGAAAAATTTTATCAACATAATATGGATAGGCATCAAACATATCCATATCGATTAGTGAAGACCATTTATTCTTTTCACAATCCACAAAAACAGATTCTTCTCCGATTCTATTTCCGACATTGACACTCTCCATATCTTCAAGGCTTTTTAGATAAAGAAGAGAGGTAATTAGATAGATACCATCATACCTTTTTACGAAACCTTCTTGCCAAAGTAAATCAAATATTTTATCGAAGTGTATTTTTATTTTCTCCATAATAAATCAAAAATATTCTTTATTCATATGTTCACCAAAACTTCACTTTCTTTTGAATGCTTCAGAAACAAACAAAAAACTTAATCACGAAAGTATTACAAGACTTATCCTATCAAAAGATTACATATACTGCTCTCAACATTATACAACACCTTTTTGATATTAGCTATACTTTCTGGTACAACTTTTCTATAATTCCATACAGCACCTTTTGTCACCAAGTTATGTACGTTATCATATTTTATCATATATATATCATCTTGTATTCGCAAGTAAAAGAACCTTTCCTCATTAACTGCACAATAGAAAGGCATTGCAAGCTCTGCTAATTGCAAATCTGTAAATCCATGGATCATAGCCTCCATGATAGATCTTATGGACTTATCTGGCATAAAAAAACGATAACAAACAAGTATTCTTACCCAAGTACTATCAGTTGGTATAGAATATTCACCATTCAACCATTTTTTACGAAACAGCGAATTGATGTCTAAACCAAGGAACTCTTTACATCTTCTAACAGAAGAGTTATTAAGTGCAAGCTGGAATGAAATTCTATCTTTCGGATCACTTGAAAGTTTTTGGTCTAAACTTAAAACTTCTTCCGTTTTGCAAATATCAAGAATCTTTTGCCTAACTTGCCTATGCGCCTCTTCTTTTATAGAATACGAATAGGGCAAAGTGTTTAGAAACTTATTCATATAGCCTTCATAATTCGCCTCTTTACCATAGAAATGGTGGAAGAGATGACGGGCTATCTCGTAATCCATTACAAGGATTATCTTATCAAAACCGAACTTGTTACCATTAGGAACCTCCGAATAATAGGGATTATCAACCTGAGAGGATAAGACATTCATGATGCGGAACAGATGAGCAGGATCTATTCTGTCCAAATCTTCAATAATCAAAACAGACTTAGCCATCATCTGCTCCAAAGACTTCTGGATAAGATAAGTAAAAGCATCACATTCGCTGATACTACCCATCTTTCCATAGAATCCATTGAGGTAGTCATCTACTACATGAAGAACATCTTGACTTTTATATTTCTCATGAATGGTAGAAGCAAGACTTTTCAAACCTTCATATACATCTTTTATTCCTTCAACTGGTATGATAGAAGCAACAAAGTTGCCTAACTTTAACAAAGACTCTTTGTTGCATACCGCATCAAATATCTTATCATACCCCTCTTTAAAGTCATAGATACGATTATCCTTTATGAGTTGAAACAGAATATCACGCTTGATATACTCAATGACATCCCGATTCTCCTCAACCACGTAGTTTACAGGATGGAGAGTGATGAAGTAATAATCATTAGCCTCTTTCGGATAGCTTTCCATAAACTTTTTCAGAAAGTAAGATTTACCATCTCCAAACCGTGCAGCAGAATATGATTCTGCTCTCATTTTCAAACACCTGCTTGAAGTCTTGAATGTTTTGTGAAATATCAATTGTATCCATTGGCAAAAAGGACTAACACTTCTTTGTTATTAATTTATTTTTCAAATCAGGATCAATTTTATTCAGTATATTCCTAACACCAGTTCTCAAATGTATATAGAACATAAAAATAGCTGTACTTAATTTAGAATGACCATTAGATAACATTGCCTTTTTCATCTCATCATATCTTCTTTGTCCTGCAGTTTGGGATATACCTCCCATTCGGAAAATGGCTAAATTTTCATTGATTTTTCTAAATTTGGCACCCTTTTGGGTAAATCTAAGCATCAAATCAAAATCCATTGCTACTCTGTAATCAATACCATATCCACCATAACGCTCGTAAGCAGACTTCGATATATAGGTTGATTGATGACAAACAAGGAAATTGAAAGGTATCTCAGGATATTCTATAACAGGATGCTCTATAGATTTGAATCCTGTTTCTTCATTCCATCTAATCGTATTACCTTTGATTACATCGTAGCCAGGTTCATAATTTCTAGCAAACTTATTCAAGGCATCATCTGCTAATAAATCTCCAGCATTCATCATAACGATGTAATCACCAGTAGCATGGGCTATACCTTTATTAAAGGCATCACTTCTACCTTTATCTGGTTCAGAGATAATAACATCAATTTTATCACGATATTTATCAACTATATCCATCGTACCATCCTTTGATGCACCATCAATGATAAGATACTCCTTATTATCATATTGTTGATTGATTACACTCAGGATAGTTTCTTCTATCTCTTTTTCGCAATTATATGCGATTGTTACAATACTAATTTTTGGTGTATACATATTTTTAATTTTCTACAACAATATTATCCTCATTCAAAAAATTGACGATATCATTATACAACATCTCACCCAAGTATTTACTTCTTAGTTTTGGATTGAAAGAACCATTCGCCTGCATAATACGTCGTGCCAGTTTCCTAGCTGTTGCAAAATTTGAATCCTCATAGATGGCAAGCTTTTCTTCAATGGTTTTATCCTCACCTCTCTGATTTAACAAATTCTCTAAAGGAATCAAATTACCAATCTGAGCATTTTCTTCTCCCTGAGAATCAGCACATACATGCTCTATTGTAAAATCATCTATTTCTGTACGTCCAGAAAGCTTTTGCTCTATCAACTCCAAGACCAAATAAGCTCTATCATGATTTTTCGAACCTTGATAGAATTTTACATGTTTGGAAAATCCTATAACTTCAAACTTTAGCATAAAGGCTTCATTAGGAGGTAAACGCTCTATCATACTCTTCATGAAGATCGGAAGAGCACACGTCTGAACTCCAGTCACGTGGCCTTATCTCG
>ERZ1024378.191-NODE-191-length-8680-cov-11.481043_pt1 | contig 8680 bp, 9 predicted proteins | sample MGYA00520787_ERZ1024378 | MGnify/ENA primary metagenome ERZ1024378 (study PRJEB33242, sample SAMEA3444269) | Homo sapiens | biome: Host associated; feature: Gastrointestinal tract; material: Stool | place: Uganda | collected 2011-01-01 ... | reverse complement strand
AGAAGTTTTTTTAATTGGAAATGCTTTATAGAGCAGTGTATAGAATAATTGAAATGGTTGTATTTCAGTATAATCTATTCCACCTTCCCATAATTGTACCTTTAAAGATTGTGGCGTAGCTGTAAAGTTATACAACATTGAATAATAATCTTTCTCTGAAAAATCACATATTTCACCCAATGTAGGTTGATGTAAGATAATATGCTTTTGAACTATAAAATCTTCACCACGATATATCTTTAGCTCATCATTCTCATAGTATTCTTCCTTACCTATTACCAAGATTCGTTATTCCTTATGTACGATTGCTCACCAAACGGGCTATATGTAATTCCATTAATATCATAGTAAATTTGAAATACCAATGTTCTTACTACATAGTTATTATCTGTCATAGATTCTTTAGATGAGGTTAATTTTGTCTGCAATCCAAAGATGCTAGACCAATTAAATTGTTCTCGTATAATAGAAGCTATTAAATCGTGACGAGGTAAGCCCGTAAGTTTATCCATACGGTCATTTCCATGAACAAATATTGTAAATGTTATTTCTGTATTTTTATTTATTTGAGAATATCTTGGAATTTCGTCAAAACCAACTTGATAACATATATAATGTTTTACTTCCGTTTGAGTATCTGGAATAAATAAAAAAGGACGGATATTTGAATTGCTTCCAAAATATCTATCCCATTCTCCAAGCGGTTCATATTTTTTTGTATCTTCGTTCCATTCCCAGTTGATATTACCATCATCATTAAAAAGTTCGGATTCTAAATCTTTTTCATTAAGAGCATATAACAGATAAGGATTCGACAATAATGCCTTTTCAATTTTTTGTTTGTAAACAGTATTATCGTCATCAGGAGTTTCCCTATATGCTCGAAGTTTCTTTAGCAAATCAGTTTTAGATACTATTTTATCTTCTATCATATTACCTCTTTAATTTGTTATTTCTAATTGCAACTTATTACTTTCAATTGTAATAGTCTCATTTGTAATGGTACAGTAAACAGTCAGAATCTTGCCAACATAATCGTAATCATCAGGAAACTTTATTTTCATCTGATAGAAAGAAATGTCATTTCTGATAATACCTTTATATTCTTCATCATCTATTTCAAAGTGCCAATCGAAATTTGATTTACTATCACCAAATGTATCAGTAACATCTTCACCAGAATTATTTGAAAGTTTGATATTAAGTGTTCGATAAGAGCCACCAACTTTAATTGTTGATGCTGATGAAGTAATCGTAGCAAGAATATTTGTAATTGATGAAGGGGGAGTGGTTGGAATAGATGGATCTGTTGGTGCAATACCACCAAAATAGTTAGCCCAAAGACCTATGATAATACCGTTTTCATCTTTCTCAATGTAATCAGTATTGCTATTGAATGGTTTCTGATATAGAGTAAGTTTTGTCCTTCCTCGGACATTTACTCGTTCCACCTTGCTCACCACCCATGTATTAGGTGTCCAATTCTCAATCGAGTAGTTTGGAATGTCTACAATGAGTCGTTGATTATTATTGTTGTCTTCAGAAACATAATAGATTGTATCAGATATTTCATTTGTTGGAATGAACAAAAGTTCCTGATTCTGTTGACTTGCAGTCACATTATCTACCCAAATTCCTGAGTTGTAACTAGACTGTGATTTTAAAACGCACCACATACTTCTTTTATATCGTTTATCTGTTTTTATCTGTATCCATTGCAAGAAATAGTCACAAGGTAAGATGAAATATTTCTGGAAATTCTGTTCGACATCTTTCATACAGATTAAATGTCGATGATATACTCCTTTTTTATCAGGAATGTCAAGATACATCCCGACAAAAATATCATCTAATTGGTACTTTTTACGATATTCTTCCATATAGAATAAATCGTCTTCCTCTGTAAAATACTCTTTCTGACTTGGTTTGAATTGACATTGTAAAGTAGGAGAGTCCTTATCAATAGAACCATACTTACTTACAAGAATTTTTGCATCAATCGGAGTTTTTGTCGTATTCTCATATGTCATACCCATATTCATATTTGGCGAATCATCATGTTCCCAATCATAGATAAAACAGAGTTTCGATTGTTCATCACCATCCCACGTAAGTTCCATGATTTTATCTGAATCAGATTTTAACTTCTCACCCAAAGTAGAATAATTTTTTCCAGTTGAATGAGTATCTACTTGCATTTTTCTTTTATAAAAATCGTATACAGACATTACTCATCACCAACTTCCATTCTCTGAAGCAAAGCCCCAGCGTCAAACACAAGTTTCTTATATTTGTTAAAATTAAATTCTTCTGACTGTAATACAGACAATGCACATTCAAGACTGTTAATAATTTCTACAAAATCTTTTGGATAGAGTAGTAGTTTATTACAATTAGAAATTTCAAATAATAGATTTTTATGATATTCCACAACATCTATATTTTTAAAATCAGATTTTGTGTTTTTATCTGTATATAAAACTAACCAGAATATTTTTTTTCGTAATTTCTGCTTATAGTAATTAACTTGAGAAATTTTAAATTCTCCATATTTATGTGGAACTAATTTATCCATTAGAACCACCATACTCACCAAAGTAATAGGTATGACGAGACAATTCAAGTTCCCATTCACGCTTTAACTGTGTAAGCCTTTCCATATTTTTTGAATAATTATCTATAAGTTTCTTCTCTTCCTTGCCACCAATCATAGTTGCTAAGTTCTTTGTATTCTCTAATTTTGATGGGAAATAATTTATGATTATTCCTTTTGCTAAAATAGTTTTAACAAATTCAGAATCATAGAAATCATCTACACTGTTTGTTAATGTGAAATTGATGCTCATAATTTCATCATCAAAAGAATATACACTGAATTTTTTCCTAAGAAGTGGGAAAGAAGCAGTTGCATGTAACCATTCACGCAGAATATCATAAAAGTCTTCTTCGGTATAAGTTGCGAGTTCGAGGTCATCAATCATAGTTAATGCCCTTTTGTATATATCTTCATATTTAAGAGAAGGCATAAGTTACCTCCTTTTTAATCAGCCGTATTAATCATTTTTCCGAAATCTGTACCACAGACTTCATCAAGAACTTTGATTTTTCTAATAGAATCAAAAGTACCATCCTCAATACGCTTTGCAACCTCTACAGTAATTGCTTTTAATAAGCCTTTTGGAAGTGTTGTAAGTGTATTTTTAAAAGCATTATTAGGTTTATTTAATACATTATTAATATCATCCATTCCATAAACTTTATCTGAATAAAATTCAGATATATCTTTCCAACGAGGATTTTCTAAAAGTTCCTCATCTTCAATGACAAATAAAGGATCATAAATATATCTTGAATGACTATTTTTTAATGCAAAAAGATCTCCATATTCTATTTCTGTTTCATCTCCATAGTTGGCAAAAACATAATACATTCCTGATTTTCCTGGAACTCCCAGCCAACCTGGGGTTACAGACCTACATAAAATTGTATCTGTCTGAGAAAATGTTTTTGATTTAGTTTTTGTTACTTCAGTTTCTGTAACAGTAGAAGTAGTTGCCTTTGTAGTTGCTTTCTTAGTTACTGCCATATATAAATTCCTTTCTTTCCAATCTAAATAAAACGAGAGTCTATAAAATATAAACTCTCGTTTTAAAAGCCAATATTAGGCTACAATATTCCATGTACCAAAGTATCTATTTACTATAGTACCTACTCCAAGTTTTGTCATATACTTAAACTCATATGTCATATCATTCTTTTCAGTAGAATCAGTTACCTCTTTTATCTGAGAATCACCCTCGTATACAAGCTTAATAAACTTATTATCTGCTATAGGCATGATTAAAAGTACATTAGAATCTACCATCTTTGTAGAAGTATCATTCTTTGCGAATACCTGTGGGATTTCTACTACACGAGTTCCTTCCCAGATACCAAGGCGACCAAGATTTCTACGATCCTTCTTGTCATCCTCACTAATCCAAGATACATCTGCAAGGTCAAAAAGTCTTGAAAGAGCTGTCTTTGTACCCATGATAACAACTTCTGCACCACGGTTAGCTGCCTGAACATCCTCAATCATTGTTACGAAAGTTGTCTTAGCTGCTTTATCAAGAGCTGCTGTCTTATAAAACTGCTCTGAACCAGGGAGAACCTGTGTACCAGCAGAGATCACTGCCTTATAAACAAGACTCTGAACATACTGATCCATAGCCTCATAAATCTTATTTACAAGTTTTGACCAATCTGAACGACCCGTCATAACACGCTCAAACTCCTCGTATACAGAAAGTCCAACCCAGTATGTAGGAACACGGAATGTCTCATTAATACCAAGTCTCTGACGATCAAGATCCCAATGATTACCAGAAAGCTTACCAACTGTTAATACAGTTTTGTCCTCTGATTCAAATTCATTTGTATCATCCATTGCAAGATTTTTTGTTTCAACAAAATCATTAAAGAATTCGTTATCCTGCCAACCAGAAGTTAAAAGATCTTCAATTGTATCTTCAATAACCTCAAAAATCTCATTTTTATTACGTCTAATCGCATTTCGAATTTCTTTTGCAGAAGCCTTTTCATCAAGACCCATGATAAGTCTAAAAGTTTCCTTGATTTCCTTGTCTGCGTCAGCCTTCGAAATACCTGACTCAAATTCACCCTTAGCATAATCTTTTAAAAGCTGTGAAAATCCCATATATTTTGTTTCATCATTTTCAAATGCACTCTTAATATCAGCACTGAAATTTAAGAAATTCTTCTTCATTATGTATGTCCTCCTTATTTAATTAGCCATTCTTACGAACAATAACCTTGTAAAATGTTCCACCTGTGCGCTTAATTTCTTCAATGATTTCAGCATTAAATGTTGCAGTAGACTCTCCTTCAACAACCTTTAAGTTGTAACCCTCTGCCTCAATTACAGAACCTACCTTTGGAGTTCCAGAGATACCATTTGCGGAAATAGTAAATCTATCACCTGCTGCAAGTTCATATACCCTCATAATTTCATCCTTGCCGTTATAGAAGTTGTATTCATAAGTAGCAGCTAAAGGCTTTTCATCTGCACCGACTGCGACTGAAAGAATTAAACCTACACGAGAAGTAGCAGTAGGCTCAACCATTGTGTAATATTCATTTTTCTCATACTTCATCTTGTCGATATCTACGACTTTTCCATTGTCGATATCTTCAGAAGCTTTTACATTAAAAATATGTCTGCCATAATTTGTTGCACTAAGATTTGTTGATTCTGCAACAATGTGCTTTTCTACGGCTTTTAAATATGCGTTTACCATTAATAAATCCTCCTTATTTTTTGCAATAAAAAAGACCGACATAAGTCGATCTAATAAATTATTTTTAAATTTTTAGTTGCTATATTTCTCAAAAATCCCACCATAAGGTGCTTTCTTTTTGGATTCCTTTTCTGAATTAGAATTGGACATAAATAGAACTGGACTTTTTGAAACTTCAGGTTTCGCAGAAAATGCTCCAATAGATGATACATAATCAGCAAAAATAACTTTTGCCTTTGTCTCTAAATCATCAAGAGAATAATTATCCATGTTTTTCTTTAATTCTATAAATGCTTCATTTTCTGATAAAACAGAATATTTTTCATCTGCGAGCAAAGACTCTTTCTTAGAATGAAGTTCATTCTTTTCTACATTTTCCTTGAATTCTTTAAGCTCTGTATAATTTGAACGCATAGACTCAAGTTCTGCATATTCGGAATCTGTAAGATATGTTTTATGTAATGTGTATCTCTCTCCATCATATGAAACTGTATTATTATCTTTTGTATATTTTTGACCGTAGATTTTTCCACCATCCCAACTTTCATATACAAAATATGAATCAAATACCCCAGTAATGTAATACCATTCATTATCTGCATCTTCATATGAAGATAAAAGATTGTAAAGAGCATAACGAATATCTTCATGACTTATTTCAAAAGTTCTTGTTAACGCATTATTAACTTTCTTCTTTGATTCGTATTCTGTAGCTTCATTTTTTTTACTCTCATCTGAATTGGATTCACTAGGATTATTTTCACCTTCTTCATTTTCATCAGCAGTTGTTTCACTGCCAGAAGGAGTATCAACACCCTCACTTCCATCATCAGTAGAATCGGTTTCATCGAATGCTTTTGCAAACGCTTCGACTAATTCATTATCGGACATATTCTTATAATCAAATGTGATATCATCAACTGTCTTTCCATACTTCTGACATAATTCTTCAAATTTATTCAAGTTTTCGTTTCCTCCTTCCTTAGAATTATTTTCTTTATTGTCAAAACAAGCAGTCTCAAGTTTTTCAAGCCTTGCTTGTAGTTCAACCATTTTTTTATTAAATTTAATTAAGCTGTTATTTTCTTCACTGAAATCTTCAAGAGTTATCTTACTCCCAAGCATTCCTTCACCAATAGGCGTCCCATCTTTTTCAGAACCAAGGCAAGTGCAGCCTGCAAATTCAAAATCTTCTAACTGAAGATATTTTTCTTTTGCATTATAAGAACACTCATAGACAATAAGTTCACAACTTACCTTCGTACCATTTTTCTCACGAATAATATCAGCACAACGAGTGTATGATTCAGGAATAGCTACACGAGCAACAACATATGTTTTATCCATATCTTTGTCATATTCGAGATAGGGTTCATCTGCTGTAAAAGTTCCTACCTGTTTTTCATCATATACAATCGTCTCATTACCATTTTCATCTTTTTCAATGTGATAATCATGTGAATGGAAATCCCATGTTCCATCATCTAACTGATGTATATTTGCAAGCAATGGAGAATATTTAAGACTAGGCATAGCTGCTTTCATAGAATCTTCTGATATATAACTTCCGTTACGATTAAGTAATGTGTGACACACACGTACTTTTGCATATAACTTATTATCTGACGTTTCTTCAACATCGGCAGAAGAGAAGTCTTGAATTGCCTGTATAACAATAGGTTTGCCAGATTCTTTTGAAGAAAAATTATACATTTTCTTTTGTTCACAGAATCTAATTAAATCTTCTACTGTAAAATATTTATGTTGCATTTCTTCCTCCTTTCTTGGTATAATAAATGCCACTCCCAATAAGAGAGTGGCTAAATACTCAGCATATTACTGTACTGAATTTTCTTTTTATCTATATCATCATTTGAAAACTGAATTGTTCCAGTATTCAAAAAAGTATAAATACCATTTTGTTCATCAATTTTCTGAAAACCAAGATTTATCATCTTAGAAGCTGTTTCAGAATCCGATGTCTTTATAAAATTCTGCTTCATCCTTTTTCTCCTTAATTATCCATTTGCTTTAGTTCCTTCATTTTTTTCACCTTCACGACTAGCAATACCCTCTGGACTTAATTCATCATCGCTTTTAGTAGGTGAACCACCAGTATTACCAGAATCGGTATAGGTTGTTTTTAACGGTACTAACATATCTCTTATGCCACTTTGTATAGACATTCTGAGTCCACACTCAACTTCATAAGGAGTTTGACCAAGAGCGGTAAGATAAAGTAAAGGATTATTACCTAATGTTGCAGACTCTTTTAATTCATTAATATAATCATCTCTGTTATACCAAGTCTGCCTATGAAAGAAGAACATATATCCATCATATCCATTTTGTGTTAGCCAATAATTAAAATTATTTTCAAGACGTGAAACCCATGTAAATGTTAGAGAAGCATCGTTTGCAATTGCCTGTTTAAGTCCGATAGAGTTGGAACTTGATCCACCTGCAACAACTAATTGTGAAGCACCCGCATTGTTAAAGACATTTTCAATAGATTTTGACAACATATCAGTATCAGAAGTAGTGTTTGACTTCTCAAAATCAACAACTTCCAAATCCATAGGAGATCTTACTGAACCAATATTTGATGGTAAAATTGCATCAATCATATCTTGAAAAACTTCACTTAATTCGAGAGAAAGTTTAAAATCATCAATTGCAGCATCTTTTCCGTCCATAAATGGAATTTTACTGACTAACAATTTATAATTTTCAAGAGCCGTTTTATCAGCCATAATATCTGCATAATCTTCACAATCCATAAGAAGTAGAAAAATACCTAAGAAAAACGGCAAGCATAAATCAAATTCGTCATCAAGACTCGCCAATAAACACATAGTTCTTTCAGTCGGAAGAATTGCATAACGTTTATTTTGCTTGTCAGATTGGTACTCTTGCCAAGCTTGTTGAAAAATTTCATCCCAACAACCTGTAGTATCACCATTGACACCTTTTACAAATTCTGAATTTGAACCCTGTGAAAAAAATGACATATCAAATGTTATAATCCAGTTTCCATTACCATCTTTACCTTTTATTTTGCAATATTGAGGATCTAACGAATGAAAGAATAGACCATCTCCTGTATCATATACAAAACCATAATAAGCACCATTTAATATCGCTAATGCAATCATCTGAGCAAATTCGTTCTTAAAATTTATCTGTTGTAATTTTTTTATGATATTGTTGTAATTTTTCATAGATTTGTTGGCATTGTATGTTTTAGTTAAATCTATTTTTTCTATTACATAATAGTTATACAAAGGCATACACGCATAATAGAGAATAATTTTACGATACAGAGTACTCGCTCTGAAAAGATACTGTGATAATCCACGAATACGATCTTTATTAGTTTG
>ERZ1024378.188-NODE-188-length-8805-cov-8.559771_pt1 | contig 8805 bp, 7 predicted proteins | sample MGYA00520787_ERZ1024378 | MGnify/ENA primary metagenome ERZ1024378 (study PRJEB33242, sample SAMEA3444269) | Homo sapiens | biome: Host associated; feature: Gastrointestinal tract; material: Stool | place: Uganda | collected 2011-01-01 ... | reverse complement strand
TGTATTGGAAAGCATGATTTGGTTTGTACGGGTAATGTGATTTATTTGGGAAAACTTGCTCTGTGAGGGCATTTGAGAGGTCGGAAAAATCATTTTAACCGTACATCAAACTGAGCTAAAACGTGCTTTCTCTAAGATGTACGGGTAAAATGATTTAATTGAGCAACGCATTGTTATTACTGAATTTCAAGGCTATATTTACGTTGTACGGATAAAGTGAGCCAAATAGGAAAAGCCCAATTTGAAATTTTTGAAAAAATCTAACACTTAGTTTGATATTTACGACCTATTTTATTTAATTGATTCAGAAACGACACAAAGCTCGGAATTGGTGTTCCAATTCTTCTGTTTCAGAGTTATTCTTCTTAATACCATGACTGAAGAAAAAGAAAATAATACTAATATATATATAAATATAAATAGAGTAGCAAATGCAAAAGGATTAAAATCTAATCGTTCACTACGATTAGAAATCAATAAACCGGAAAGCAAATATGTTGCTCGTGAAGTTAAAGTCAATGGTGGAACATCTTACGAGATTCTTTACTCCTCTTTAGAACCAGAGATACAACAAAAACTTCGAGAGGGTAATACCAAATCCACAGCACTCGTACCTCTAAATTACCAACCAACGACTTTTGTATCAGAAAGTGCAAGACTAACTTCACTTGCAAGGTTAGATATTGTAAAAGCACTATTGAATTATCGCAAACGATTTACAACTAAAAAAGAAGCCGATTCTATGTTTTTGGATTTGTATAATTCTGGAATGTACTTGCCTAAAGTGTTTAAATTTATCGGAACAATATCAATAGGCACTCTTCACCGTTGGGTTAAAAGTTATGAAAGATATGAAAATGCTGAGTGCCTTATCCCACAGTACAAATTTAATAAACAGGGAGAATATAATACAATTCTAACCGATGAAATGAAACATGTTTTACTACGTTTTTTACTTCATCAAAACAAATTTAACTATGGCAAAGCAATAAAATTAACTAAGGAAATATTGAGAAAACAAGGTTATGAAAATCTACCTTGTGATTTAACTTTCAAACGCTATGCTGAAAACTTTAGAAAAAATAACTATGCAGAATGGGTTTTAAAACGTGAAGGAATGAAAGCATACCACGATAAAGTTGAACCATATATAGAAAGAGATATTTCTAAAATTGAAGTGGGAGATATAATCATTGCTGATGGTCACGTTTTAAATTTCCAAGTTATCAATCCATTTACAGGTAAGCCAACGAGAGCAACTCTTGTTGGCTTTTTAGATTGGAAATCAACAGCACTTGTAGGTTATGAAATTATGATGACCGAAAATACTCAATGTATCGCAAGTGCTTTAAGAAATAGTATTTTAAATTTAGGTGTTATTCCGAAAGTTGTTTATCAAGATAATGGTCGAGCTTTTAAAAGTAAATTCTTCCAAAGTTGCGATTTTGATGAAGATGGATTCAATGGTGTTTATGCAAATTTAAATATACATTCAGTTTTTGCTAAACCATATAATGCTCGTGCAAAAGTAATAGAAAGATTTTTTAGAGAATTCCAAGAGGAATTTGAAAAAATGATGCCATCATACATTGGAACAAGTATTGAAAATAAGCCAGCGTGGATGAAACGTGGTGAAAAGTTACATTTAAAATTACACGAAACTGAAACCAACAATCACATTCCAACAGTTCAAGAAGTAATTAAATATATTAACTGTTGGTTAGAATTTCATAACAAAAAGCCTTGTCCTAATGATCGTTCAAAAAGTATTCAAGAGATGTTAGATGAAGTTCAAAAACAACATATTAATATAAATATATTAAATACATTAATGATGAAAACTGAGTGCAGAACAATCACTAAGCACGGAATAACATTTTTGAATATGCATTATCGAAGCGAGGCAATATTAGGACTGAGAGAACAGGTATTTATACGTTACAGTCTATTTGATTTATCTAAAATCTTTGTTTATTCCTCAAAGGGAGAATTCTTATGTGTTGCAAAACGAGTTCAAAAAGTTCATCCAATGGCAAATGTACTCGGTACAGTAAAAGATATGGAAGAATACAAACAACAGTATAAAAAGCAGCAACAAATTAAAAATAGATTAGTGAAACAAATCAAAAAGAATTTCACGTCAGATGAGTTACAAGTTCTTGAAATAGAACAAGAACAGCCAATAGAAATTGAGCCAATTATTGAAGAAAAGCCAAAACGTGAACGAGTTAAAACCCCTCGTGAACAGCAAATGAACAAACCAATTTTTACTTCAAATTATGAAAAGTATGAGTGGCTTATGAAGAATGGTTGCACCAATTCTGAAGATAGAACTTGGCTTACTCAATATATTAGAAGTGATGAATATTTTAATCTATACGAAAACTAAGAAAGGAGAAAAATGAAGAATGTATTTATAAAAACTAAAAATGTAAAACGACTCGTAGCCTTACTTGACGAGGTTCAAAAACTTCCATCTAATATTCCAAAATTAGCATTAGTATATGGTGAACACGGATTAGGTAAAACTCACTCTGTAATTTGGTGGGCAACAAGAAATGATGCCATTTACGTTAGAGCAAATAATGAAATGACTCAAAATGGTTTATTAAAAGCAATAGCAGAAGAACTTGGCGAACGTTCATTTTTTATGATGCAAGATAATTACAATTTAATATTAAAACATTTAAAATCTGAATCTAAAATAATAATAGTTGATGAAGTTGATTATCTTATCGGAAATAAGCATGTCATTGAGATTTTAAGGGATGTTCAAGATAACACAGGAACACCAATTGTTTTAGTCGGAATGGGATTTGTGGATAAGAAAATATCTAGATTTAAACATTTTGAGGATAGAATTTACAAAAAATTAAAGTTTGAACATTTTGATGAAAACGACATCAAAGAAATTCTTGAATCAATGACAGAACTTAATTTTACTGATGATGCAATAACTTATCTTGCAACACGTACCAATCAATTTAGACAACTTGTAAAAGTAGTCAATAAAATTGAAAAGGTTGCTGAAACTAATCAAATTAAAGAACTTGACGAACAATTATTGAAAGGAATAATTTATGAAAGACAAAGTATTAAAACTCTGCCGAAGATTGAAAAGTTGCACGCTTAGTGATTTATCTGCATTTATTGAAATTGATGAAAAAATCATTGAAACAATTCTTTTATATTTAGAGCAAGAAGGCTTAATTCAAAATCAAAACGGATTAATTACCATCGCAGAAACAAAGAAAAAGAAAAGTGATATAAATAATAAAAACCTTCATCTGATGTTTCAATATAGAACAGATGAGGGAATTGATATTCTTTTAAAAGGTTTTTGTTTGGAAATACCACCACAAAAATTATGTAAATTCTTGAACATACAATATCAATGCGTTTGTGATTATTACTGTCTTTTTAGAAAAAACATTTATAATCGCCAATTTAAGAATTTAATAAATTTGTTTATGGAAAAACCACAAATCGGCAGATATAGGACATTTTACAATAAGTTCGCATTTTTCTATATTTACAATAATCAAGTTTTTGTGAGTGAAAAATTACTCAGAGCCTCATTAGAAAAGAATTACAACAAAGATGAAATTAGAGAATTTAAAAGAATGTATTGTTATCTTTCAAGAATTGAAAGTCACAATATTAATCAGAATTTTATGTACTATCGCCTAGCGGAGTATATCTGGAGAAGAGAAAAAGACTTTGATTATCTTTATGATGATTTAAAAAACAATCTAATTGCTTAATATTTCGTATAAATGTTTAGAATATAACCTTCACTTAAAGAAATTATTCCTCTATTTGCCAATGACCATTTTTATCAGCACCAATACGCTTTATTAAGCCGGCATCTTGAAGTTTTTTCATATTTAAAATTATACTTTTTCTTGTAATTCCAATAATTTTAGAAAGTTCTTCTTGTGTAACGTATGGATTGTCTTTAATTGCATCAATAATTTTTTGTTGATTTACAGTAACTTTTACAGTCACCTTTTGAGTAACCTTTTTTTCTGTTGAGATAATTTCTTCTATTGTATTCAAAATTAAAGCAAGCATAAATTCAATAAATTTTGTACTATTTGCATCGCTGTCACTTGCTCCAAGAACATTATAATACTCTTTCTGATTTTCTTTAATTAAAGTTTCAACAGGAAGCCAAGCAAAAATTTCTTTCCATTCTTTTAAAATTACAGTCTGCCACAAACGCCCAATTCTGCCGTTGCCATCTTGAAATGGGTGGATAAACTCAAATTCGTAGTGAAAAACACAACTTTTAATAAGTGGATGTACATCACTTTCTTTTAACCATTTGAATAAATCAAACATAAGCTCGGGAACTCTATCAGCAGGTGGTGCAAGGTGAACAACTTTTGCACCATCAAATATTCCTACACCATCAGTTCTGTATTTACCATTTCTTTCTACTAAATCCTGCATCATAAGTTTATGTGCTTTTAGTAAGTCTTTTTCATTATATGGATTAAGTGATAAAAGCAAATCATAAGCCTGAATAGAATTCTTTACTTCCTTAATCTCATTAGGATTTCCTAGTACGTGTTTACCTTCAATTATTGCCGTAATTTGTTTTAGGCTTAAACTATTATTTTCAATAGCAAGAGAAGAATGAATAGTTTTAATTCGGTTTTCTTTTCTCAACTTTATATGATAGGGATTATTTTGAAGATAATTTATCTCTCCAATTTTTTCCGAAATATTGGAGATAAGTTCAATTATTTTTGATGTAATTTCAAATGGTGGTTTATACATTTTGTACTTTCTTGTTTATTAAAATATTTATTCTGTTGTAATTAATACTTATTTCATCATAAATAGTTAATTTTTCAACCAATTTTGTAAATTCTAAATTTTTATATCAAATTCATCTATTAAAGAAGAGCTTCCAACACTTAATTCTTCTATAAATTGTCCTATGTTTTCTAATATTTTATTGATATCTGTATTATTTTTAATAATTTTTTCATATAAGACTTCTATTCCACCTAATAGATATTTATTAAATAACTCTTCATCAGGTTTAGCTTCCTCTGTGTCCATTGTAGAAAAAGCCTTCTTAATTCTTTCTTGTATATTTGGTTCATAAATATCATCTTTCAACATAATCAAACGGTAATTAAAAAATATCTGATCTTGCCTGTCCAAAAGTTGGTTTAACATAATTTTTGATGGAGGATAATCAGTTGATGTATCAGATGCGGCTTGTCTTTTATATATAAAACCAATAAGAGGAGCTACAACATATATTTGCCAGTGATGTTCAAAGGCCTTACATTTTTCTAATGCATCTATATAACTTGAATGCTTGCCTGAAATAATATATTCTTGTTTAGATAGCAGAGCCATTTATATCACCCTCCTTAACTGTTGTTTCTAATACATCTTTATTTTCGTCATCAATAAATGTCGCATCCATTGTATAGAACTTGCCGACTCTATCTTTCATATATTTTTTAATCAAATTGCCTTCCGTATCTTTAGAGAAAATAATTATTTGTTCTGTTAATTCAGGCAATTTTTGACAAGCTGTGGTTATTCTTTGCGCGTCAAAAGCAGAAAATGGTGCATCTAATACAAGAGGATAAGGCTCTGTTATTAAGAACTTTGCATCCTCTTTATTTTTTAATCTGTCATAATGAATTTTTTGAGCAAGATTTAATACAGATGTTATAAATGCTAAAACAACAGAAATACTTTGCGCTCCTGATGTATCTATATCTTGTGGTGTACCTAAAGTGTCTGTGATAGTTAAGCGATATGATTTATCAATCGTAATATTATAATCTTTAGTGAATACTTCAGAAAAAATCTTATTAATCAATGTTTGAAGTCTTTCTCTAAGTTGAGATTCTTTTTGAACTAAATGTTTTTCAAGAATATCAGAAATGTATTTTGTATGCTCCAAGCAATCTGCAATATATTTATTTTGTGAATTTGCCTGAGATAATTTATTTCGTTTTTCTTCAGCATCTTTTTTATTTTTGTTATTTGATTCAATTTGATATGTATACTGGTTTATTGCATTTTGTAATCTTCCGATAGTTTTAAGATTTTCTTGTTTTTCTTTTTCGTATTCAGAAGTATCCTTACACGATTCTAACTTCTTGCTTAATTTTTCAACCTCATCTGTTAAATCATCGATTTTACTCTGATTTTCAAGCTGGTTTTTTTGATTAGTTTCAAATTTTCCTATTAAATCTGGAACATCCTCAAGTCTAACTTTTGCTGTAGATGCATAACTTGAAACTGAAGAGCCAATGAAACGAGGTGGAACGTAATCTAGAAGATTATACAATGTTTTGTATGCTTCACTTTCAATATCATCCAATTTTGTTCCACAAATACAAACACCTCTTTTTAATAAGCAATCAATTGTTTTATTTGTAACGCCCGGAACATGCTTATCTTCAATTTCCGTAGTTTTCAATATGGTTAACAAATCTGGTAATAATTTTTTATAACATAATTTAGATAAACCAGTTGCAAAACTTCTATAAAAATCTTTGTTGTCTTGTTCCATTCTTATTTGTAAAGATTTTATATCACGATTATTTGCAGCAATTTTAGATTCAATTTCACGACCATTATCATATTTTTTAATTTCAGCAATTAATTCTGCGTTTCTTTCATTTAATTCTAAAATATTTGTATTATAAGTATCTATTAATTCCTGTTTATTTTTACTATCTTCATCAAATCCATTAATGTCTGCGTTAAGTTGTTCAATTTTAGAATCAGAATTTCCTGAATAACGCTTATTAAACAATGAATATGTAGAATTCTGCATTTTTGTTAAGTGATATACGGCATTTTCAATAGCTTGCATACCTAATATCTTTTTTACTGCCGCTGACAGGTCTCCGCTAACTCTTTTATATTGAATATCACTACCCATTGTATTGATTTGTTCAGCCTTAATAAAGAAATAATCTGCAAGATCTTTAGGCAGAATCATATTCATCAAATCTTGTTGTTTTGCCTCATCAACGGTTTCTGTTATTCCTGTTTCTGGATTTTTGTAGGTTATTACAAGTTCAGTTGACAAAACATCTAATTTTGGTTTACCATACAACATTGAATTCATTTGATAACTCTGAATTCGTCTAATACTGTAGTCTTGAGCCCCATATTGAAGATTTACCTCAACAGAAACTTCCTTTTTATCGTAACTTTTCATTTCATTATGGACTTTTCTATTAAGTAGAACAGGATTAGGGAAATTCGCTTTTCCAAATAGACACCAAGTAAAAGCATTTGCCAATGTTGTTTTGCCAGCAGAATTATTTGCTAATATAAAAGTGACATTTTTATCTTTATCTGTAGAAAAAAATATTTCATTGTCAATAAATTGACGGAAATTCTGTAATTTTATTGATTTTAATAACATTACATAGCCCCCTCAATAATACCCACAATTTTTCGTGCCATTTCAGCATCAGAAATTTTATTGGTTTTGTTTAAGTTTCTTGTTTCTAATTCTAAAATTGCATTGCACATTTTTTGGCGTTTTGCCTGTTGTTTTTCAAGTTCTGTTTGCTCTAGCGTAATTTCGACAGTTAGATCGTTTTTGTCTTCCATAATGCCACCATTTCCCTAATCTATAAAATATCACAAAAATCTGATTTATCATACAATTTATATGAATCAATTAATTCCCATATAAGGTTTTTATTGTTTTCAACGCAGTTAATAGCCATTCTGTTAAACTCTTTCATCCTTTCAAATTCACGTTTAACAAGTCCTTGTTCATATTTTTGTTCTGCTGCAGTTAAATTGTATGTTTCTTCTAAAGGTCTTGGAAGTGTAATAAAATCATAAATCTCGGCATACTTTTTGCCTTCAGCCAATCTTAAAACACGTCCTCTTCGTTGTATGTACTCTTTTGGATTTGTCGTGCTTGCAAGTATAAATGCCGTTCTGATTTCAGGAATATTAAAACCTTCGTCTAAACACTTAATCGCCACCAATACCTGCAGCATATCACCTTTTGAAAAAAGATTTTTTATATTTTGTCTTTGTTTAATATCTTCTTCAGCAGTAAATTTTGCAACTTTCATATTCAAGTCATTTCCAAGCATTTTACAAACTACTTGAATTTGCTTTAATGAATCACTATCTGTATTTTGAGAATCCAGCGTTGTAGCACCACAATATACTAATAAATGTTTTTTATCTTTATATCGTTCGATGGCTTCTTTTAGTGCACAAAGTTTATTTTCAGCTCCTGCAATTAATTTAGCTCTCTTTAATAAATATTGTTTTGCTGCCTCGGGTATGTGTTTTTTATCACTTCCAACAATAAATTTAGCAATTTTTTTTGTTAATTCTTTATATAAAGATAACTCTTCAGGAGTTAAATTTATTATTATTGGATAATAATAGTATTTTGTTAGCATGCCTGCCTCTATTGCCATTTCTAATGTGTATTCAATACATTTTTCTCCAAAATATTCATATAAAACTTTTGTCCCTTCTTCATCTCCATGCCTGTCAATTGTTGCAGATAAAGCTAATCTGTATTCAAAATTTTGAGGAAGGTTCTTTCTTATAAATTCAGCACCAAAATAATGAGCTTCATCTACCATTAGCAACGAATTATGGTTCATTTTTTTTAATTCATTTTGTACAAATTCAGAATAAAAAGTTGCATTAGTTGTAATAAAACAGAAAAACTCTTTTCCTTTAATTTTATAATTATGGTACTGAACTGCTTTTGAGAGTTTATCTCTCCAATTTTTTTGTATGGAGTTTCCGTAACCAACAATAGGTTCT
>ERZ1024378.185-NODE-185-length-8832-cov-12.084083_pt1 | contig 8832 bp, 9 predicted proteins | sample MGYA00520787_ERZ1024378 | MGnify/ENA primary metagenome ERZ1024378 (study PRJEB33242, sample SAMEA3444269) | Homo sapiens | biome: Host associated; feature: Gastrointestinal tract; material: Stool | place: Uganda | collected 2011-01-01 ... | reverse complement strand
CGAGTTTGTCTGAGAATCGGAGAGAACATCCGCCTCTCACTCCCCTGACGGCTCTTCCGATTCCGACTGGAAACCTTACTCCCATAAGGGTTTCCGCCTAAGCTCCTGCGACTGGGCTTGAACCAGTGACCGTCCGATTAACAGTTAGAAAGTCTGATAGAATATCCCTTGGAACGATTGGGCAAAACGGCTTCATTCCAACGGTTTAACCTCATTTGAGGGTCACTTGACTATCACTTGCGGGTCAAATGGAAGTCTGAGAATGTCTGAGAATATAGAGGCAAGGAGGTAATCATGGTGCGCAAAGCAAGAAACGGCATCGTCTACCCATATCGGGTTGAACGCCAGAAGAGACTAGCCAACGGAACCGTAAAAATCTACACCAGCTACGAGTTCAAGGTTGACGGCAAAACATACAGCTGCAAAAAATACGTTGACGCCAACAAGCGACTGACGGAACTACTACAGGAACGGGCCAGATTCGGCAGCGCCAACAACAGCTCCATCACGCTCGGAGCATACGCCGAACAATGGCTCGAACGCAGGGAACGCGACGCAGACCCGAAAACGTTCGCAAACTACCGGACAATCGTCCGTAAACACCTGCTCCCATACCACCGGCAGAAAATGGCGAGCCTGACCAGCGGAGCGTGCGACCGCATCGTCAACGGCCTCCGCATAACCAAGAAAGTCAACGGCAAGGAACAGCGGGTAAAAGCCAGCCTCAGCCTACGCAAGCAGGTGCATACCACGCTGAACCAGATATGCAAATCAGCTGTGTCAGACCGCATCCTACCCACCAACCCGATGGGCGGCGTCCCAACCCCGAAGGACAAGGACATCAGCTTGGTGGACAGTCGCAAGAACGAATCCAACGAACGTACCGCATTCACCGTGGATGAAGCCAAACGCATCCTGAAAGCCGCCAACGATCTAGGCGTGAGAAACGCCGCAAAGGAATGGTTCAGACTATGCACCGGCATGCGTCCAGGCGAAATACTCGGCGCATCCATCCAAGACCTCGAACTAGGCCAAATGAACGGCGTGCCATACGGCGAATACACCGTCAACTGGAAACTGGAAGAACTGAAAAAAGAGCATGGATGCGGCAATCCAGACAAGCATGGCGTCTATCCATGCGGATACAAGCGCGGAGCCGCATGCCCGCAATGGCGGTGGCGCATTCCAGACGGCTTCGACATGATCGAACTGACAGGCCGCTGGTGCCTCACGCCACCGAAATCGAAGCGCGGCAGGAAAGTGCCGATCATCCCGGCATTGGCTCAAACGCTCGAAGCGTATCTCGAAGCGACCGACGATATTCCGAACCCATATGGATTGTTGTTCCGGCATGATGACGGAACGCCCATCGAACCGGAGGAAGATCTTGAAAACTTCCGCCAACTCTTGGAGAACGCGGGCGTACCCAATGCGGAACATCGTAGCCGACACGAAACACGCCATACGGTCGTAACCATACTCATGAGCATGGGCGTGGATTATGGACTAGTGGAAGAGATCGTTGGGCATTCAAGCCGCTTGATGGTGGAACACTACCGTCATGCCGGGTTGAAGGAACGGTTGGCCGCGATGGAAACGATGAACAAGCCACTGCAACTCGACTCGTATAAGGTAGGCGAAAATGACTGAAAGACCGTTAATCGTCATCGACTTGGACAACACATTCGTTGACTACACGACCGCGTTCAAGGAATGCCTGACCCAAATGGGCTACGACGACTACGCGGACGCGCCCGACCCGTCGGACTATTCCTTCGCATGTAGCGGCTGGTCCACAGACGAGGACACGTTCTTCCCGTTGCACCGGCGTGCCGTGGAACTCGGCCTGTACCTGCGCGAACGCCCCTACGCGGGCGCGTTGGACGCGGCATACGATTTGGCGCGGCGATACTCCGTCCTGTTCGCCACCAGCCGCGAGCAGGATGAGACGGACAGTCTGCGGTGGCTGCACGCCTACGGGCTGGACGCGACCTCGGACTGGAATCTCGACCTTTGGCGCGACACATATCCCGAAACGTTCGAGTTGACCATGAGTCGCTCCTGCCGCCGCTGTGGAAGCGGAATCCGCTTCTGCCACATTCAGGACAAGACGTTTCTGGACGCCGACCTGACCATCGAGGACAATCCGCATACGCTCGACCGGCTCATGGACAAGAAAATGCGCGTGCTCGTCAAACGGCACGCCTACAACCTGCCCCAATGCGAACGCGCCGAACAATCCGGCTTGGGTTTCGCATTCGACGCTTGGACACAGGCACCCACGCTGGCGAAACGATTGTTACGAAAACGTATGACTGAAGACCAGAACAACATAGATACGCTAATCCGATAACAAGAAAAAGCCCCTCCCCCAGCACTGCTGAGAGAGGGGCGCATGTTAAAAAACAGGTGCAAAAATTTCCACAAGCATTCGAATGCGGGAATTTTCTCACACCTGAAAATCACTTACGGTTAAATGTTGTGCCTGAAACAGGTGCAACACTTATTTTTCGTCGGAATCGTCCGGCTTGGCCGCCGTGAGCTGGCTCACGCCGATCAGAGCGCCGACGAACAGACCAATCGCGTTGATGGTTGTGACGATCTCACCGCAGTGCGGCAATCCCCACTGCGGGCCGACCGCGCCGACCAGCCACGCGACCGCAGGCAAAGCGATCAACGCAAGCCATTTCAACGCCTTGTACGCTTTGTCCGGCAGGAGGTACTTGTTTTCCTTGCCAGTTTCCTCTTCCGGCTTTTCGCCGTCATGATTAGTCTCCTTGACTTCATCGACCATAATCAGTCTCCTTACCAGTAGAGGGTCTCGCCCGGATAGATCAACGCCGGATTGCCGGAACGGTACCCGTGGATGCTGTACATGTTGACCCTGTAATATGCGGCGATGCCGCCGAGGGTGTCGCCGGAACGAACCACGTACCGTCCGCCGGTGGCGACCGTGCCCGTGCCGGTGCGACGGCAGACGGTCTCGCCAGCGTAGATGACGTTCGGATTACCCGAACGGTAGCCCGTCCACTGGTTCCACGAACCACCATTGCTAGCTGCGATAGAACTCAACGTGTCACCGGACTTGACGGTCACGCATACGCTGCCGCAATTCACGGCGGCGGGCGCGCCGCCAGAACCGCCAAGACGCTGGTTCACAATCGCCATCACCGTGTCATACGCACCACCAAGAGCCTGACGACGCTCATTGCCGTTGCCGTACACGCCGCGAATCACCTTCGTGGCCATGTCATTGTAGTCCGGCGTGGCAGTGACCTGCGGCCTGACCGGATCATGCCTCACCTCGGCATTCGTCTTGCCGCGATCACCGTTCGCGATCTTCTGCCATGCGTCACGCTCACCGAAGAACAGGTTCAAGTCCAACGGGCCGACACCGTTCAGCCAGCCGGTGGACGCATACTGCACCATGCCCTCGCCCTTGCTGCCGGCGTTCCACGGAGTGGACTGCCAGCCGGTCGCGTTCATGGAAGCGTACTGAGCCTTCCATAGCATGCAATGGGCTCGTACGTCGGACGGAATCTGATATACGGCGGAATCCTGCACGTACACGATGGGCCAGACCTTGGTACGCGAATACACCTGGTTGACCCACTGGCGCACCCAGTCGCCGTTGCCCCAAGCTGCGTTGCCGTTGGACTCCCAGTCCAACGCGAGCACGCACTGGCCCACATAGCCGTTGAACTGGTTGAGATAATGGTTCACCTCCGCCGTGACGTCACCGCCGTCCGCGTAATGGTAGCCGCCGCAAGCCTTGCCGGTCTGCCGCGCCCAATCGGTCTGGCTACGCCAAGACGGATTCACGTAGCCGCCACCCTCCGTGATCTTCACGATGGCCGCGTCGGCGTCCACCACGCGCGTCACGTCAGCGGACTGCCATCCACTCACGTCGATGACGTTCATGTTCGCGCTGGCGACCGGCGCGACAGCGACGCACAGCACCGCAGCCAACGCGGTCAACGGTTTGCCGATATGCCGACGCAGACGCTTGTGCTTCGGCTTGCCTTTGTTATCGAGGATGCCCACATCCTCTCCTTCCCACCCCAAGTCAAGGGGCAAATAGAAAAGCCATCCCGAAATGGGATGGCTTTGAAGTGTGAAAATCAATGCCTGTGCGCGCCAAAGTTGAACACGAGAACTAGCGCGAGCAGCGGCAGGTATATGCCGCCAGCGGTCAATGCCGGTCCTCCTGTATGTGCGCGTCGAGGATGTCGTTGCGCATCTCGGTGCCGACGCCATTGCCTCCCAGACCGCTGTAGGCGCGATAAATGCGTTCGGCGGTCCGTTTCGCCTCGACGGTGCATACGCCGCCGTTGTCCACCATCTGCCGATGCAACAGTTCAAGCTTGCAGAACAGCAGCTCCTTCACGCCCTCGTGCAACGGGTCGCGCCTGTTGTCGATCCTGTCGAGCACCCATGGGACGAGCGCTCCGAAACCACCGGAACCGATGATGGCGACGATGATGGTGATTGCTTCCTGATTCACCTATGCCTTCTTACGTCAGAACCACGGGTCGAGAAGGTTCTGCTGCACCTCCGCGCGGTATTCCTCCGGTACTTCGTCCAACGTCTTGCGTCCGGCCTTGACCAGACGGGTGTACATGCGGACCGCTGCGGCATGATTGAATCTAACCATTGTTCTCACTCCTTGTTCTTGTTGTCGGCGGAATCGTCGGCAGCGTTCTTGCCGGTGTCGGAATCAGTGGAATCCGTCGTATCCCCGTCCTCGCCCGCCATCAGGTCGGCCAGCAATTGCGCGTTGTCCAGGCTTGCCTGCTCCAATGCGCTCACACGGTCGAGCACCGGCCTGGAACTGGTGGCGTCACCCTCGAACAGGACATCCGCCCGTTCGACGGCCTCCTGCTCCATCAACGGGAGCACCTGATATGATTCGACTGCCGTGTACTCCACGTATTCCGGCTGATTGTCGGTCGCCTGATGGGTGACGGTCCTGATGCTGCGGCGTATGCGGATATCGGCCAGTCCGTCATCGCGGAGATGGTAGTCCACCTTTTCCAACGGGGTTGCGGAAGAGACGTTCTGAATCATCTGTTATCCTTTCTTTCGGCTTGCCGCGACGGTGTTTCTGGCGCGGCGGACGATTTGATCGACGTTGTTTCGACGCCGGTATTGGATGGAATCGCTGTTTTTGAGCCAGCCGTAGTAGCTGGCGCAACGGTATGCGAGCCGAAGACTCGTAGGGTTCCGCGCGTATCGGCGGAATGAGCGTCGTGCGCGGAGGAAGATGCCCGCCCTGACGCCGGTATGGTCCGGGTAGAAGGTGAAGCCCACCATGTCGATTGGCTCCACGTCGACGTGCTTGATGTTCCATGTCGGATGAATCTCAAGACGGAGCGTGTCATGCAGGTAGGCGCGTATGCGTTTGACGGCGATGGTCAGATCACGCTTCGATCTGCCGACCAGGAGAATGTCGTCCATGTAGAACAGCAGGTGCGTGACGAGCCGTCTGGTGGCGGTTTCGCCTGTCCTGCGGTTCACGCGCTCCTTGGATAGGTGCTGTTCGCAGAAATGGTAGGCGTATGAGAGGTAATAGTTCGCGAGCCACTGGCTCAGATAGGAGCCGATGTTCAATCCGTCATCGCCCGCGTACCGGTCGATGAGATGGAACGTCAAATCCAGTAGCCGCCTGTCTCCCACGTCACGTGAGAGCAGGCGTTTCAGCACTTCACGGCTGATGCTTGGATAGCATTTGCGCACGTCCAGTTTCACGAAGACCCTGCTGGATGGTTCGCGCGCCCATTGTTTGATCGCGCGTCGCGCGGCGGCTATGCCCCTGCCGGGGATGCTCGCCGTCTGCCATCTGCCGACCTTCGCGCGGAACAATGGCATCAATGCCGTACCGCAGACGTAATCGTAGATCTGATGGCGGATGCTTTCGCGTCCGATGATGCGTATCTTGCCTGAAATCGGTTCCACACGGCGGAAGTAGCGGATGGGCGCGAACCTGTATTCGCCGCGCCCTATCTCGTCGGCTATCTGCCGTGAAAGCGAATCCAAGTCGGGATGGCGGCTTAGGAATTCGTTCACGTCCCTGCGGGAGCGTTTGCCTTTGAGGAATCGTTCGATGCTTTCGCGCACGAACGCGGGTTCGGTGATGCGACTGTGTTTGCAATATGTTTTCATAAAAGCTATAGGGGGAATGTTGGCGGCGTTCGGCCATGTGGCCTACCGGTCGCGTGCTTGATTCGATTTTCGGCATGGCCGAGGCTTGCCCTCTCGCATATCCCCGAAAGCGGAGGGTAGTCGTGACGGAAAGTGGTTGACCCTTATGTGCGACCGCCGCAGTTCCACCAAGCGTTCGAGAGGTCGTTCCTGCCGTTCGCATTGAACAACCCGCAGTGCGAGCCGTCCCTGAGATTGCCACCGCGCAGCAAGAGACGGGAGGAACCCGGCGAAGCCGTCACGAATCCCTGAAATATTATCAAGAGTCATACGAGGGTGATGAGGGGGCTTTCGCCCCCTCGCTGGCGCTCACCCCCAACCGCCCGCACTAGGCGTGCGTGCGGCCAAGAACGGATAGGCGACCGCCGCAGCCCCACCAAGCGTTCGAGAGGGCGGCCCAGCCGCTCGCATCGAACAACCCGCAGGGCGAGCCGTCCCAGAGATAGCCACCGCGCAGCAACTCATGCAGTCCCGGAGAGGTGATCGGGTTGATTATCAGTGCGTCGGTCAGACCGCTGGTGCTTGTCGCGCCGACGCCGGTGGGCAGCAGGAATCCGTGCTTTTCGGTGAAGTCGGTCTGCCACTGCCACTGGTTGTTGGTCCTGTCGTTGACGGCGGGATAGTCGCCCACATGCGTGTAGTCGGCGGTGATGGCGGTGCCGCTCGCCTTGGTGGTGTCGAACACCTTCCACACTTCGGTATGGCCGGAAGTGTCCGAGTCCTTCACGTTCTTCAGGATGATGTCGCCTTCGGTCTCGTAGATTCCGGCGAACAGTTCGATGCCCTGGAGCTTGATCGGCTGATGGGTTTTGGACACATCCTCGCGGGGGATGCCGTCGTTGCCGAGCACGCCGTCCGTCGAACCGGTCAGGTACGGCATTTGGGTGACATGCATGGCCGTCGTGGTCGTGAAGGCCGCGCCGGACACGTTGATCGCGGTGGTGGCCGTGTCCACGACGGTCTTGGAAATGACCTTGCGGTATGCCGCCGCCTCGCCGGTCTTGTTGTCTCCACGGTCGGTGCCGGTGCCGACGCTCACATAGGAGCCGAGGTCGATGCCTGCCGCGTCAGTGGCCTTGACCAGTGCGCGTGTGACGTTGGTTTCGGCCTTGCTGACGTTGACCTGGCCGGAACCGTTGAAGTCGCCGCCCAAGTGGCGTTCGATGTCCTTGGCCGCGTATTTGAGCATGTGCATGAGCTGCATGTAGAACGTGTCGGCTGAGGTCTTTCCGCTGTAGCCCTTGCCTTTGCTGGTGGTTACGGCCACGGAGCCCTGTTCGCTCATGGAGGCTGGAATCTGACCCGAGACGGACGCGGCCTTGCCGCCGTAATTGGACAGCGGGTATTTCGCGTACGCCATGCACGGGCGGAGAGACCCGTCCGGCAGCAACGCGCCCGGCATCGGCGAATAGCCGTCGTACTGCGTGTCCGAATACCAAATAGTGAGATGCTGTGTGTCGAACTCGAACCGGTAGAAGCCGGGAGTGGTGATGACGAACACGTCGCCATTCGACCCGTCCTTCGCGTAATTGCCAGCCAAGCCCTTGATGGCCTTCACGACCGGCGTGCCATCATCGGCCACCGCAACGTTAGCGTCGAACACGCGGAACGCGCTCAAACCAGCGTAATCGTCACGTCCGGCACGATAATTCGAGCTTGGTACGACGGTCAGACCGGCATTGTCGCCGACCTTCACGCCGTCCGGCGAATTGGAGAAGCTATAGAGCGGGAAACGTACGCCATACGTGCGCCCATCACGATGCGCGGCGAAATACTCACGCACATTCGACACGACATGTTTCGCACTGTCGTAGGCGAACTTGGTGCCATCCACGACACCATTCTTCTGCGCACGCTCCAAACGGGCGTAATCACGCAGACGCAAAAACTTATCGGGATTAGCCAAAACAAACCTCCAAAAATCAAGAGTTAATGAACCGGATGGCCCAATCGACGTCGGACTGGTCGATGTCAGCCAACGGATTACCGGTCTGCACCGGTGTGAGCGTGGTCGAATCGACTTCGACCAAATCGGAGAAATTCAACACGGTGGTCGAATCCGGCACTTGGACGCAACGGACGAAACGCCATGTATCCTCACTTTCTCCGACAGTCATCTCATATGCGAACGTGTTGTCGGTCGGCGGAACGGTGACGGTCGCCGTGCCGTGCTCGTCCAAACGCACCTCGAACGAGTCGCGTACGACGATACGACTGCCGTTCCTGAACCGTTCGGTCGGAACCACATGAATCTTCTCGCCAGCCAAGTCCGCTATGCCATCCGCGCTTGGATGTCCGAAATCGAATTTGATCTGAGTCAAAATATCCTCCTAAAAAAATAGGGATATGGAACAATAGGAAAACCCACACACACGCCCATCCAACGGCAACACGACGATGTGTGGGATTATTCAACAGAATTGGAAAGGAACCAATGTTTTTCGACACATTCGTGACCACCGTTTGGAAACCCTCATGTGCGAAACTCCGCGAATGCACCAAAGTAGGCTACGAAAGCACCCTGAATTGCCATATCCTCCCGCAATGGAGCGGAAGGGACATGGACGCGATCAGCGTGGCGGACATCGAATCATGGTTGGACTCCTTCGACAAGCCGGGAGCGGCACGCAA
>ERZ1024378.175-NODE-175-length-9042-cov-5.350506_pt1 | contig 9042 bp, 10 predicted proteins | sample MGYA00520787_ERZ1024378 | MGnify/ENA primary metagenome ERZ1024378 (study PRJEB33242, sample SAMEA3444269) | Homo sapiens | biome: Host associated; feature: Gastrointestinal tract; material: Stool | place: Uganda | collected 2011-01-01 ... | reverse complement strand
TACGAGATAAGGCCACGTGACTGGAGTTCAGACGTGTGCTCTTCCGATCTACATGCTTCGCCTCCCACTGCGGGTACAGGGTGGTGTTCTTCGGAATGGTGGTCACGGTTTCGCCCGGCTTGTAAGAGTCGCCGGTGCCGTCCGGATTGGTAGTCCAGACGGTAAAACGGTAGTGTTTCTTGGCTGGTCGGGGTACGATGAACGGAGTGGTTTCGGTCTTGTCCTGACCGTCCAATTTCACTTCCACGTGGCGGGTGACGGGAATGTTGACGCTGTTGCGGTGGAATTCGCCGCCGATGGTAACGTTCTTGGCGATAATCTGTCCTTCAACGTTCTGGGATGCGTCCACATTGGCTTCTGGGGCGAGAATCACGGAAGAGGATGCGCCAGCGGTGCCGACATTACCGTGATATTGCCCGTCCTTGGCTTTGGAGTCGGTCAAATTGTAAATAACACCCTTGTCCGTCCACTTGGCGTATTCGGCGTGATTGATACCGTCCACGTCCAACTGGGGCAGAGTGATATTGTCCGCACCTTCGGCGTCAACGTTCACGATGAGACGGGTATTGTCTCCCAACGTGGCGGTCACACGATTACCTTGCAGTTCTTTCGCGTCGATGTTGATATGAGCGACATCACCGTTGGCGTCGATGTGACGCTTGTTCATGTCGGAGAAATCATGGGTCGCGTTGGATTCCGGAGCTTTCGACCACTTGGCGGACAGGCTGGTCATGCTCTTTTCCATGGACTTCAAATCAAGATATTTGACGGTCTTGGAATCCTTGAGCACTCGTTCGGACTTCGGGAGACTTCCGTCGGTCTGCATTTCGAGCTTGTTCCCGTTCACCGTCCAACTGTTGCCATTGTCGGTCTGGCCGATGGTGTTTGACTGTCCGAACACGATTTTGGAGTCGGCGGGCAGATTGACGTTGATATTGCCGTCAACCCTGTCCATGTAGCTGACTTCCGGCTCGTCCACACCGTTGGCATGATTGCCGAAGGCCGCGCCAATATAGGCGTGCTCGGTGGCGATATTGCTGTTTGTGTGCGCGTTGAGATGGATGGAGTCGAATCCGACGAGACCGAAGTTCGCGGCTTCTCCCAAGTCGCCGCCCAGCAGGTTCACGGTTTCATCAGCCGTGAACATGTTGGTCTTGTCCACGATGATTGGGTTGCCGACCTCTGCGGCCAATGCCACGTTTGCGGAGGCGAGCATGGATAGTGCGGCCACTGCCGCGATGAAGGGGATTTTCCCTCGGAGTTTGTTTTCCAAATCTTTCCTTCTGGTTTCTTACTGTGTGTGTGGATTGGTTTTTGTGTTTTTGTGTTACTTCACTCTTCCTCCCTTTCTTCCAAAGGCTTGTAATCGTACTTGTCGAGTAACCTGTGCAGGTGCTCGGCGGCACAGTCGAAGTCGTTCAACGCGCACGCAAGCGCTTCCCGAGTGCTTTCCGGAAGAGAATCCATCACGTCGGAAATCATTGCGGCGGAATTGGTGGCATTGTCGGACGCGAGGGCGATGACGTCCAAATCGTCGGAGGATGGTGTGGAATCCTCCTTGGTTTCGACGGTCTCATACTCGAATCCGGCTGGTGCGATGGGCTGTTCCTCAGGCTGGAATCCGTGGACTTCAAGCCAATGGTTGAACAGTTCCTCCGCCTCCTGTTCGCCTACCTTGTCGGGACGGTTCTGGATGAAAGTGTCGTAGATAAGCTTGGTGGTGACGTCGGTCATTGTTTGGTTTCTTCTTTCTTGTCGGTTTTCTGGATTAGTGGATTTTTTTCGGCGGGGATTGGATTGGCCTGTGTGGAGGGCTGTTCCAATCCTGACCGGAAGTCTTTCAATAGCGCTGAGAATGAAGTGACACCGTCTTCCTTGCCCACGTTTTCACCGGCTGTGAGTTGTGGATACTGGTCTGGGGTGTTGGAGATGGTTTTCACGTCATCACAGTGTCTTTTCGCATACTCGATAGCGCGTTCCGGCGAAGCGCCTTTGGAGATGGCGTAGGTAAGTCCACGCCTGAACCCCCAAGCGGTGTTCGCGTCGGTGATACCGTATCCGTCAAGCATGCGGCTGATTTCAGCATTGGATGGCACTCTGCCCAAACGCTTCCTCTTGACTATTTGGTTGATGTCGTAGGGAGTAATCCAAGCTTCCCGTGTCGAATGTGTCTGGAAGAATTCGATGATGGCTTGACGGGCTTCGTCGGATTTAATCGTATGGTCGATTTCGTTGATGAAGTTATCCACTTGCACGTCATCCAACGGCTTGTTGCCGTAATGGCTGTTGATTTGAGTCAACAATGCGATGGCGCACGGGCGTTCGAAGGCGCGGGGGTAATGCTGTTTGCCATTACCGGCCTGTGCCGTGGTCAACGTTCCCTGTGTTGGGGCCTGTGCTGTCATCATTCATCCCATCCGACTTGGGCGAGGGATTCTTTCAGCATGTTCATGTTGTGCTCGTATCCTTCCTCGCTACGGGTTTTACGTCTTGTGTTCTGACCGTTCCTGTTGAACTTGTCGGCGTTGAGGAGCCAATTGTCGAAGGCGCGGTCGAAGTCCAAGTATTTCTTGCCATTGGAATGGCTGTAGTTGTAGAACTTCTCGGCTTCAGTGTTCACGTCGATGTTCAGTTCATTGGCTCTGTCGATGTGCTTCTGGTTCGGTTCCCAATCCTTCGGCACCATCCGCTTATAGTGGCGGACTTTCGGCACTTCCTCATCTGGAATCAGTGGGGTCGCTTCCTCCTGTTGGGGATTTTCCTGTTCCACTTTGGCGGAAACCAAGTCTTCGGGGTTGCCCCAGATGGGGTCTACGTCGATTGTCGGTTCCTCATTGAGGAGAGCTTCCTGCTCGGCTTTTTCCTTGGCTTTGCGTTCGTTTTCCTCGTCCTTTTCCTTACGCCAGTGAAGCAACTGTTGGATGAAAAGTCGGTCAGGCGAAAGCGGAGCGGCCTTAAAACCGTTGTCGCGTTCCACATACAGGCGCGAACCGTACACCTTGCGGAACAGGTCAGCCGCTTGCATGATGGACATCTTGCTTCCGCCACCCAACTCCTTGTACAAGTCGGCGGCTTCCTTGGTCGGAGACCAGTCTTCCGGCAGAGGATGCCAGAACCAAAGCTGTTGCGGGATTTCATCCCACTGCAAATACTTGGGTTTACCATCATCGTCCACATCGATTGGGGTGTCGGAATCGTATTGGGGCAGAACCTCGACCTGTTCCATGGTCATCGGCTCCTCGAAAGGAGGTTCCATGGTTCCATCCATCAGTTCGACCGGTTCAGGCTTGTACTTGCGTGGGCGACCGCGACGACGCTTCGGCTTGTCTTCCCCTTCCGGAGGGAGGGGATTCTTTCGTGGGCGACCGCGACGCTTCTTGACGGGCTTGTCTTCTGTTTCGACGGGTTCCACGCTTGAAGTTTCGGTATCGTCCTGCTTGGCGGGTTCTTTTTCCTTTTCGGAGGTGGAATTATCCGTCTGGGAGGTGTTTAGGGAATCATCCTCGACGGTTTCCGTGTTTGGATGCGGCTCCTCATATTCGTCGGAGTCTGCATTCGGTTCGCGGAGGATGTCGTAAATCTCCTCCCATTCGAACGGGAAGTGCTTTCCCTGTCGGAGGGTTCGGTTCAGTTCGCTGACTAGGATTCTGCGCAGTCTTGGGCTGGCGGTTCCAAGGTATGCGGATTCGATGGTTCCGGAGTCCGCTGTGAGGTCGATGTGGTCGAGGAGGAGTGCTTCTTCGGTGTTTTCATCGATGACCAGTAGTCCTTCGTTCACAAGTTCCCGGCCTGCCTGTTGGAATAGGGTGGGGGTGTTTCCGTGAGTGTAGGCGTTGATTTTTCCAAACGTCCAATCACATACGCCGAGAGTATTGGTCTTCGGATGCAGTTGGAGCATCATCCATAGGTGCTGACCTAGGATGTCCAATTTTGTGAAGTGTTTATCCAAGAGGATTTTCTGGTCTATTGTCTTTCTCAAAACATTCCTTTTGGTCTGGTCTGTGTGGAGTCTGTCTTATGTTGTGTGGACGTTTTTTATTCTAGTCATACTGGGCGTATTCACAAAATTGGGGGTGTGTTCCTTCAATTTTGAGGTGGCGTGTGTGGGACGGGTTTCTTGGGGCGTTTACCCGACAATCCGCGAGGGCGTCCGTGCCCTGTCGTGGCTCATGTTATGCATTAACCTTCCTGTTTCTTTGGGTGAACAAGTGTTTGTAATTACAGACAATAGCATATAAAAGTATGCTGTCAAATCTAAAACCACGCGTTTCATGTTAAAAATCAGTTATCATGGAAAACATGGGAAAAAGAAAAAACCAAACCAGCGAATTCAACAGAAGAATCAACCAACGCATCCTAGCGGAAGCCGGAATCAGAAGACTCTCCGCCCGCGACATCGCACGGCAACTCGGCAAAAGCCCCAGCTACGTCACCACACGATACAACGAGACCGTCGAATGGCTCCCCGCCGACGTGGAAAAACTCGCCCATGCATGGAACATGACCCCGGAGGAGCTAATCGCTGGACAAAATGGCTACCAGACAAAAACCTCGACCGTGGAACAACAGCTACAAGACGTACTGCGCAGAATCAACACGGGAGACCTCACATTGGCCGCGAACCACGACCCGAACAAACAGGCGGAAGCGGAAAGCGAGGACGATTGCTGAACCATCCCCCATTGGACGGCAGAAACGTCACCCTCGACAGGCGTATGAGCTACGAGTGCATGCGACGCGCCGTGGAACTCACCCGACCGGCACCATACATATTCGAAGAAGAACTGCCCGAAAACATCAACGGCGTATACGACGAGTTGACGCACATCATCATCATCGACCCACGGCTGAACGAACGGCAGAAACGATGCACGCTGGCCCACGAACTACTCCACTGGACGCACGGGGACGCCCGTTGCCAGAGCCAATACGACGACAAGGCCGAAACGCATGTGCGCAAGGAGACCGCGACACTGCTCATCAATCCGTTCGACTACATACAGTCCGAACGAGTATACGAGGGCGAAGCGTTCCTCGTGGCCGTCGATTTGAACGTGACGGTCGGAGTATTGGAGGACTACAGGTCGATTTTGGAGGATGCTCCCACATTGGCAGTCGAACCGAAAGGTTGGCCTCAATCCAGTTTCTCGGCGAGTCCGACGCTTTCAGCAGCCTTGCGCCTGCACTCCTGATAGAGCGGGACGATTGCCGCGGCGGTCGCCTTGAACTTCTCCCAGTCGGGAGCGTTCTCCGTCTTTCGTCCGGCGTCCCCGTCCAGCCATGCGGTGATTGAGTTCTCGTACCCGTGCTGGCGTTCCCTCAGCTCTATAAGACCATTGTCTTCGGCGGCGGCGATATAGGCGTCCACGAACGTTTCGACGGTTTCGCTGTCCTCGTTGCCGTGAATCCTCAGCCCGAGAGTGTCGGCCAGTCCGTCCACTTCCATACGGAGCGTTTCGGGGATTCTCTGGCATATCCGCTGGTTTCGGCGGCTTTTCGCCAATCGCATCTCACGGCATGCTTCGTCGGCCTTGCTGTCGGAATCGTAGCCCATGACCCAGCGGACTGCTTTGATTTGCGCGTTTTCGTAGATGTTGTAGGCGCGGGTCTTCCCTACCTGCCGTCCGTTCTCGTAGTAGGAGGCGTAGGCGCTTTGGCGGGTGTGCCAGTCGGCGGGCTTCCGGCTTCCCGTCACTTGGATGACGGCCTTCCTGTTTTCGTGAGTGTACGTGTATTCGTGGTGGAACCATCCCTTGTCATCGAACCCGTATTCGGTGACACAGGATAGTCCGAATCCGGTGGTGTCGATGGTTTTCTTGTAAGCTGGGGTTGCAGAAGTGTTTTTGTCGTTCATAGTTCTCTCCTTTCGCAAACTTGTGCTTGCCATACCATCTCTTTGTGTGAACAATTCCAGTATATATGGTTTTGGAGACGACATGCCAACAAAAAGCCACTCCAACAGAGGGGAATGCATAAATCCCAACCCTGAAACGACTTATTCCGTTTACGGAATTCGTAATCGTGAACCAACTTGTTGCATTCGCGCAGTTCGTGCTTCTCTACCCAGTTCCAAGCCTTACCTCCCACATAGCCAGCGTCAATAAGGTCATTTGAGAACACGCGAAAACTCTCAACCACATCATATATGTCCTCACGCCTCACTTTATGCACGACATCAACGGCAACACTGTCGTCATCCCACGGATACCCAGACCACAAATACAAAGTAGCCTTCCGTCTCATGTTAATGGTGTACATACCTTCGATTTGAACGTTGAAACCATTACCGAAATCACAGTACAAACGAGGTTTACCTCAAAGGTCTTTAACCACATACCCCCCACCTAACGATTCGCAGAGGTTATGAATTGCTTCATCGGCTCTTGTGAACCTCCCCGACCTTACGGTCGGGGCTTCCGTGCCTTCCGCAGAGATGATTGCTTCCGACACGGTTACATGACCTCATACGGGTCATGCCCCGGTTCCGGGGATTACTCCATGCTCACGTCGTTCTTCCGGTTGGAAGATTGGCGTTGCCCGGAGATATTTGACATGAACCGTTTTGTTCGTGTCCATAGGCTGGTAGGAGCCATTTTTCGCGCGAATCAGAATGTTGATTGCGCCCACCGCGTCACGGTTGCAGGTGAAACCGCAGTCACGGCAGTGGTATCCACGCCCATTGGGGTGGTTGCGTGTTTGGCACGCGGGGCAGGTCTTGGATGACCAAGATTCGTCGATATGCTCGATTGTCATGCCGGTCTTATGGGCAAGCAGACTCTCCTGCCGTCCACGAGACCATTGCGACAGGCGTCTGCGCTGGTCCTTCCGGTTCCTGACGCGGCGGGTCTCGTTTTTGCGGGTGTTTTGTTCGATGCCGCGAACATCCCCGGCTACGATTCGCCCCGCATCGTGTTCCTGAAGGAAGTCGGAGACCTTGCGGGTGGTTTGATGGTCGGCGTTCCGTAGGGCGTCGGCGGTTTTCGCTTCGATTCGCCTGCGTTTCGCGTCGAGTTTGCGCCACCGTTTCGACCCTTTGACGCAACGGGACAGTTTCTCCTGAAGGCTGGCGATTCTTGTGTTGCGGTAATGTTTGACGGCTCTCGCGTGACGTCCGTTGACGACCAGTATTTCGTAGGCGTCGTCGGTTTCGACGGCGACGGCCATCGGATTGATGACGCCCTCGTCAATGGCGGCGACGTTGCTCGGGTCGCCTTGCGGAGGCCGTCCTGTGGGAACGCTGACGTGAAGGCTCCATTGGCGTTTGTTGCGGCCCCCGCACAGGCGCATGGCTCCCCACCGTTCGACCGGTACGGGAGCGTTCGTTTTCGGGTCGGAGATGTTCGGCATGCGTACAAGTATTCGCTTATGGTTTCTGCCGAAGCTTAGCGCGATATGTTTGCCATCGTTGGTGGGACGCCATCCGTATCCTGCGGTGAAGTCCAATGGGCGATAGTTCTTCGCCCTGTGCGGGGCGTGCGCGTCCATATTGCCTTGGCGACGGTTCTCCCTGTAAGTCGCTACCGCGTCGTTCATTCCGTCCAACACGCCTTGAATGGTGTGCGCATGCAGTCCGTCGCACAGGTCGGGGTGTTTCTCATACAGGCGATGCCGCAGTTCCTTGTCGGATGGGTCACTCCCGTGTTCTCCCCAATATGCGCGGGTTTCGGTTAACAGGAAGTTCCATAGCAATGCGGCCTTGTGACACGCTTCGTGCGCCCTGCGATGGTCGGCACCGGACAGGCGGACGGGTATGACGGCGACCCGCCATGTCTCGTCGTCCTGTGTTCTGGTGCTACGTCTCATACACCCCACTATATCACATGGTCTATGATTATGATTATGGCTGAAAACAATCATGATTGGCGTACCGGCAGACATGTGGTCTACGAATTGCATGCGCATATCGTGTTCGTTACGAAATACCGGCGCAAAGTGATGACCCCACGGGTCACAAAACTCTTGGAGGACACGTTCCGAGAGGTCTGCGAACGTTTCGAATGCGAATTGGAGGAGTTCGAGACCGACAATGACCACGCCCACCTGCTCGTCGCCTATCCACCGAAAACGCAACTCAGCACGCTCGTGATGAGCCTTAAGACCAACGGCAGCAAACGCGTCCGAGAACAGGACTGGCCCGAGGTCAAGCAAGCGTTATGGGGAGACCACTTCTGGTCGCCAAGCTACTGCGTCGTCAGCTGCGGCGGCGCACCTTTGGAAATCGTGAGGAAATACATACGTGACCAGCGGAAACCGAATCGCAAATACCGAAGAAAAACAAATGGGTGACGGCCTAGACCCCTCCCTTACGGAAGGGGATTGCGGCCTAAAATTCGTTCAAATTCCGTTCCTTTCGACGGCTCTTAGAAAAAGATTAGAACAGTCCTCCCTGTACTTCTGAATCGGTCTGGGAAGAGTCCTTTCCCACCGGATTGGCAGTATTGCAGATGGCTTCCCTTCTGAGCATTTGGATTACCGACGGCTGGTATCCGGTTAGGACTCGGATGACTTCATCGTCTTCACCGTCCTCGATAAGCTTCAACGCCTTGTCCCGTCTGGTTTTTTCGCTCATGACACTACTTCCTTGGATTGTTCTTCCGCTAGTTCCCAATGTAAATCGGTACCGCAGTAGTAGCCGAAAAGGGTATAGAATTCCTCACCTTGAACCGCGACGAACGTCGAATGGTTTTCGCAAACCCATTTGCCGCAATCCTTGCACCGCCAATGGGAGGGAGCACCACATTCCGCACACGGATAGGTTTTCCCGTGGCGGCAGTCGGCACAATACCATTCGCCGCCACCCACATCATAGGCGTGCTCACTGCAAGCCGTTTGGCCGCAGACCGCGCACGTCGGGTCGTCAGCCTCCACTAGTTCATTGCAGATGACGCAACGGCGGAGCGGATGGTAATTCACGTTTCCGTTCACTTGCTCTCCCAATCGGCGTGTTTCTCCCGCCAACTTTGCCGCATGAATTCCGGCAGTTCTTCGTCACCGGCATAACCTTGATTCCAAAGGCCGGTCAGACATTGACCGAGTCGTTGG
>ERZ1024378.168-NODE-168-length-9181-cov-5.532764_pt1 | contig 9181 bp, 8 predicted proteins | sample MGYA00520787_ERZ1024378 | MGnify/ENA primary metagenome ERZ1024378 (study PRJEB33242, sample SAMEA3444269) | Homo sapiens | biome: Host associated; feature: Gastrointestinal tract; material: Stool | place: Uganda | collected 2011-01-01 ... | reverse complement strand
GATGGGCAGTATCTTATGGTCGTTTGCTAATGGCTATGATGATTCACCTGTCAAGTTGGAGAAGATGATCGTTTAGATATATTTGGTAAGGTTCTCGGAAAATGTAATCCTGCTGATATTGCTAAGAGTTACAAATAAGACCAGTGCCAATTAATGCAAGTCCTTTTTATTGGACACATGTTCTTGCATAATTAACACTAAGAAATCAGAATCTGAAAGAAGGAATTTTTATGGCGGTTGTCAACAATATCAAAGAAATCCGTGAGCAGCGTGGCATCTACCAGGATGAACTTGCTGAAGCTACCGGATACTGTACCAAAACCATCGGTCGAATAGAACGTGGGGAAAGCACCCCATCCGCAGAGTTTATGCTGCGGATTTCAAAATACTTTAATATGATGGTGGAAGATGTCTTCCATGTAGAAGATTGAGCTGGGCACATGATACCCAGCTCTATTACTATCTACTTTCAACATAAATTTTAAAAAGCGACGATTTTCGCAATCGTCGTCAGACTGTTCCTGTTGGGCGGTCTGACTTTTTTAACGATAGTGCAAACATCGTCAGAATTTGTCTGCGGTCAGGTTGTATCATAGCGGCTCCCTCCAGTAAGCCGCCGTATCCGCCAGCGTCAGCACGTCATTCCCTTTGAGGGCAAAAGAAACGGCGCCCTGATCTTTCAAAACCGCCGATAGAGCATCACATTTCTAAAATGAGCGCACGAAATTATCTGCCCCAGTCAACGGTTTTTTTCTTTCCCCGGACGGGGCAGATAACTTATTATGCAGAGCAGAGCGGAGCCGATGTGCGCTAATCGGTTCCTTGTACTTTCTCCTTCAGCTTTCGGAAAGATGTATCACTGATGGCGTGTTCAATCCGGCAGGCGTCTTGTTCCGCTGTTTCCTGATCGACGCCAGCAGCGATAAACTGCTCCATAAAAAACAAATGGCGTTCATAGATTTTCTCGGCAATCTCCCGACCTATGACGGTCAGATGAAGGAACCCATCATCATCCATGGTCAGAAAACCTCCATTTTTCAAAACGCCTACCGCATGGCTGATACTCGGTTTGCTAAAGCCCATGTACCGGGCAAGGTCAATGGAGCGGACCATGCCTTGCTTCTTTTGGAGTATCAGCACAGCCTCCAGATAATCCTCCCCGGACGCATGAATCTTCATCGTAGCCTCCTTTTAGGCGGAAAGCTGCTGTTCTGCGTTCCACATGGCAGCGTACTTTCCATCCTTTGCTAACAATTCTTCGTGTGTACCAGCTTCGGTGATCCGACCATCGGAAACCACCAGAATCTGATCGGCATTTTTTACGATGGATAGGGTATGTGCGATCATCACCACGGTTTTTTTCTCTTTCAGTAGATTCGCAATCGCCTGCTTTACCGCCAATTCATTCTCAATGTCTAGGGAGGCCGTCGCCTCGTCAAGCAGCAGGATCGGGCTGTTTTTCAAAATGGCACGTGCTATGGAAAGGCGCTGGCGTTCGCCGCCGGACAGGAGATTTCCATTTTCCCCAATCGGCGTATCATAACCCCTCTCCATCTTGCGGATAAAGCCGTCACAGTTTGCCTCTCGGCAGGCCACTTCAATTTCTGCGTCCGTAGCATCCGGACGGGCATGGCGGATATTTTCCCGCACTGTATCATCAAACAGGAACACATCCTGGTCCACCATAGAAATCTGGTCTAATACCCGTTCCGCAGCTATATGATTGATCGGTCTGCCTCCTATGGAAATCGTGCCGCCAGATACTTCATAGTATTTTGCAATCAGGTTCAGGATGGTAGACTTGCCGGAGCCGGAATCCCCCACAATGGCGGTCAGCTTCTGATCCGGCACAGTAAAGGAAGCCTGTTTTAACACCGGTTCCCCAGGAACATAAGAAAAGTTCACATGGTCAAATACAATCTCATGGGAGGCTGCCTGTAGCGGCTCCATGCTGCCGGTTTCTTCCGGTTCCTTCATCACAGCCATGATTTTATTTTTCGAGATCATCAGATTCTTATAGCTGGTGAGGTCTACAAAAATGGAATTTGCCAGCTTCGCACAGAACAAAGGCAGCATACAAATCAAAAGATAGGACACGGTATCTAAAGTTCCGGCTGCCCAGGGGCCATAGGCCGTCCAGATCACAACCGGGCAGGACAGCCAGCTCAAAATACCAAATCCCGCACCTATCGGGAGAACCTTGGCTTCATACACAAAGCTGATCCTGCTAAACTCCTGCATGGCATGGATCACGGTTTTGTTTTTCAGACCGCCAACGCCATAGGCCCGGAAAGTCTGGATACCGGATACATACTCCACAATGCTGCTGACATTCTCTGCACAAATATCGTTCTTCTCTTTGCCATACTTCGCTACCTGCCGGAAAGAAAGCCACAATCCGGGGATCAAAAGCAGGTCGGCAATCAGGAGGATCAGCCCGGCTGGAAAGTAGATCGTCATCACAAAAACAATCAACATCAGCGACAGGGCAAAGCTCTTTGCAATGTCCCCGATCTTATGGGTCAGAATTTTTTCATAGTTATTTACATCACTGGTAATGGTGTTGATATAATCGCCTGTCTGCCCTTGTGTAAACCGGGAAAGCGGGATACGCTTGAGATGGTCGCCCATAAACAAGCGGATATTTTTACTGACTTTTGCGCCGCCGATCTGTGCTTTGGTATAGCCATAGCTGTATATCAAAATACGGAGCAGAAAGATAAATGCAATAACACCTGTCAGGACCAGTACACGGTTCATATCAAACTGACCGTCCCATAAAAACCGCATGACGGAATAAAGCAGCATAAACAGGCTACCAGAGAACAGTCCCTCCAGGACAGTCCCTGCAACGCCAATATAAAACTCCCGGTTCTTCTTCCATACGTTATTTGGATTCATTCTGCCCGCCTCCTTCCAGTTGATAAGTAATTCCCCTCGCTGTTTCGTAGTCCTCCCATGCTTTCCGATAATAAGCGTTCTCTTTCCTCACTTCCTCATGGGTACCGACGCTGGTGATCGTATGATTCTCTACCACCGCCACACGGTCGCACATTTTCAAGGCGCTCAGCCTGTGCGCTACCACAATGACCGTCCTGCCTTTGCAGAGGTTCTGAATGGCCTTATCAATTTCCATCTGATTTTCCGGGTCAGAGGCGCTTGTCGCTTCGTCCAGAATCAGGATGGGAGCATTTTTCAAGATCGCCCTTGCAATAGCAATCCGCTGTTTTTCCCCACCGGAGAAACGGGAGCCGAAGCTGCCTACCTTTGTGTCATAACCATCCGGCAGCGACATGATGAAGTCATCAATCTGCGCCTCCCTGGCGGCAGCCCGTACTTCCTCCAGGCTGGCGTCTGAACCCATGCGGATATTTTCCAGTACACTGTCACGGGTAAGGAATGTCTTTTGAAATACAATGGCAATATTCTTCAGGATGGTATCGTAGTTCAGTTCATTCACGTTGATCCCGCCGATCAGCACCTCCCCCTCCTGCACATCATAAAACCGGGAGATCAGTTCAATCACGGTACTCTTGCCCGCGCCGGACTGTCCCACAAGTGCCATGCGTTCCCCATCCCTGATCTTGAGGTTGACGCCTTGCAGGACATCCGTTTTCCCATCGTAGGAAAAACGTACATTCTTAAGCTCAATATCATGGTTTTCCGGGAAGTCAATTCCACCTTCATAAACAGGAACGTCCAATATTTCTTTCGTTTTGGTAATGGCGCCCAGGACATTCGCAAAGTTTGTCCCCAATTCCTGTAAAGGCCGGATCTCCGTCAGATACATGGAGCCGACATAGACGAACAGCAAAAATGCACTGGCCGCCAGGGAGCCTTTCAGAAAGAACATCCCGCCCAGGGGAACCATCAGCAGCATCCCACATTCAATCAGAACCACAAAGGTTGCATAAGGAGGCCCCATTCTCCGGGAGGTTTCATTCCACATGGCATTCTCTTCCTGGATCGCACCGGAAAATTTCTGGAACGATTTGCTCCCCATGTTGTACGCTTTAATCAGTTTCATGCCGCTGATATACTCGATCATAACGGAATTGAGCGTTGTAATGGATCGGTTCGCCCGGTCCATCAAACCGTCCGTATTCCGAAACATAACCCCCATTACCACAACGGCCAAAATCAACGGCACCAGGGAAACCAGTGCCAATGGGATATTTACTGTCATCAAATAAATGAAAATTGCTACCGGCCCTACCATATAGCACACAAGGTCTGGAAGGTTATGGGCTAAAAACAACTCCAGCTTTTCAATATCTTCATTCAGAACCGTTTTAATATCCCCGGTCCGCCGCTCATTCAATGTACCAAGGGGGACTTTTGCCAGATGTTCCGCCACCATGCAACGCACCTTGAACAAAGCACCGTAAGCACCTTTATGGGCCGCCACACCGGAACACCCGAATAAAACAAAGCGCAGGGCCACAGAAACGGAGATCATCATTACCGTCTGTACGACAAGCTCTTTTGTGCAGATATGCTGGAAAGCGGCATCCATCAGGCGATAAATCCCGATATACGGGACAATGATACACAGGCCGCTTGCCATGGCCAGCAGGATTGCCAGCAGCAGCCAGATTTTTTGCTCACCGGCCCATTGAAGCAGCAGTGCAATCCTGTTTTCTTTTTTCTGTTTCATCACTTCACATCTCCTTTCTCTCTGAAACAGAGAACAGTTCCCGGAGCTTTTGAAGGGAATCCATCACAACAGGGATGTCATCCGGCATTTCCCCTTCATCAAAATGCAGGACACGGGAGCAGGTACGGCAGACAAATTCAAAATCGTGGGTGACAATAAAAATGATTTTCCCCTGTTCGGATAACCGTTTTATCAGACCTGCCACCTGCGCCATGCTGTCAAAGTCCAGGCCGCTGGTGGGTTCATCGAACACCAGCAAATCTTTTCCACAGATCATGCTGACTGCCACAGCCACACGTTGCTTCTGTCCACCGGAAAGCGTGTTGGGATGGCGTTCCCGGTAGGCTGTAAGCCCCAATTCCTTCATGGTTTCCTCTACTAAATCTTGATCCGGGTTTCGGATTCCGAAGGAGCATTCTGCCCCCACACTCTCCGCAAACAATTCATAGTTCACATCCTGCATAACCATATAAGAGCGTTTCAACCTCGCCTTGTGTTCCATCGGCTGGTCGTCCCAAAGGAACGCGCCTTCACAGTCTTTATGAAGCCCACACAGGGCGCGAGAAAACGTGGTCTTTCCGGCTCCATTATGACCGACCACCCCAATGACTTCCCCCTTTGCCGCAGAAAGAGCAATCTGGTGTAGAATCGTCCGTTTTTTATAGCGCAGAGTAACATCATGGAGTGCTAATGTGGGAGAGGAAATAGGCGGATGACTGGCCGGAGGGAGCACCCTTGCCAGATCAACCGCCCGCAGCCCCATGTGTTCCCGTTCGGTTTCGGGCAGCCGGAGAAATTCCTCCGGCGTGAAAATCCTTGCTATTTCTCCATCTTCCAGATAAACAATGCGATCTGCCAGCTCCATCAGATAATAGAGTCTGTGCTCCGCAATCAAAATGGTTTTCCCCTGGCTTTTTATCAGCCGCAGATGTTCTTTCAATTCCTGGATGGAAGCCATGTCCAGATTCGAGGATGGTTCGTCCAGCAGATAGATTTCCGGGTTCATGGCATAGACAGACGCAAACGCGATTTTCTGTTTCTCCCCACCAGACAATTCAAAAATATTGCGGTTCCGTAGCTTTTCAATATGCAAATCTTTTGTTGTCTGTTCTACCCGTTCCTCCAGTTCCTTTACCGGCCTGGCTTCATTTTCAATTCCAAACGCAATCTCACTGTCCGTATCCACATTGAAAAACTGCGTCCGGGGATTCTGAAAGACGGAGCCCACCTTTGCGGCGATCTGATACATGGGCAGGTTGCTGATTTCCTGTCCGTCCACCAGCACACGCCCTTGAAGTTCTCCCTGGTAAAATTGTGGAATCAGGTCGTTTACCAACCTTGTGACCGTTGTTTTTCCACACCCGCTACGGCCACAGAACAAGACACATTCCCCGTCTGCAATTTTCAGGCTGATTCCATGCAGACCGCCATGCTCCTGTCCCTCATAAGAAAATGATACATTTTCAAATTCAATCACCCGGTCACACCTCCCCGCATACATAATTCAAAAATAAAGAAAGCAACAGCAATCAACATCGCCATCCAATCTGCAATCCCGCATTTTATCTGGACAAGGCAGGTCCGGGGATTGGGATTCTCAATCCCGCGAGTAACAGAGGCAATGGAAAGCTCGTCCGCTGCTTTGGAGGCCATCATCATCAGCGGCACATAAATACACTCTACCGTCATCCCCGGATGGGAAAGGAATCCGCCCAGGGAGGGCGATACATCCCGCATCCGCATGGCGTCCTTAACAAAATGCCAGTCCTCCTGGATAGTTGGAATATAGCGCAGCATGACCGCAAATGTGATGACAAATTTTTTCGGGGCATGGATGCTGTTCATGGCAGATAAAAACTCGCTGACTTTCGTTGTGGACAGGACAATCCCTGCCAGCATCCCACAAGCATAAACTTTATGGTACAGTCCAAGGAACGCAACAAACATGGTCCGTAGCGTCCCCGTCATGGCCGCCATGATCCAGACCGTCAGTACACAGACCACGGCATAAAAGCAGACCCCTTTTATGGAATATTTCCACTTTCCGCAAAGCACTCCCAATACAGCAATCAGCAGGACAAGTGCAAACTGATACGAAAGGGAAGGTGCGAACATGGAACACAGTACGCACATTAAAATAAGAAAGAGCTTGGCCCGCGGGTCAAGCCAAAGCCCTTTCTGGACGGTGTTACCCATCATGCTGTAATACCTGCTTTTTCAAACTGCTTCTTCAGCATTTTGCAGCCCACAAATGCACTGATAGAAGCTGTTACAAGGAGAGCGGCAAACATGGCGATAAAGATTCCCGCGTTTGCGGTCGCCTGCATGGTGTCGATATAGCTTTGCTCGGTTCCATTTCCCAACATGGTCTGTGCCCAGCCCTGGGGATCAGCGAAGAAAACAAGGTACGATCCTGTTCCGCCCAGGGAGAAAAGGATATAGGACAGGCTGTTGATTTTCTTGCTCTTGTACTGCTTTGTACCGGCGACAAAATCCGCTACGACGGCCATAATGAGATAGCCCAGCGCAAACGCCCAGTGCATACCGGTGACAAACCAGATGATGGCCATGATAACGCCCATGATTGTGATACTCCAGCGCTTATGTACTTTTGCGATCATCAGCAGATAAACCGGCCCGGCAAGCAGAGCACTCCCGGCGGGCATGAAAAAGGTCAGCATCGGGTTGGTAGCAAAAAAGACGCCACCCACCATGATGAATACGAACAAAAGTGCGGTGAAAATCCCTGTTGTTACTAAGTCCTTGACGGACAATCCTGCCTTTGCATTTACTTGATTACTCATATTTTTTCCTCCTGCTTCAAGAACGGTTGACCTACCGCCTGAAATCTGTTATATTATGATTAGTTGCTGCTAACCACGGTCTATATGATACTAACTTTCCGGGCGGTCTGCAATACGTTCCGGGCATCTTCGTCCTTTCATTGCAAAGCTCCGTCCAATCGTTTCAAAGGAGGCCGTCATTTGAACAATAGCATTATTGCGGATTACTATGAACCGCTTTTAACAGATAACCATTTTATCCCGGTAGATAGCAATAACCGCTTCAATTCTGCCGGACAATGCTGGCGGTTATCGCCCGAATTTGGGGAAGGCCTTTACTGGGTCTATGCGAAAAAAGACCTGTACGACATTAAAATCCACGATTTCTATTTTCACGAAGATTTCTTCATGGAATTTAACCTACCAGAAGCCTTAAGCATTACCCAGTATGAATCTATCTCCGGGGAGGAATTAAATCCCTATCGGCGGATGTCTGCCGGATGTATTAAAGCCTTTATCGGCGGTTATAAGCCATACAAGGCGCTGATCCACAAAAAAATCCCCATCCGTTCCATCGGTATCGAAGTCATGCCGGCATACTATGAGGATTATCTCCAAAAGCAATATCCAGGGGATTATATCAGCCCGCTTGCAGCTTTCCGGCAGATCGATCAGACAACAGATTTCCCAGCTATGGCTAAATTGCTCCATGAAGTAAAGGTCTACCGTGGGGATGGGATTGCCGCAGGATTATTCTATGAAGCGAAAGTAGCCGAGGCCGTATCTCTTGTCGTGGAAGAACAGAAAAAAATTCTGTCCCGTAAAGAGAAACGTTTGTCCGAGCAGGATGTGGCGCAACTGAAAAATGTGATTGCTTATCTCAATGACCACTATGCTTTTGATATTCCATTAGAACGTCTTGCAAAAATCGCCTGTATGGGAACCACTAAGCTGAAAACATCTTTTAAGCAGCTGCAAGGCTGCACGATCACAGAGTACATTCAACAGCGCCGCATGAGCCAGGCAGAGCATTTGCTGATCGATACGGATTTCACAATGGGACAGATTGCGGAAATGATCGGTTACTCTACTTCTAGCCGGTTTGCGGAATTATTTCGCAAGAGTACAGGCCTCCTGCCGATTGAATATCGGAAAATGGCTCAGCAAAAATAAATTCACAATGTAATGCCACGACAGATCACTCTACAACGGAGTTTCAGTCGTGGCATTTTTCTGCTTTTCTTTACGGATATAGCCATTTTCCACTTTCCAAATTGTAGTATTAGTAGAGAGAAAAATAGAAGGTAAGGCTTGATAACAAGCACAGCAAGCGAGTACCCGCTTGCGATTTTTCGTATTTTCAGATCTCTTGACCGAAAATGAAAAATGTTTGTTGAGATAATCTCAAACTCTTATGAAGAATGGAGGCAGCGCATGGCGAACCGGAAACGGAATATCCAGATGAATTTTTATGTCACAGAGAATAAAAAACGGCTCATAGATGAGCGGATAAAACTGCTAGCCTCCCTATTCGATTGTCAATGTACTTGATGAAGGAGGAAAACTTGTCCTTCTTATTAACACTGACAAAAAAAGCAAAAAACAGGCGCATCAAATGAAACTTTATCAAAAATATTTTCCGAGCTGCTTTAAGCCACGGCGGATACTGTCTCGAACACGGCTTGAATCTACACCTTCTACTTCGGCAATTTCATTTACCGTCATTCCCAGATAGTATCGG
>ERZ1024378.160-NODE-160-length-9468-cov-5.847764_pt1 | contig 9468 bp, 14 predicted proteins | sample MGYA00520787_ERZ1024378 | MGnify/ENA primary metagenome ERZ1024378 (study PRJEB33242, sample SAMEA3444269) | Homo sapiens | biome: Host associated; feature: Gastrointestinal tract; material: Stool | place: Uganda | collected 2011-01-01 ... | reverse complement strand
AATCTGGTCGAATTCTCCATCGCGGAAGGCACCCGCTATCAGGACAAGCAGACCGTGTTCGACGGTTTCGCCGACGCGAACGGCAACGCCTACGACATGAACGCTCCGGTCGTCAAAGACCTGAAACTGTCTTGCGTGTGGAAGAAGGCTAACGGCATCTCCTCTGACAAGGACAGGGAGATTGCCGACGCGTCTACCAACGGAACCGTTGACAATGGTGAGCAGGATTCGGACACGCATAATCCGCTCGCCAACACTGGCGCTCCCGTCTACGGTCTGGCCGTCGCGGCTGTCATCGCGGGAATTGGCGGCATTGGAATACTGCTCGCTCGACTGCGCGGCAGAAACAACTGACGGATAGTCGGATGGAAGTCCCTTGGCCTGTTTTGGGTTGAGGGACTTCCTTTTTACTTGAGAAGACTATATAATTCTCTAGTAGATTTACTAAAAGAAAGGTTTTAGTTATGACTGTCACGGCACCGGTAGACACTATGGTTCCCATCAGCGACTTCAGTAATGGCAAATCCGCCGCCGCGTTCGCCAAAGTAAAGGACAATAATCCGGTAACAGTATTGAAGAACAATCGTCCGGCCTTTTTTGTAATCTCGCCGGAAGATTACAGGCAAAGCCAAGAGAACAGCCAACATGTGGCGCAGTTGGAGAACGTGGTCAATGAGCTAGTTAACGCGGAGGCGCGTCGTGAGGCATTGGAAGGGGAATACGTGTTCTCCTCGTCCAACGTTGACGAACTGATGGAGTTTCTGAACAGCGATGACTGACATTAAAAAGAAAGTCTACGTCACCAGCTCTTTTAAGAGAGACTATAAGAACCTGAGCAAAAGACATACCGACCTGTCGTCTCTGAATGAGGTGTTCGAAGCTCTGTTGTCCAACGATAGAGACGTTCTGGATACTAAATATCGAGACCACGCGTTGGTTGGTCAATGGAAAGGGTTCAGGGAACTGCATGTACGTAAGGACGTGTTGCTCGTGTACAGGGTGGCGGGGTCTTCTATCACGGTAATTGCCGTCAGACTATCGTCTCACGACGAGCTGTTCTCTCGACTGACTACCGCGAAGGACATTCGTAATTATCTTCGAGAGACGGAAGAACTGCTTAGGGAATTAGAAGAAAGAAACAGTAGTCGATTCCGTTGAGAATGTCTTACAACTAGTTCCTTATCTCCACGACATTTTCCTGACCTCGCAACAATATCTGCTATACTGGGATAGTTCACAAAATCTAATGAAAGGCCCACACATGCCAATCCCAACCACGACCCTCGAAGGCCGACTCACCGACGACCCACAACGCAACCAGCGCAACCCAAATCTGGTCGAATTCTCCATCGCGGAAGGCACCCGCTATCAGGACAAGCAGACCGGCGGATGGAAGGACGGTCCCACGCTGTTCGCACGATGCAAAGTGTGGGACACCACGCTCGGCAACAACATCATGAACACGCTCCGTAAAGGCATGGACGTGGTGGCGTTGGCCGACGTGAGACAGTCCAGTTGGACTGACCAGCAGACAGGACAGAAACGCTCCATGGTCGAGTTCACCGTCACCAACATCGGCGCGGGGCTTCGTCGCGCGACCGCGCAGGTCATGCCGAATCCGAAACGCAACGGCGGATACGATGGCGGCAACCGTGCCAACACCCAGCAGAACAATGGTCAGATGTTCCAAAATCCGAACAATCCGCCAGTGTTCCAAAATCCAAACAATTACGGTGCCGACAATTTCCAGCCAGCCGCATCCGACGACCCGTGGGGTGCTCCGATGGGCAATCCGGCACCGGCGTCGCAGAACGACGAGCCGGAATTCTAGTCTCTAAAAGCGCGGGGTCATGCGTTTTAAGCATAGACCCTGCGTTCTTTTTGGTTTAATCAGAAGGGGATAAAATAATGGTCAAACCCGGTCGCAAACCCATGGATATTGCCGGTCAACGTTTCGGGAAACTCACGGCGGAAAAGTATGTTCCCAATACTAAAAAAGGTTCCTATTGGTTATGTTCTTGCGATTGCGGCAATAGCGTCGTTGTATCTTTAGGCAATCTGAAAAAAGGCAATACAAAAAGCTGTGGGTGTCTTTCCAAAAAAGGAAAACCTTACGGGGAACGACCGCGAGAAAAACGTAACGAGCTTTCGTCCACTTCTGAGGGGAGACGCCGGAGAGCGGATGAGTTGTGCGGGAAACAATTCGGACGTTTGACTGTATTAAGTTTTCAAGGTGTCAACAAGAACCATCACTCCGTCTACTTATGCCGGTGCTCTTGCGGGAAGATAATCTCAGTAGTTAGAAATGCTCTAACTACGGGGAACACTAGAAGTTGCGGGTGCTTAAACGCTCAAAAAGCACATGAAACTTCTTTCAAACATGGTGACGCTTCTAAGAATTCTCCATACGTTAAACTTTTTTATTCGTGGCTACTGATGATTGACCGTTGCGACAATCCAAACAACGCGTCCTATCACAATTACGGAGGTCGAGGAATCCAAGTCTACGCCAAATGGAGGGACTGGAACGTTTTCAAACATTGGGCCATCGATAATGGATGGAAAGCGAACTCTGGTTTATCTATCGACCGGGTGGATGTGGATGGAGACTATGAACCTGATAATTGTCGATGGGCCGACGCTAAAACTCAATCCAACAACAAAAGAAAAAGCATACGAATCGTTTACGGAGACAAGCGAATCTCGTTGTATGATTGGGCGAGGTTACAGGGCGTATCTTTAGATGAGGCGAAAAAAATGTTTTCTCCACATGTTTTGGAGAACTCGTCTTTGCCACCGAAGAAAAAGGATGAGGACATGGGAAAGAGACGAATTACAAAGATTTCCGAGGGTATGAGAATCGGTTACTTAACCGTTCTGCGACCCAATGGAAAAGACCGGAGCGGTCATATCTTATACCTTTGTCGTTGCATATGCGGTAAAGAGAAAAACATTCTGGCGTCCAATTTAAAGAGTGGCGGGATTAAAAGCTGCGGTTGCATGAAAAAACAGCTCATATCCAAGGCTATGAAAAAGCACGGAGACAGTACCGAAAACTCTCCTTATCATCGGCTGTATCGAATCTGGAACGATATGATTCATCAGCGCAGAATCGAATCATATAGAGAGCAGGAGCTTATCCCTGTTTTTAAGGACTGGTCTAACTGGCAAACCTTTAAGGACTGGGCATTGTCTCATGGATATTCCGACGACAAGAAGCTGACCCGAATTTCCTATAAAGAAGGTTATTACCCCGATAATTGCGTTTGGCGTTCTGAGGGTGAATATGTTTTGCACGAATTCTAAAAAGTCGAATGGGTAGTTCCTTGTACGACGCCGAGAATTGTCATTATGTCAGAAAAGAAATATGGGCAGTCCCCGTCCATAAAAAATCCAAGCAGATAAGAGGATACTAAATGCGCGTGCAACATTACAATCCAAATCCCGTCCCCCAACCGAAAAACGCTTACGAATGGCGCGCTTTCCTGTTCAGCCACTTGGATAAGCCAGTACCATTGAATTGGAACAGCAACCCCCAACATCAAAGGAAAAACAAGTGGCGTCGATAAAAGTATTCATGGGAAACACGATATATCCGGTTGAGGTATATAAAGGCCAGCATATAAGCTTCTACTATCTTCCAGCCGGTGAGCATACCGCGCCCGGACGCGAGGAACAGGTTCAGAAAGCCACTTTGGAGAATGAGTCCGGCAGAACCATCAATGTGACTTGGGAGGCTGTCGGCGGCTTGTTTAAGAACAAGATTGTGACCAAGCATGCTCCTCTACTTCGCCGTATGATGGGCGCTCCGGACACCTACCAGTTCGACAAGTGCATTGGTGGTCCGCAGTTCTTCTCCGCACAGGAAGAAGCGGAGTGTTAAATTGGGTTCACCTGCACATAAAGCGGTTCCAACTAAAGTCATGCAGCGTCGGCGTAGGCTGTTCCAACGGCGTATCGCGGTTTGTTTGTTGGCTGGAATGTTCGCCGCCGCTGGCACGTCTATGCTTGTGTTGAAGCCTACTCCGAGCGCTTACGCTGAGGCTAAGCCGTTTGATACGAGTACCGCCATTACTCGAAGCACGTTGACCGAGACCAGTGCGGCATCCCGTAGCGCGTCCCGTGAAGAGTTGAAGGATTATAAGGCCACAAGCAATGATGGAAGTTGGAGCATGTCCGACTCCGATGGTGTGACCGGCAAACTGACTGCTATCAGTGCGGATAATCCGGTGGTTAAATCGTTGATTAACGGTCGTGACGAAGGGCAGACTCCTGACGGTTTCAATCCGAATCATGCGACCGGCGACACGGGCAATGCCTACGAGTTTTCACAATGCACTTGGTGGGCTTACGTGCGCCGCCACCAGTTGGGATTGCCCGCTGGCTCCCACATGGGCAATGGTGCCGACTGGGCGAACACGGCACGTAAACTCGGATATTGGGTTGACAACACTCCCCGTATCGGTGATGTGATTTGCTTCCAACGTGGACAATACGATTCGGACTCCACGTATGGTCATGTTGGGATTGTTGAGAACGTTGGCGCGGATGGTTCAATTACCACGTCCGAATGCGGTAGCGCATACAATGGCAAACCGTTCAGTCGTACTTTCACTGCGGAACAGGCATCTCAACTGCAATTCATCCACTACTGACCGAAGGACATAAGAATGGTGAAACCGACTTTCAAACCGCTTATACCGAAACCATCCACAATGAGAATGGAAATAGGCAAGCCTAATCAAGATGGTTCCGTCGTTGTCACAATGACTTCCCAAGGTGGGATAACAGGTCATGAGCTGGACGAGTTCGTGAAAGCCAGAGGTGGCACATTCTTCCGGCTCGACACCGGCGGGGATGGAATCTTCGACCCATTCCAAGAAGACGGAAAGAATTGCAAAAGCACATCGAAGCAATGATTTGCGGTTCGGATAACAGTCGGAAAGGAAAGATGTAAACCATGTTGGACAAGAAAACGGCGCAGGAAATAAGCGAACTGTGCGTTGAGAAAATCGATTGGACGATAGTCGGCCTCAAAGGCGGCACCGTGACCATCTTCACTGGCAAGGACAGGTATTACTCGTCCTACGGTACCGAAGGTAGTGACCCCATCAAGGAGACGAGCAAGTCAAAGGAACCCGGCAACGCGAGGTGGTTTGAACGGGACGGAACCGTATCCTCCGCTCATCCGGTCATATGCACGGTGAGTGTGCATGACGGGAAGGCTGAGACGGACGTTCGTCACATGCCGCCCATGTTCGATGAGGAAGCCTACGAAGCCGTCGCCAATATGGAACTTGATAGGAAATTCGTCCACGATGAAAATGGAGAGGATTATTGGCTGGACTGGCCGAAGGACACCATCAAGGCATGGCAACAGTTCCGGGATGAGATTGAGGACATTCCGGAAGACGACAAATACGTTTTATTTGAGGTCGAGCCGAGCACGCAGAAACTTCTGTTCGCTTTGTCGGAAATCACCGGAATACACTATCTGTCTGAAATTCCACTCACCATCAAAGTACTGCCCGAGGATGCGAAACAAGTCCGATTCAGCATTCCCGAAAGCGAAGCGAAAATGTGGTGGGATGTTCGCGCCCGCAGTTGGGATAGCCGGTTCATCATATGTACCCACCAGTGGCCGTTCCACAAGAAAGGACAATTGATGTACACCATCATCGACCGGAAGCGTAATGTTCGCGGCGCATGCACCTATCTGGGTGGCGGGGCGAGCAAGGACGGCACGTATACGGACGCGGAATGCGCGGAACTCATCAGCCGACTATCCGACCCGAAGGACGAAACCCAAGTCAGCTACCGCAACTACGTGCCCTTGCGACTCGTGGAATACCGGTAGAAATTAAAAGAAAGGAGCCGAATATGGGAACCGACATCACCGTAACCCAATTGGGCAGTCCCGCCGACCCCACCTATCTCGTCCGCCGTGGCGACGAATTCTGGAGCGAATGGCATTTAAGCCGTTCCGAAGCCCGACGATTGGCCTCTGAACTAAGGAGCATGGGACTTTGAGATTGAGTAATAAGAATGGAATTCACTCCCTCATGCTCGTGCTTTCACTGTGCGCGGACTGTCTGATGGCATTGCCCGCCACTGCGATGGCATACCCTCCATCAAACAACACCGTATACTCCGTGCGTTCGTTCCCCGCTACCACGACCACGCGCCGAGACCTGACCCGCGAAAGCATCAGCACCGACGTGCAGTCGGACAGCGATTGGGGTGGTATCGAAAACCTGATTGTCCCGCAGACTAAATCCCAAGCCGAGAAAGACGCCGAACTGAAAGCCCAACAGGAAGAGGAGACCCGCAAACAGGCACAGGAACAGGCGGAACGACAAGCGCAAGCGCAAGCTATCCAACAGGAGGAAGCCAGCAGGAGTGCGGAACGAACCGTCATCACTCCCCCAGCATCCAAAACCGGACAGGCCGTGGCAGAATATGCGATGCAGTTCAGCGGATACCCATACGTGTACGGCGGCAACCAGCCATCAGGCTGGGATTGTTCCGGATTCGTCCAATACGTGTTCGCGCAATTCGGTGTCAGTCTCCCCCACCAGTCAGGCAGTCAAATGAGCGTCGGTTCGCCCGTGGCATCATTGGCGGAAGCCCAACCGGGTGATATTCTCGCCAACGGTTCGCACGCCGCCATCTACATTGGCAACGGCATGGTCATGAACGCCATGAGTCCAAGCCAAGGCACTGGAGTCGCACCGGTCAGCATGGTCATGTACGGAAGCTACGCAATCAGACGAGTGGTGTGATTCTTTTGTTGGCTGGTATCTTCGACGCATTCTTCCGTAATCCGCCGGATGCCAGCCAACGTTTTAGTCGGGGAATCATCCACCTTTATATTTGTAATCGTGTTCGACTTTTTGCTCACATGTTTTCATCCAATTCCTACAGAAAATACCTTAATGTAGAAGTAACAACCCTCCAAAATTGAAAGGCTCCCCAAAATGACTGACCCAAACTACAATCCGCAACAATACCCGAACACGGAACAAAACCGACAACAGTATCAGCAACCCCAATACGGTCAAACACAACAACAGACTTACCAACAACCGCAGTATACGCAACCGCAAACCAACCCGTATGCCGCTAATCAGCAGTATGCGCAGACCCCTCAATACGGTCAACACCAATATCAGCAACCGCAGTATGCGCAATACCAGTATGGTCAGCAACCGTATGTGAATCCGCAACCCGCCGACACGGGGTCGTTCGGGTGGGCGGTATTGGGATTCTTCTTCCCTATCGTCGGCCTCATCCTCTTCCTCGTCTGGAAGTCGGAGAAGCCAGTCAGCGCGAAACAGGCAGGAATGGGAGCGTTAGCATCAGTCATCTCCACCGTGGTTCTATGGATTCTGCTCATAGTGTTCGCCGCAATGGTTGGAAGCGCCGTAACATATTGAGCCTGACAGCCCGCCCAATTTTTTTTGATAAAAAACCTGCTATCCAGTAATAACAACCTTGCTGTACTTTATGGTGAATGTTGGAAGCCGACAGTCGGTTTCCACCCAAAACGAGGCTAAAGGATTGGGATGAAGGAAAAATTCATCCCAATCCTTTCCCTGCCCCCCCCTACAAGCAGGGAGATAATCAAATGGACCATGCCGCAACAGCCGCAAGTCAACGTGAATATCAGCCAGCCGCCACTGCCGCCACAGCAGCCCCCAGTCCGGCAGAGCAATCTCCGAACCAAACGCAGCCTACTCAAATACGTGCTCCTCGGCCTCGTCACATTAGGCATCTACGACATCTGGCAGATGAGCGAAGTCGGTGAAACCCTGAACCTCATCGCCACCCGACGTGACGGCAAACGCACCATGCACTACTGCCTCATGTTCTTCCTCGTCGGCTGGCTGACCCTCGGCATCGGCTGGCTCGTCTGGTATCACAAGCTCAGTGGACGTATCGGCGTCGAACAGGCCGCTCGCGGACTGCCGGTCACCGTCACCGCCACAACCTACTGGCTGTGGAATATTCTCGGCTCCCTCATCATCGTCGGACCGTTCATCTACACATACAAGCTTCTGCACGCCATGAACGACCTGTGCGCCGACTACAACGCGCGAGGCTGAACTTTCAGAAAAGGAAAAACTATGGCAACGTTTATTCTCGGACTTTTCGTCGGATGTTTTTTAGGCATGATTGTCATGAGCATGTGCGTCGTATCCAAACGTTCGGATGAGGCAGCGGAACACGTTCTCCCATCTGACGGGGAGAAAGAGACCACGCGTTGAACGGACGGGTCGAAACCATCCGGCAATGCGCCCGCACAGCACTCCCCTGCATACTCGTATTGTCCACACTGGCCGTCTCCCCCTCCATATCGGCCGCGCCCGCGACGGGAAGCATTCCGGTTGGACAGTCGGCCACGCAAGTGTTGAGCACGCTGACCATCGGCACGAAATCCAATGCGTCGTCCGACCGTAAAAGCCACCAGTGGAACAAGGTTGAAGGAAAAACCGGCAACTACACTACGCGCGACCTCGTGTTGGAACGCGACATGAACGACGCGACCTTCAACAGTCGCGGCAACGTGAAGTCGGGAATCCTGCTGGAACCTTACACGGGCAAGACCATCCACTTCCAACGTGGCACGTCCAACAAGACGGAAGGTGGGGGCGCATCCAACCGTGACGGCGGCATCCAAATCGACCATGTGGTCGCCTATGCGGAAGCCTACCGTTCCGGATTGGACAAGCTCGGCTTCCAGCAACGGGACACATACTATAACGACCCGGACGTCCTGCTCGCGTCCCAAGCGGAAGCCAACAACGTGAAAAAGGACGGAACTATAGCCGAATGGGAGCCTTCCAATCAAGCCTTCCGATGCGATTATGCGAGTCTGCAAATCGGCATAAAAGCCAAGTATGGGCTGATGGTAGACCAGAAGGAGCATGACAAGCTCGCGCAAGTGTTGGCTTCTTGTCCTACTGAAACCATTATTTCCACTAGTCAGGTGAAGCAACGTTTGACTAGTGGCACGTCTGGTTCGAACACTACCGGCAATTCCGATAACGGTACGGGCGACGGTAATAGTCAGAACAGTCAGAGTAGTCAGAACAACGGTTCCACCAGTGGTAAAAACAATTCGCATACGACAAACAAACACCATGCCACCACGACCAAGAAGAACTGGGTCAAAAGCCTATTCAGCGGATTCCTGAAACGATTCTTCTAAAACAGCCGTCACGACACAACATCCCATCACACTCCCGAATCGAAGAGGGGTGTGGTGGGATATACTTATTTGTTGTAAGAAACCGCGCACACTGTTCTATCAACCTTAGTGAGAGTGTGCCAGAAGAAAGGATGTTCGATGACCGAATCGAATCCGAAACCAACATCTCAAGTTCCTGAAAGTCCAACACTGCCGTTGACTCCTCCAGCTAGATCGGAAGAGCGTCGTGTAGGGAAAGAGTGTAGATCTCGGTGGTC
>ERZ1024378.159-NODE-159-length-9496-cov-12.781273_pt1 | contig 9496 bp, 15 predicted proteins | sample MGYA00520787_ERZ1024378 | MGnify/ENA primary metagenome ERZ1024378 (study PRJEB33242, sample SAMEA3444269) | Homo sapiens | biome: Host associated; feature: Gastrointestinal tract; material: Stool | place: Uganda | collected 2011-01-01 ... | reverse complement strand
TAATACTTGTACTTCTGATTCTAATGCTTGTTTTCTCATATCTAATTGTTGTTGTTGTGCTTGTAATTTTGCACCTTGTGCTTTGTTCATTGAATCGAAGATGCTATCTGTAACTGCTGTTACTGATTGTGCCATTACTACTGATGCTTGTTGTGCATATTGTGCTGCTGCTTGTGCTTTTGTTCTATCTTCTGTTGATAAGTTGCTGATTGCTTTGAAATCACCTGTTGCATATGCTTTGTATGCTGCTGAATCTTTACCAAATTGTGTTGCTAATGCTGAAGCTAAGTATTGGCTTTGTAAACCAGTTGTGAATACGCTTGTCATTTGTTTTGCGTTTGAAATGTTTTGTTGGAATTCTGCTACTTTTTTTGTTGCTTCATTATATTTTTGAGTGATTAAATCTAATTCGTAATTCTTAGTATTTAATTCTCTTCTGATTTGAATTTTTCTTGATGCAAATAATAAGAAACTCATTTTTTAATCCTCTTTATCTCTCGTACTTATATAAAGTATTTTCTTCTGAATTTATTGCCTTTTTTTATGCATGTTGCTTTACATTTCTTTACATATGGAAATACCTCCCGCTAGGGAGGCGATAAATCTTACTAACCAAACCTTAATTTTTCTTTTTCTTACCTTATCCTTTTCCTAATTTATTTAAATCTGTTTTTCATATCCTTTCTTGGATTATGTTGTTATATCTCTTATTTCAATATTCTAATTTGAAATACTGAAATAAATTTCGATTCCTCAGAAGTATATGTTTCATCTTCTCTCGGGCTCGTACTTTATTAAAGTATTTCTTTTAGTATTTATTGACTTTTTTACTATTAATTATTAAGTTTTGTAAATTATCTTAGACAAAATTTTGACTTATCAATAATCATCCTTAAATACAATACATCTACATTATTTCTACAATATGCAATCGAGGTAAATTATGAATTTAGAACTTATCGCTGAAACATTATTCGGCAAAAAATGCCGTCATGAACACATGAGCTTGGACAAAGATTTTGGATATTGTCCTGATTGTGGTGCATTACTTGAAAACCAATGGTTTATTGTAAAATGTTCTTGCTGTGGCGTTAAACAAAAAGCTGTTGTAAGAAATGGCAAAGTCGTACCGGTTGGAAACTTTTGTCACAACTGCGGAAGTGAAGAATTCCACGTTGAAAAACTTGATAAAATTGATTTTATTAACATTAACTATGCTGCATTAGTTAGAAAAGAAACAAAACCTTCTTTAAAATCAACAGTTACACAATGTTGGGTTGATTCTACAAGAAGAACTGATGCGCAACCACAATTGCTACCATTATTCCAATAGCATCCGCTATCAAGCCTGTTAACAGCGCATAACGAACCTTTGCAATTTTTACAGCCCCAAAATATACAGCCAAAACATAAAATGTAGTTTCAGAACTACCAACAATAACCGCAGCAAGCTTTGTTGCATAAGCATCAGGTCCAAAGTTATTCGCTATATCTGAAAATACCCCTAATGCAGCAGAACCGGACAAAGAACGTACAATCATCAAAGGTAAAACATCAACAGGTACTGATATTTTAGTTAAAACACCTGACAGTAAGCTTCCACACATATCAATCGCACCGGAAGCCCTTAACATAGAAATAGAAACAAGAATAGCAACCAAATATGGAATTATATTTACAGCAACACTAAATCCATCCTTCGCACCTTCTGTAAATGCCTCGTATAAAGGGACTTTTTTAACTAATCCTACCGTCAATATTATCAAAAGTATTGCTGGTAAAATCCATAAAGAAATTGTATTCATCAGACCTTGAATATGCATTATTGAGCCCTCCAAAGTCTTTCAAACAGTTTCGCAACGCAAACTGAAGAGATAAATGCAACGCCCGTTACTATCAAGGTTGGTAAAATAATTTCAGTAGGATTTTTATATCCGATTCCAACTAAAACGGCAATAACCGTTGCTGGAACAATTTGAAAACCTGCTGTATTCATAGCCAAAAACATACACATTGCATTTGAAGCTGATTTTTTATCTTTATTAATCTCTTGCAATTCTTCCATTGCCTTTAAGCCTATTGGAGTTGCCGCATTTGTTAAACCCAAAGCATTTGCTGAAAAACTCATTGCGATATCTCCGATTGCCTTATTATCCGATGGAACATCTTTAAATAACCATTTCGCAACAGGTTTTAATATTTTTGCTATAAAATCTACAATTCCGGATCTTTCTGCTATTTTCATAATACCTAGCCAAAAAGCCATTATACCAATTAAAGAAAAAGCAACTTTTACTGATAATTCAGCACCTGAAAGTATTGCATTAACAACATCCTGCAATTTTCCGTTAACTGCACCTAAAATTATTGATATGACAATTAAAAAATAAAATATATAGTTCATACAAATATTTAAACACATGACATATAAAAATAAAAATATTTAATGATTTGTAAACGATTTGCAGAAATATAAAACATGTAATAAGATCTGAATATGGAAAATATATGTAAACTTAGTGATGTCAATCCAATACTTATAAACCTTACCGGAGTAAGGCTAATAGTGTTATTTTCTTTTCTATTAGATGCCCCCAGAAGTGCAGAAGAAATTTATCAACATCTACAAGATTATGACTATCCAAAAGATGCCATTTCAATCGATACAGTAAGAAATGATATGAATTCTTTGCGACAAGCCGGCTGTGTTATTTCCAGAGCCGACAAGGCAAACAATTTCAAATATAAACTTATCTCACATCCTTTTGAATTAAACATTGGTATGGATTTGGCAAAAGCTTTATCAAAACTATACAACAAAGGATTGGAAAGTTACTCAATAAAACATTTAATTTACTTTGACAATTTATTCTTAAAACTTGCTAAATATACAAAAGAAGAAAATGTCGCTGAATATTTAATGGGCATTTCGCTTATTAAAAACATAGACAAAGAATTATTGAAAAATCTATACAACGCATATAAAAGAGAGCAACCCGTAACCTTCTCTTACAATGCGCCTAATTCAGGACTACAAAGTATTAAATTAGTTATTGAAAATTTTGAATTCAGAAGCAAAAAACTATACATCAACGGATATAGCATTACGCACAAAGACAATGCGTTTTTCTTAGTTTCCAGAATTATTGCACCTATAACAATACATTTGAAAAAAGAAAATATTCCTAATCTTACTCAAGTTGTAAGATACGAATTAACAAACATTGAAATAGCAAAATATTGCCAACTAGAAAATGAACGAATCATTGAACAAAACAAAAAACATATCGTTGTAGAGTTAACTAGTGACAATGAGTTCAAAATAATTCAAAGACTTTTAGCTTACGGAGCAAATTGTAAGATAATTTCACCCAATACATTTAAAACAAAAATGATAAATACTTTAAAATCAATGGAGCAAGCATATTAAAATGGCTAGAACAAAAAACAATACAACTTTTGCAGCATATAGAGTTTTTGAAACATTAGCTTTTTTAATGAAACAACCTGCTAATGTTCCGGAAATTACGCAACATTTAGAATCATTAGAAACTATTGGTGAAAGAAATTATTCAAAAGCCTTAATTTATAAATATTTATCAACATTAAAATTTGCAGGAATTGAATTAAAACGCCATAAATGTAGGTATGAAATTGGCAAACTTCCGTTCAGACTTAATTTATCTAACGAAGATGTTACGGCATTAAGCATTTTAAAAGCATTATTAAAGGTTACTGCAGAAAAAAACATCATTAAAGAAGTCAATAAATTCTTTTACCAATTAAATATGCGCATTGATTTTGAAAAAAATCCATACAAAGATGAAATAAAAGAATGTAAAAATAAAATCACGCTTACAAAAGAACAAATTAAAGAAGTGAAAAAATATGAAGAGCTTCAAAAGGAAGACCTTCGTTTTAAAATAACATATAAAAACATTTTAAATGAAACAACCTCTGTTATATGCGAGATTATTGAAGCTTACACAGAAAATAATAATGTATATTTAAAAGTTTACAATACACTTCAAGGATGTTTCTTAGTTCTTAATACTAAGCAAATAGAAGACATTGAAGAAACACCTCAAAAAAATACTCATAGATATTTTTCTAGTACAACAGTTTTTAAATTAAAAGGTAAACTAGCAAAACGTTATACATTAAGAGAAGAAGAACAAGCGTTGGGTTTTGATCAAGACGGATGCTTAACAGTAGCAAGCAAACAAGAACCAAAAGAAGACTTATTCTTAAGACTTATGAGATATGGCAATAATTGCGAGGTTGTATCACCGAAATCAGATAGAGAAACAATGCATTCTCTAATTACAGAAACACTAAAAAACTACCAAAGTTAATAAACCCATGGGCTTGATTTTCTAGCTTATTGATGTTAAATTAATACTACGAAGAGTTCATGAAATATGAATTTGGGCCTGTAGCTCAGCGGTAGAGCAGGGGACTCATAATCCCTTGGTCGTGGGTTCGAACCCCTCCGGGCCCAAATATAAAATATAGAAAAGACAAGGTTTTTAGACTTTGTCTTTTATTTTGCAATTTTAAAAATATCCTTCGTGGGACACTCACGGGACACTTGAAAACAAAAATTTTTCTTTAACATTGCTTAAAATTTTTAGAAAGCTCCATGCTATTTTTCTAGATTTTCACGAAACGAAGTGGGGGTAAAATAATTTTTCAAAAATAATTAACTTTTGGGCTCGCCAGACCCTCGGCTCTTAATAGCGTTTTTACAGTACCTTTTGAAATTTCAAATGCTGAAACGTGCATAAACAAAGGTTTTTAGCATTGATATTATTAAAATATTTATAAGTTGGGGGTGGGTTGCTCGAACTAAAAACAATCGGGCCAATCATTGAGAGATAACCAATCAATAAGCTACAACGTAGACAGGTGGCTAGTATTCACCAAACAAGAGGCATGATATAATCAAAAGATTATGAAAAGATTTGTACAAATAATTACGATTGCTTTGTTGTTGACGAGTATTACTCTAACACAAGCGGAAGCTGCACACTTGCACCCTGAAAAATATTACCAAGAGGTTTGGTGTAATGCTAATCAAGGCGTTATGGAAGTAAAGCTAAAGGACTACACACGTATTGATTGCGTAACGGATAAGTATGCTGTTGAGTTTGACTTCGCACGTAAATGGGCTGAGAGTATCGGACAATCACTACATTATGGAATAATGACAGGCAAACAGCCTGCTGTAGTTCTTATCATAGAAGAGCAAAAGGATTGGATATATTTCAACCGAATAAAAGCATTGTGTAATAAGTATGATATACAGCTATTTTCTATGAGCGCTGATAACCTAAACAAATACATTAAATTACACACCAAATAAATAATTAAATCTGCGCTTGGATAAATGCCCTTATTTTCAATTTTAAGGTGGTGTTGGATAAGTTATACCACAACACAATAAACCATAGGTAAACCACCATTTATTTTTGTATATCGTTAAAGATTTTATTGAGATAGTTTACTATCTTTTTTATCTGATTTTAAAATTCCCAAGCGATAAGCTAAAATGTAAACGACATCATCTGCAAAATTTTTATATTTTGGATTCGATTTATCGTTTAAGTAATCTCTGATTTCTTCTTTTTCATCTTCAGTAATTAAATTTAAATTTTGCATAGTTGTTTTCATTCCACATGTCTTTAACCTAATAAAGAATATACAAAAATCGCCACCCTGTCATTAGTCGGGTGGCTAAAAATATTTTATCAAATCAACACGTTACTATTTGTCACGGTTTTAATCTTCAAATGGCTTAATATCGTCTAAAGCTATGTTATAACGTTTGCCTTGTTTGTCAACGCACGTTGCAAAATCTACATCACCGTCAGCGAATTTGTTAACCCAAGTACAAATAATTAAACCAATTTCTTGTGTTTTTAAGTTTAAAATTTTAGTCCCAAATAGTTTAAAATCTTTGTTCATACTCATTGCTCCGTTTAATAAATATCTATTGCTCACACATTATAACTCTCTGCGCAAACAAAGCAATCAACTTGTCAGCAAATATGTCCAAACGTGTTTAAACATTCCATTAATTGGTTGCAAAAAATCAATGTAAATTAATGTTAAAATATTAGTAGTTTATTTGTTTATTTGGTTGCATTTTTTCTATAAATCTGTTATAATAAAGACATAGAGAACATTGAAAACATAATATAAATAAAGGCAAGCCCTGAAAAGCCTCCGACGCACCACCAAGTTATTAGATAATGGGCGGAAAGGAGACAACTACAATGGATTTTGATATTAAAAAAGTCCTACAAATTGTAGGACTAATCATTGAAATCGTAAATCTTCTATTGTAGAAGTAAGGGTTGAGGGTGTTAACGGCACCCCGCCTTTATTTACATTATAACCGATTTTTTTAAAAATTTCAACCCTTTAAAATGAAAGTGAGGTAAATTATGGCAAGAGGTGGAAAGCGTGAAGGTGCTGGCAGACCATTTGGAAGCACAAAAGAACCAACAGTAAATTTTCATAGAAGAGTTACTCCTGAAGAAAAAGAATTTCTTGAAAAATGTTTAGAAGATTTTAGAAATAAAAATAAAGATTAATAATAAAAAGCAACTATCCGGATATTCCAGATAGTTGCTTAAAATTCATAATCAAAAAAAAAAGGAAGTAAATGAAAGTTTTTTAATAGGGTACATTTTGTACCCTATTTGGCTATTTTAACAATGTTTCTCTGCCTTCAGGGTGGGTTAAATACCACGTAACCTTATTTCTAATAAAGTTTCCGATATCTTCGGGTGGTAAATAGCTAAATGGAGGTAAATAAACTATGTCGATTTTACCTACGCTAGTTGTATTTGGATGAGCTTTACCAAATTCATAATGCGTTAATACAGTTTGAGGTGTAACTTTAATATTGTATTTTCTGCACAATTCTGCACAAAGTTGCATCATGGTTTCAAATTGGATGCGTGTCAATGGGCATTTACCAACGTCATTTTTACTTTTAAATTTATACATTCCGCACATTGCCACACCGATTGATCCTGTGTTTCCTCCGCCTGCGTGTGCTGCATACAAAGCTCTATTATATTTATCATTTCTGCAAACTTCATTTGCTTGCACCAGAAATTTACCGGCATGTAATCTACCACCAACATCAACTAAATAGTGGTAATGTTGAATTTCAATCGGATTGGGTAAACCCATTCCACCAGTCCAATGTATAATTATTCTTTTCAAAATTAACCCCCTTTACAACTTAAAAAGGCTTTGTAAACAAAGTCGTACATCTTAATTATTTGTCCATTACGGATTACAATTACTGTTCTTTCCATACATCACTCAACTTATCTAATTTATGGTTAATATCTTCTAAACGCTTGTCTATTTTATTTTCAGTCAGACTTGCTTGACTATTAGAATATTCCATTAACTCAAGCTTTAAATTTGCAAGCTCTAATTTTGTTGCAAACAAATTTGATTGAATTAACACAAATATAACCATTGCTGTAATTACAATATTTTCTTTTGTTATAAGTTTATCCACGTTATACCGCCTTTTTTCCTGTTTTGTTAAAATAAAATTGAATGTGTGCCGGTGTGATGCACCAGCAAGGAAGATTATTAAAATACTCTCTAACCTCTCTACAACAAAGCGCAAAGTATTCTGAGCAAATTAAGCCTTTGCGGTCTTTTTGTTTGCCGTTGCTTTTATGGATCGCAGCATGCATTAAGGCTTTAATATCCCCCATGCCGTAGCTTTCGCCAATGTGTTCTTCCATTTCGTAAAAATTTAATCTAACTTTATATGCCTTAAAGTGTTCCGGATTTTCAAATTCTAACCACTTATCAGCGGTGTAACGTCTAACACCAGACGGTATCCCTAAATCTTTGTTCGGTTTAGCGTGTGATTCATAAATCCACCATTTACCCAGTCTATAAACAGCCATTGCAACGTGCGTTGAAATTTCTTCAGCTCCTGGACAATAAATTTTTGAAAACCTCTTTATTTGTTGTGCGATAATACCTGTGCCATATTCTAACAAACAATACTTCGCACGTTTGTCAAGTGCGTTAAAATCAATCATCTTCTACCTCCGTATAATTTTGTAAATATAATTTCGATTTTTTCTTAAGCTGTTTTTGTAATTTTTTGTTTAAGCGTTTGTAAATAATTGTCGAACGTTTTGCCATTTGATGCTTGATATTGTCGGGCACTTGGGGCACTCCGTACGTAGATAAATAAGCATTAACGGCAGTAATAAGCGCATAACTAAAAGCCTCTCGCAAGTCGTCTGCATTTTTAAAATTATCCCAACGCTCCAAAACTTTAACAGCGATAAAGTCCTCGAATACTTCCCTTTTTTCGTCAATTTTAATAATAATCTTTCTAAATCTAGACATAGCTTAAACCTTTCCTTTAAATAAATGTAGTGAGGGCAATATGAAACAAATAAAAAAAACAAAAAAACAGCAAGTCAAAACACGTAATACACAAGTAGTTGAACCAATAAGAGATAAACACGACATTAAGCGCATTATTAATTACTTTAATACGCACGATAAACACAAATACGCTGTTTTGTTTGAATTGGGTGTAAACAGTGGCTTAAGAGTTTCTGACTTACTTAAATTTAAGGTTAAAGACGTTTTAAATAAATCTCAATTAGCTTTAAGAGAGAAGAAAACACACAAAGCTAAAGTATTCCCGTTAAAGCAGTCTTTGCAAAAACTACTTAATGAATTTTGTTCCGGAAGAGATTTAAACGAATTTTTATTCCTTGGCAAAGACGAGAATAAAAGCATTGGCCGTATTGTTGTTTATAAAGCTTTAGTTTCAGCTTGTAGACATTTAAACATCAATGCAAATGTTGGCACTCATACAATGCGTAAAACGTTTGGTTATCATCATTATAGACAATTTAAGGACATTACCTTATTACAAACTATATTTAACCATTATTCGCCTGATGTTACAAAGCGCTATATTGGCATTACACAAGATGAAATAAACGAAAGTTATTTAAACCTGAATTTAGAACCGCCGATAGATGAACTGAACAAAGCTAAAGTTTCATCAAGAATAAAAGCCCGTAGAGTTTCTAGCTATTGCCACAGTTACATCAAAAACGGCGGTACTGTACACAAAGAATTTGCGTTAAATGTTTTAGAGTTACTCAATGCTTAGTGTTCCGTAGCGTTCCATGCATTCATAAATACTGAATAAAATTGCATAAATTGTTCTTTAGTCATTTCTTCATTTTTAAATTGATGAGCAACTAACCACTCTTCAATACATTCATCAGCATTTGTATAATCAGGTTGCGTGTAAAAAATTAAAGTATCAGCAGGCAATTTATTTAACGCTAAAACTGCATTAAAACAAGTGTTTAAACTTTCCACTGCGCTTGCATATCCTTTTGGGGTTTTTCTATACCAACCGCCTACCATAACATCGACTCAATTTACGATATCCCCTAGTGCATACAACTCTCCA
>ERZ1024378.158-NODE-158-length-9512-cov-6.120757_pt1 | contig 9512 bp, 8 predicted proteins | sample MGYA00520787_ERZ1024378 | MGnify/ENA primary metagenome ERZ1024378 (study PRJEB33242, sample SAMEA3444269) | Homo sapiens | biome: Host associated; feature: Gastrointestinal tract; material: Stool | place: Uganda | collected 2011-01-01 ... | reverse complement strand
TACAATATTAAAGATAACAAATTAAATATTTTGGATTTTTGAATAAATGTGATATTATTGTCTTGAAAATTAATAAGAGGTAATTATGATTTACGCCGTAGGTAGAAGTGACGCAATATTTAGAATGGTGAATACAGCAAATGCTCAAATGTCAGCGTTGAGAAATATTAATCCAAATTCTGATATGAGAATGTTACATCAAATGGATATGCAAAATTCTTTACAAATGGAAAAAGATAGACTTTCTTATCAAATGCTTGATAGGCTTGATAAATTAGATAACAAAATTCGTAAAGATAAGTTAAACAGAAGATAATAAAAAAGGCGGGTTGAATTTATTCAACCCGCCTTTTTTTATTGATTTTCTAAATCTCTTCGAATATCATCTACCGAAACGTGTACAACCGGTGTTGTTTCATCTTTTTGTAAATAAACATCTTTTATTCCTGATTGTACAATGAATCTTTTGCAAAGTATGCAAATCATTTGGTGTCCCCAAATATACATTGTTGCATCTTTACAGCGGTCTTGTCCGGCCTGAATTATGGCATTTTGTTCAGCGTGAATAGAACGACATGTTTCATATTTTGTACCTGATTCAATGTTGTGTTCGATTCTGTAGCATTTGCCTCGTTCTGCACAAGATTCAACTTTTGAGGGTGTTCCGTTGTATCCTGTTGCTTTGATTTTCTTATCTTCACCAACAATAACGGCTCCAACTTGAGCTCTGATACAGTTTGAACGACTGGCACATGTTTTTGCTAAGTCTAAAAAATATTCTGTCCAAGGTTTTATTGCCATTGTTACCTCTACTATTCTTTTGTTTTCTTTACCCAATTTTCAAATATTTTCATTGGTGCTCTACTTAACGCTAAAGCCCAAGCTTTTACATTCTTTGTTGCAACAGCGCCTGCAGCTACAAAAGCGCCTTCTTCTAATTGAATTGGAGCTACTAATACTGAATTTGATCCTGTGTTTGCATAATCTCCGATAATAGTTTTGTTCTTAACTTTTGTTACGGGGTTGTAGTTTGCTGTAATTGTACCGGCTCCAATGTTTACGTGAGAACCGACTTCACTGTCGCCAACATAACTTAAGTGTGACACATTTGTATTATCTTTGATAATTGAATTTTTAATTTCTACATAATTACCGATTCTTACGTGGTTCCCAACGTTACAATTTCCTCTGATATGTGACATTGGACCAATTTGGCAATTATTACCAATCTTGTTTTTACCGTTGATGTAAACAGAAGGGTACACAATCGTATCAGTTCCGATTTCTGTATCTTCACTAATCCATGTTGTTTCAGGATCAACAATAGTAACACCTTTTTCCATTAATTTTCTTAAATTTCTATGATTTAATATTTTTGCAGCTTCTGCAAGTTGAACTTTTGAATTAATACCCAAAATTTCACTGTTATCTTTTAATGTAAATGCTTGTACGTTTAAATTCTTTTTTACACCCCAAGCGATGATATCAGTTAAGTAATATTCCCCTTGAGCGTTGTTGCTTTTTAGTTCAGAGAAAGCTTTTTTAACCTTTTGCCAGTTAATGCAATAGATTCCGGCGTTAATCTCTTGAATTTGTTTTTCCTCTTTTGAAGCATCTTTTTCTTCTACAATTTTTTTTAATGTTTGGTCGATATTTCTAACGATTCTGCCATAATTTTTTGGATTTTCAAAAATTGCACTCATTACTGTAATGTCAGCTTTATTATCTTTGTGTGCATCTATAAAGTTTGCTATTGTATTTGATGTGATTAATGGTGTATCTCCGCAAAGGATAATAACTTCACCTTCAAAGTTGTCCAAATCTTCGCAAGCCATGCTTACTGCGTGCCCTGTACCCAATTGAGGTGTCTGAAGTATTGTTTTGGCATTGTTACCGTAATTTTCTTCAACAAATTTTGTTACTGATTCAGCTTGGTGACCGACAATTACGTATGATTGTTCAATCATATGAGTACCATTAACTGCATCTAGAACATATCCTAACAAAGTTTTATCAAAAATTGTGTGTAAAACCTTTGATTTTTCTGACTTCATGCGTGTGCCTTTACCGGCAGCAAGAATAATTGATTTAATTCCCATGATTTAACTCCTTAATTTTTCATAAACAAATATAACATAAACACTGTTACTATTGAAATAGTATGAATTTTGTGAAATAATCAAAATGTAAAAAATAAATTCGGAGAAAATCATGCCAACATTAATTGAAGATATCGTAGCAAGACAAATATTAGATTCACGTGGAAATCCAACAGTGGAGGTTGATGTAAGATTGGCTTCAGGTGTAGTTGGCAGAGCTGCAGTTCCATCAGGTGCCTCAACCGGTATATATGAAGCTATTGAACTACGTGACAACGACAAATCTCGCTTTGGCGGTAAAGGCGTTACTAAAGCTGTAAACAATGTTAACAATATCATTGCGCCCGAGTTAATAGGTGAAGATGCTTCAAATCAATATAATATTGATAAATTAATGTTAGAACTTGATGGTACAGATAATAAATCAAGATTGGGTGCGAATGCTATATTAGGTGTATCTTTAGCTGTTGCAAAGGCTGCATCATTAGCTTACAAAATGCCACTTTACAGATATCTTGGCGGTATTTCAGCAATTACATTACCTGTTCCTATGATGAATATTATTAACGGTGGGGTTCATGCTGATAATAATATTGATTTTCAAGAATTTATGATTGCTCCGGTTGGTGCAGGTTCTTTTGAAGAAGCTGTAAGAATGGGCTCAGAAATCTTTTATACCTTGAAACATATTTTACAAGATAAAGAATATGCTACTTCAGTTGGTGATGAAGGCGGTTTTGCTCCTAGTATTTCTTCAAATGAAGAAGCTATTGAAATGATTATTCAAGCAATTGAAAAGGGCGGATATACTACAGACGATGTTAAAATTTGTATTGACCTTGCTTCAAGCGAATTCTACGAAGATGGAAAATATACATTGGCTGGTGAAGGTAAGATTTTAACAAGAGAAGAAATGGTTGAATTTTTAGCTGATTTAGTAAGTAAATATCCGATTATTTCAATCGAAGACGGTATGGCTGAAGAGGATTGGGAAGGTTGGAGATTACTTACTCAAAAAATCGGTCATAAATGTCAATTAGTGGGTGACGATTTGTTTGTTACAAACACAAAACGCTTACAAGAAGGTATATTAAGAAAAATTCCAAACTCAATTTTAATTAAAGTAAATCAAATTGGTACGCTAACTGAAACATTAGCTGCAATCGAAATGGCTCACTCAGCAGGCTATACCGCAATTGCTTCACATCGTTCCGGTGAAACAGAAGATACATTTATTGCTGATTTAGCTGTTGCAACAAATTGCGGTCAAATTAAATCAGGTTCGGCTTCTCGTTCAGACAGAATGGCTAAATATAACCAATTAATCAGAATTGAACAAGAACTTGGAATGTCTGCTAAATATTTAGGTTTAAAGGCTTTTAGCGGTCACAGAACCTTTAATGATTAATTAGAGTATTTACATATTTTTTTATAAGTTGTATTATAAGTGAAGAAAAGTTATGATTAAAAATTCAGATGACAAATATATAATTACAGGTGGAACCCCTCTTAAAGGCGAAGTTAGTATAGGCGTAAATCATAATTACCTCTTATTAATTTTCAAGACAATAGTATCACATTTATTCAAAAATCCAAAATATTTAATTTGTTATCTTTAATATTGTAATGATACAAATATTTACAATAAGCACTTAAAGAAAATGTAAACTTTTGTAACATGCAAGAAATTTAATACTAAAAATGTGATAATAGCAATATAAAAAGTGGTACTATACTAGTAGATGGAGTAACGTTCTTGGTACACAGGAACAGATAAAGGATAGAATGAACGATATACAATTTCAGAACGATCTTGACCGATTAATTGACGTATTGCCTCCTAAAATTACAAAGCTTTTGAATCATGAGGCATTAAATGACGTAATTGAACTAGTTTTGGATATTGGGCGATTACCCGAAATCAGACACGCTAGTGGCAAGATTGAAAGTTTGAATTGTGAACCAATTGTTTACGACGATTTAGACTATATTACCAGTCGAATACCTGAATTCACATCAGATAACCGTTCAGGTATTGCTGGAACGTTGCACAGAATTAGTGCAATTAGAAATCGTCAAGGTCGTGTCATAGGGCTTACATGTAGAATTGGTAGAGTTGTAACAGGTACTATTGCTTGCATTAAAGATTTTGTAATGCAGGGTAAAAGCATTCTATTTTTAGGTAAACCTGGGGTTGGTAAAACAACAAAATTAAGAGAAATTTCCAGATTAGTTGCTGACGAATTGGGTAAACGTGTCGTTATCGTTGATACATCTAACGAAATTGCCGGCGACGGAGATACACCTCACCCTGCAATAGGTAAAGCAAGAAGAATGCAAGTTCGTCAACCGGAATTTCAAAAAGATATTATGATTGAAGCCGTTGAAAACCATACTCCGGAAGTTATTGTAGTAGACGAAATTGGTACGGAAGCTGAAGCTCAAGCTGCAAGAACTATTGCAGAACGTGGGGTTATGTTAATCGCAACTGCACACGGTCAAAGCTTGGAAAACCTAATTAAAAACCCTGCATTATCTGACCTTGTTGGTGGTATTCAATCAGTAACATTAGGTGATGATGAGGCTAAACGTAGAGCTTCTCAAAAAACAGTATTAGAACGTGAAAAACAACCTACTTTTGATATCGTAATTGAAATTATCGACAGAAATACTTTAGCGGTATATAAAGATGCAGCCGAAGCGGTTGATTACATATTAAGAGGATGGCCTATCAGACCGGAAATTAGAAAAGTTGACAAAACTTACGACAACAAACCTGCTGAAATTAAGGTTGAAGAAAATCTTGTAAAAGTAGAACCATCAAAAGAAACAAATGAACAAATTATAGACAGAATCAACGAAGCAGATAGAAAAATTGCGCAACAAGATCCTGCCGATAGATTAAAGTTCAGTTTTAATAGAAAAGATTACGTAAAAGAAGCAAAAAAATTCAAAAAAATATATCTTTATGCTGTTTCAAGAACAATAGTTGAAAAAATTATTGAAAGATTAGATTTGAACGCTGAAATCACAAAGAATATAGATGATGCTGACTTAGTAATTGCACATAAAAACTTTGCAAAAGGTGGAGCAAAAATTCTAAGCACAGCAAACAATTATAGATTACAAATATTCTATGTAAAAACAAATTCAATGGCTCAAATTCAAAAAGTTGTAAAAGAAGCTCTTGATATTAGAGAATCTTCACAAACACTTCAAGGCTATTATGATGATGCTGAAAAAGCACTTGATGAGGCAAAATTAGCCATTAACAAAATTCTTGCCGGTGCAAAAAATATTGAACTTTCACCACAAAATCAACAAATTAGAAAATTGCAACACGAGCTTGTAGAACAACATAACCTAACAAGTGAAAGCATTGGCGATGGCGAAGAACGTCACTTAAAAATTGTTGGCGGACAAGATTTTAAAGGTTAAAAATCAACAAGTTGTGACATTATAGAATAACCTTCTTTACCTTCATCTTGAAGGTAGATTATTCTATATCTTGGTGTTGAACCTGAAGCTTGTTGCGTAACAATATGTCTTATGCCGTTTGCTTCTTCTTCTCTATTATAGTGATAGTGACCTGCAATAACCGCAATTATATTGTTATAAGGTTTTATCACACTATAATATTCATCAACTTTAAACAAATCGTGTCCTGAAGGTTTGTTTGTTCTTTGATTAATCAACGGAAAATGTTGAACTAAAACAACAGGATGTTTTTCATATTTTTTTAACTGTTTTTCTAACCAAGCTAATGTGTCTTGCTTAAAATATCCACTCGGAGCCGGAATAACTTCCTTCATTCCGTCTACAAAAATAAACACTACATCGTCTTTTTTCACGACATAATTGAAGTTTTTCAACTTTTGATTTGAATATTTTGATACAAATTTTGCATAATCTTTTTTATCTAAGCCACCGGCTTTAAAGCAATCGTGGTTACCAATTTGTATATAATAAGGAACTCTTATTCTTCTAAATGCTTTTAGTAATTTAACCAAAGTTTCAGGGTTCGCAGAATCAATGTTATCACCCGTAAAGATAACAAAATCTAAATCTTTTGTTGAATTAATACTTTTTACCAAGCGAGAAAGTCTTGCATCACCTGTTGATGAATTTGTATAGTGAAAATCAGTAACTTGAATAAATTTCAAATCTTTTGCTTCACAAATTGAACCGATAAAAAGTACAATCAGTGTCAATATTAATGTATATAACTTTTTTTTCATAATTTGCGTAACCTATTTATATATGTTAAACTTATCTTGTAAATAAATTATATCATAGTCAAGAGATTAAGGAGAAAAAATGAATAAATTTAAAGTATATATTGAAAAACATCCTGATGTTTTTTCTATATTGTTGTTAGCTATACTATGTGGAATATTTTTATTCTGGGGTTTGAATTTTTATCCGCTAATTGATGTTGATGAAACAAGATATGCGATTATGTCAAAAGACTTAATTGGTTCACACAATTGGAATTTGTTACTTTTAAACTCTGTTCCATTCCTAGAAAAACCACCTTTCTATTTTTGGATAGTTGCATTTTCAATCAAACTTTTTGGTAAATTTTCAACACTTTCTGTAAGATTTCCAATCGCATTACTTGCTTCATTTTTGGTATTTTTCACATACTTCTTTGGAAGAAAAATCATATCAAGAAAATTTGGTTTAATGAGCGCAATTGTAATGTTAACAAGCGTTTTCTATTTAGTTTTTGCTCACATCGCAATATTAGATATGGTTCTGACTGTTTGGTTAGCAAGTGCTTTATATAGCGCATATCTGACACACGTTGTAACAGAACCTTATAAAAAGTTCTGTTGGTGGGGATTTTGGACATTTGCAGGACTGGGTTTTCTTGCAAAAGGTATTCTTGCAATAGCAATTCCACTTGTTGTTGTATTCATCTATAGCTTCTTCACAAAAACACTAAAAGAAATGTTTAAACCTTTACATATGATTGTAGGTTTTATTATTTTCTTACTTATAATTATGCCTTGGCATATAGCAATGTACAGAGATTTTGGAAATTCATTCCTATATGAATACTTCTTTAAACATCACTTCGAAAGATTAATTAACTCAAACGAAATTGGAAGAAAACATTCCTTCTTTTACTTTGTTCCAGTATTTTTAGTAGCATTTATGCCATGGACAATAGTCTTTTTGGCATCCATTGCTGATGGATGTAAAGACTTGTTTAACAGATTTAAAAATGCTCAAGGAAAAATTGTTAATAAATTATTGGCAGTAGTTGAAGCTAAAGATGAAAACCAACATTTAATCTTATTCGCCAGCATTTATTTCATTGTAACATTTGGAGTAATGAGCGTATCAAGTACAAAATTACCAACTTATATTCTTCCTGCAGTACCTGCTGCAGCATTATTAACAGGATATTTCTGGTGCAGAAGTTACAAAGAAAACAAATTTGTATTATCATTATCAACTCATATGGTTGCAATAATATTTATCATTGCAGGTTTAGTTGCATCAATAGGTTTCGTCTTCTTGCCAAGCAACATTATTGAAATGGTTGATCCATTCAAATACCCTGTATTAATCGGATGTTGTTTTGTTGGTATGTTGCTACTGGTACAACTGAAAACAGAAAAAGTACTTTCAATATTCTCAGGTTATGTAATAACAATGTTCTTTGTAATTACATTTGCTGTAACATACTTATTTAACTTAATTTATGCAGGTGGGGAAAACGAATTAGTACTTTATTCAAATTATGCAAACACAACAAATACAAGACTTGTAACATTTGATTTTGCAGTAAAACCTAGTACAAAAATAAACTATGGCGACTATGTATACTTCATTACAGACACAGACTTTGACAAATTCAATGAACTTGCTGATAGTACATTGCCTACATACTTCATTGTAAAAAATAAGAACGTTAAGAATGGGGAATACCAAGATAAGCTAGATGCAAAATTATATTTAGTTCAACAAGGGAAGAAATACTCTCTATACTTTAATAAGAAGTTACCTGAAAAACTAATTATTAACCCATATATACAGTAGTTTTTCGCTAGAAATCAATAATATTAGGAAAGAACGGTGATTTGAAATTGTCAATGAAAAAATCATCGTTTTTTTACTTAAGTTCATTAAATTTTCTTCATTAAGATTGTTAATATAACTGTGTTTTAGTCATAATGGAGGGCATGGTCATATGTAAAAATTATTTAATTTATTTTTACTTGTAAATCATGCATGGATTGACTACGATAATATAGTCGAAGGACATAAAGCAAATAAGAAAAAGATTTTACACAACATTGGACGAAATAGAATAGCAAAGGGGTGGTGGCAAAACTTTACGTATTAGGGATAGAAATTTTGTAATAGCAGGAATTAGATAGAAAAATTTTAAACAAAATGTATTAATTGAAAAAAGAAAAAAAATGATTGACAAATCAGAACTAAACAATCTTGGGAGATATTGGATAGTTGAAAACTTGCCGAAAGGCAAGTTTTTTCATATAATAAATAAGTTATGGAAAATAAAAATAGAGAATCAAAAACAATTATATCATTAATGTCAGGAACATCTTGCGATTCAATAGATGTTGGACTTTGTTTGGTAAAACCTGATTTGAGTTGCACACTTCTTGATGGTTTAAACTATAAATATCCGCAAGAAATTAGAGAACATATCTTCAAAATATTTCACGAAGGCGCAAAAGTTGAAGACATTTGCAAGATGAATTTTGTAATTGGTCATTGCTTTGCAAAAGCAGCAAATGAGATGATTAAGCGCTATGGGAAACCTGATTTTATATCTTCACACGGACAAACTGTTTATCATTATCCAAAAGATACTAAAATTGGCAAGGTTAGTGAGCGCAGTACTTTACAAATTGGAGAACCTTCAGTTATTGCTCAAGAAACAGAGTGCATGACAATTGCAAATTTCAGAACAGCCGATATGGCACAAGGCGGTAATGGAGCCCCTCTTGTATGCTTTGCCGATGAAACTTGGTTCAAACCACTAAATAAAAATATTGCAATACAAAATATTGGAGGAATATCAAATGTTACAGTGGTTTCAAAGGATTGTGCAACCTTTGGCTTTGATACCGGACTTGGCAACATTATGATAGATTACTGCGCTAATAAATTCTTTGACAAACAATACGATAAAGACGGAAAATTTGCACAAAAAGGTACGGTTTCTGATAGTTGGCTTAGATGTCTTCTTGAAGATGAATATTACTTCACAGAACCACCAAAAACAACCGGACGTGAATATTTTTCTGCAAAATATATTGAAAACGCTTTAAGGTTAGCACCTGAAAATAAATATGATATTATCGCAACAGCAACAGCTCTAAAGATCGGAAGAGCACACGTCTGAACTCCAGTCACGTGGCCTTATCTCGT
>ERZ1024378.152-NODE-152-length-9728-cov-7.619870_pt1 | contig 9728 bp, 19 predicted proteins | sample MGYA00520787_ERZ1024378 | MGnify/ENA primary metagenome ERZ1024378 (study PRJEB33242, sample SAMEA3444269) | Homo sapiens | biome: Host associated; feature: Gastrointestinal tract; material: Stool | place: Uganda | collected 2011-01-01 ... | reverse complement strand
CAACAGATAATACGGAAAAGATTGTAAAAAAATATAAAGATAATAGAATAGTATAAGCAGAAATCCCTTGATTAAACTACTCAGGCGTTACATATGATCCAAGATCAATAGCAGTACTGCCAGTAATAGTATATTCTGTACGATTTATTGTAACTTTATGTTTATGTTCTGTTTTAGAACAACCATCTATAGAGTTTTGTAAGGTCTATTTTACATGATACAAAAGGGCAACACTTGCTGCTTTATCAGTACTGGTAGCATCGTCTGCAGTTAGACTTGTAGAGCTATTTAATATATACGTAGCCGGTGAACCATCTACTCGTTGCACATATAATTTTTGGGCATCAATTTTCTTAAGATAATCATTAATTGGTATCTCAGCTCTATATTCTCCAAGTATTTCCCAAGCATCATTTACATACATATACTCTGTATATCGATTAGTGCCACCAGGCACTGCATTTCTAAGAAGATAAATCTTTCTTGTGTCTATACCAGTAGTAGGCAATGTATTATTTGCAGGTATTATGTACAAAGAAAGATCTATTGCAATATCAGATGCGCCTCCATTAGTTTTGAGTATAGACTAACCATTTACCGTCTTAAATGCATTGACTGTAGAAGGAATATGTCCATTTGCATCTAATACAATTGGTCCGTTTGCCTTATTAGCACCACTTCCCAGTTTATTTTCTACATTCTGAATCCTTGTATTATATGAAGTAAAAACAGAAGCAACTGATTCACCAGAAAGAGGAATCAATGTATTTCCGTGTACGTCTTCTACCTTTACCCAACCAGCACTAGTCTTACGGTTGTCGTAATTTTTCAACATGTACGTACCGTCACCCTTGACATACCATTTCTGTCCTGCAGCACTACTTTTATCATTATGAAGAAGCGCACTTGGGTTTACAAGCTGCCAGTCATACAATTCATACAAATCGTCAACAGTATCTACAACTCGATGTCCACCAATATGACGAGCATCTGCTATAGACCATCCATCAGATGTCATTTTGTTTGGCAACAATGGTGCGCCAAACGGTTTTCCGTAAAAATTAATATTCGTTGTCATATTAGCTTATTGTTATAGTTTGACCTGCTGTAAACTTACTAGTATCCTGCATTACATACAAGAAATATGTCTGAGAAGTTCCAGCTGAATTTTTAATAGTTATTTCCTGTGGAGCCTGTGTTCCAAAAATATTATTCAAGTCATATTTACCATCTCCAGATACCTCAAAGCTACTAATCTTATTAGAGCCCGTACTATTTTTAAGATAAGCATATGCCCAGTATTTATCAGTATTATCAAAGCCATTAACTGTAAGTGCAGTTGCTGTTGAACGCTGCTTGCTTAAAGCTTTAATCTCTGCTTCAGTAAGTCCTGTTTTCTTAGTAACATAACCATAATACTTATATGCGGTATTTATAACAGGCTCTGTTACTGTTACAGTATGAGTATGACTACCTCCAGTTATAGGAACTATATTATTATTTTTGAGCTCTATTCCACCGCTTTTAGGAGCAGTAACTGTTACTGTAGCAATCTGAGCACCTGCTGGTACCTTAAAGTCAGGAGTAGAATACAATGAAGATGCTGTACCAGATGCAGGAATAGTATTTCCCCATGTTCCAGTTGCAGTTTTTGGATTCTGACGATCTGCGCTTGCAGTCCACTTCCAAGATCCAGACCACTTAATAGTATGTCCTGTCTCCAAATCAGTAGGCTTAGTTGTCTAAGTCTTTGTGGTACCAGAAGCATCTTTAATTGTCCATGTTTCGTTTGTTATCACTGGCTGCACAACATCTTTACTTGCACTAGAACGCATCGCATCTACATAATCAAAGTATGATGATTTGAGTTTTTCAGTATAGTGTTTAAGGCCAGTTTCGTCTAAATATTTAGTCATTGTTTTATAACGTTATTATAAATCTCATCTATATCTTCATTTGTCATTGATTTAGGTTTGCTGATTTCAATCACATCAGTTTTTTTAACATATCTATTTTCAGCATAATCAAATTTAATGAAGTTCTAGAGATTTGTATTATTTAATTTATCAACAAAATACCGGATACTGTTTGCATCTAAAATATCTCCTTCTTCAAAATTTGCATTGAGTGCACTATCGAACTCATCGAATATACATACATTCGGTATCCTTGGATATTTTATGTCGTTTATAAGTTTCGATCCGAGTAATTTTATTTTTTTCACTTTAATTAAAAACAATATTTTTGCTCATAAGATCAGCAAGCCACCTACGAAACTGTATTCCTTCGTAACCATCTACATCATTAGCAACAGCTATGGCGTATTTTATACACTCAACTTCATCATGAAGTATATCTGGATAAAAGTCAGCATAAGCCATGTTTGCAGTATATGTAATATCATATATATTAGAATTATTTCCAATATGTATATTATTATCGTTTATATATTGCTGTATAAACTCTGTTGTAAATTTATGGTCAGAACCATTACCATTTATCATATGCGACAAAGCAAAACTTAAAGATTTTTCATCAAAATGTTTACTATGCTAATCTATATAAGTTTTTAATTCATTACTATGAACTTTTAATTGTTCATCATTATTATCACTGTGGCGTATTGTTATTATCTTCATGACGATTTGTATTTAAGAATTTATTAAACATTTCCTTCATCTCATTTATTGAATTTTCAATATTAGCGAATCTAGAATCTACTTCTTGTTTTTCTTTAAATGCGGGATTTAATTCAGATAACAGTTTATTAGATTTATCTAATATTTGTTTCTACTTGTCCATAGAATTTATAATAGATTCTGCTGAATTTTTCATAGCCTCTATTTCTCGAACCAATCCTTCTTTGTCAGTTGATAATACAATATTACCAGCATAAGTAATTGACAATCCTTCAGGTATAGTATATGTAGCAGATTTTCCTCCATTTTCAACAGTAATATCTATAACCATTTGTGTATTAATTGGATTAACCGGTTTAGACATCACATCCATTCTTGGGAAACCTACTGACATTACTTTACCCTGAGAGAATGTCAATTCTTGTTTATCCAGTATATATACAGGATAATTTTGTTTTACGTCTTTAAATAACATAATATTATGGATTTATAAGGGCGGTTTCCCGCCCTTAATTAATTACGCAGCAGCTGTTGCCGGTTTAAGAGCCTCAATCAACGTAGCATTCTGCTTTTGCTGACTAAGTTCTAAACGAGCATCATTATATCTCTACTGCAAATCAGATGTCCAGTGATTATTCAATGTATCGATTATACGCTGAGTATTATCCTGTCCTGCTCTGATTATATCACACTTATTTGTAGCCATCTGATAACCAATAGCTGAGAAACCACGTTCAATACCACTATTAGTAGTATTAAATGCACTCATTATTGAGTTAGTCTGACCACATGTAGCCAACTATTGTTCGTAACCCATTTTGATAATGTTTTGCTGAGTCTGGCAGCAGCAATTCTGCAAAGCAGAGGTAAGTCCAGCATCTCCAAGATTAATAGCATTAATAACTCTTTCTGCTGAAAAGCCTACCTAACCAGCTACCGACTGTACACCCGAACGAACATCACAAATTGCATTATTCAAAGAATTGAAATCGCAATTCAAGTTACTTGCTAACTGACTAATAGCACAACTATTACCTTTAATGGCATCCATAATTAGATTGCTATTCTGATTATCGGACATCTGATTTCTAAGAGAATCGAGCTGACAACTATTTGGATTATTGTCATTTCCCCAGAATCTATTAGCGAACATCATCCACACGAGGTATATAAACGGGTTATTACACCAGTTATTCATACCACCATTCATCATAGCTGCCATTGCCATAGGATCATTATTACGCTGATTTGCCAATGTAGCAATAAGGGCATCATTATTATCATGTCCTGTACAATAAATTTTCTCAAGTGTATCCATAATTGTAAAATTTTAATTAAACAAATAATTAATTTATTTTGAACTATTGTTCGTAACTAGATTAGGTAACGAACCTACTAAGCTCCATATGAGATCTAGTTTATTTAAGTAAAATTTTATAACAATAAATACTATTGTTTAAGCTTGTTAATAAATATTAACAATCTTTATTTACTAATTAGCATGTTTAGCAGGATCAGCTGACGCATTCCATAAAACATTACCATCTTTATCTTCTATTTTAGCTACTTTACCTTCTGGTATTTCTATAGCTGTAACTTTACTAAAATCCATAATTATTAACTATTAGTTGTACTCACTACTCTTATTGACTTTGTTACTTTAGAACCATCTTCAAGAGTGAATACAAATGATTCTTCAGGACCTATTTCAGCTAATCCTCCATCAGTTACATAAGCTTTTGTTGGAGACCCATTACTCTCAATACATAAATATCTATTAGTAATATATGGTTTTAAAAAGTTTGTAGAAATACCCCAACCAACACGAACATCTTGTCCGACAATTATACTGTTATCGAATACATTTCTGCTATCAAGTTTAGCATAACCACTTAAATCGGGATCAGCACTAAATTCTCCAACCTTCTCAAACTTATATGTATTGTCAGCTGTCTTTATTTTAACCCACTCTATATATTTATTATCGTCTTCACTTGAGGACGCATCTTTAATACAATAGATCTTTCCGAGCTGAGCATCGTTGATATTAGGTAATTCAGTTACTACTTCAAACAATCCTGTAAACTTAGAATTAAGTGTTGAAATATCATCAGTATTCTTTGTTATGTTTTTCTGATCATTTGTTATCTGTTCATTTATAGACGCTATAGATGTTTTAAGCTTGTCTATATCTTCACTGTTTGCGCTATTAGCAAGTTTTACTACATCTTTAGCAAGAAGTATATCAGATGAGCCAAAGTTAGTATCTTTTTTATCTATAGGAGTTGCTATATTCAGATTGGTCATCTATTTAGTAGCATCTGAAAAATATTTAGCTCCTGTTATTTTCTTTCTTAACATGTTAATTTGTTTTTAATTTTAAAATATACGTATATAAATAAAGGGTGACCTTATGCAGGACACCCTTCCTCGGCATTATACCGGTTTATCAGTTTCTTTAATTTCTTCGTCTGAAGAACCAAACCCATTCGCACCTCTTTCAGTATCAGAAAGAGTTTCTGACTCTTCAAGTTCTATCTTTGGATATGGCATTATGATCAGCTGCGCTATTTTATCTCCTGGAGCATATACTGCCGGAACACTATCACCGGAAGTATTTTTAAATTTGAGAATGAGCTCTCCACGATAATTTGAATCTATAACAGCTACACAATTTGTAAGATTTAAAGATTTCTTTGAAATACTAGATCTAGGAAATATATATCCTACATATCCTTCAGGTATTTCAATAGCTAATCCTGTATGATATATTATTACAAACTGTCCGCATTCATTTATCTCGCTTGCTACACTCACAGCAGTTAAATCCATACCTGCATCACCATTGTGTGCATATGAAGGAGTTACTGCTTTATCTGATAACTTCTTAAACTTTACTTTCATCACTTTATATTTATAAAATCAATAAACAAATAACCGTCTTTATCATCATGCTCCTTGATAAGCGTTTTATTCTTCAGTTTAGCATATAATATAGGACATAAATCGTCAAGTATAGCTAACCACTTTTTATCACTCTTAAATAAAGATGTTGTACTAGAATATTTATCAACAAGAGTAGGTACATCTTTATTTTTAAAATTATATAAAACTTTCCAATCGTATTTTCTATTTCCACCAAAGAATTTTATATTTGGAAATTGTGTTTCAAAATTATGACACTCGTCCATAAAATAACGTTCTTTGATTGAAACCAACGGATCTTTCTTCGCAAAAGAATCTTCTTCACATATAAGTCTTACATAACAATCTTTTTTATTATCTAAAAAATCAAACATGTCATATAACACTGTAAATCCGCCTATATAAGCTATTCTACCATGACGAATCTCAATTTTAAAATTGTCATCATACCACAGCCGTACATCAAATACTCTAGCACCAAGTCTATATTGTTCTTCATAATTTACTGCTTGACACTTAGCTGTAAATTTAATTAACTTCTGCCACCACTTTTTAGGTGTTAAATAAGTTAATGAATTGTGTGTTCCTATATTCATATGTTTTAAATTTATGGACAATGTATCGGATTCGAACCGACACCTCGCTACGTTTATATAGCGTGAACTACCATTATTCTAACACTGTCTTATTAAACTATATATATTTAATAAGTTATGGTTAAATTATTAGTCCCCCCACTAGGATTCAAACCCAGACTAAGAGGGTTCATAAGCTCGACTGTTGCATCCAATCCTAAGATCAGTCTTCTCGTTCAGTCTGTCACGCTGCTTTCGCTTGCGCCTCGTCAACATTGTTTTCCGAGTCAATTAGAGAAGATTCTAATAACGGATTATTTATTATCCCGCTACCATCCAATATTTTCCAATGACTGTTCAACCAAAAATTGTCTTTATTGTACATTATGGTTCTAGTACAAGTCTTTACTCGCTTCGTTTTAACTTCATCAGTTTCTATTAAAGCTTTAGCAGCTTCTACCAACGAACCGTATCTTGCTAGCTCGTTCCAATCCTCGTCATATCGTATGATATATTTTTGATTAGAATGTTTTTGACCAGATTCATTAACTATTCTTGTAACAACACATCTACGTATTCCAAGTATGGAGGATACTCGCTTTATGTTTTTAACCTCGTTATATTTCTCTTCAACTTTTTTTCTTAGTTCGTCTGATATATCATACTCAGAACTATTAAGCTGTTGATTTCTGCTTCCATATGTAGAAGTTTGACTATGACAATTAGGACATAAAAATCTAAGATTTTCTAACCTGTTGTCATTATTTATGCCATTTATATGATCGAGTTCCAAACTTAGCGTTTTTCCTTGCCATTCAGTACACCCACATATTGCGCACTTGTATGGAATTAAATTGTTTTTAATTACGTATCTTCTCAACACTGTGCGTTGATGCTTACAATTTTCTTTTAATATATCTTCTTTTTTTACATTATTTAGCTTGGTTGTTTTTATAACAGCGGATTTACCTTTAAATATAGAATAGTCTAAATTTAAATCATCCATCCTTCTTTTTACTTGAGAGTATCCCCAAGAGTTTCCTTTAACTGTATAACCAAGTTTAAACAACACTTCAGATATTGTTGAACTTTTCTTGAGCAACTCAACAAACTGTTCGTCTGAGAGTTTGTATATTTTATTTTCCATTATTATATATTCAATTATTCATTGGACAAAAGAGCCTCCTGTGCTAATCATTACACCATAGGGGAGTATCGGCTCCTTTCTTAAGGGAGCCAAATTGTTTACTCTCTTATCACAAGTTGTCCCCTTGTTTCAGAAAGATTTACATTTAACTGTTTTGTCATTACTTCCACTATTATAAAAACTTCGTACGCCGTTTCCAAGCAACTAAAACTAATAGTCATTTCACAATATTGTTATTGTATTCACTGTTTTTATACAGTAGGTTTAGAATACACAAGTCACCTCTTTTTACGTGCTGTATACCACGGATTCATTGTATGCAATATGGAAAGAACCTTATGTTGGAATCGAACCAACCTATTAGCTTTATATCGCCTGACTCCACCAGTTGTCTTATAAGGTTACATTCATCTAAAAAATAAACTCAATTTAAAGTATGGTTAAATTAACTTTGTAGGTGCTGGTGGATTCGAACCACCGACCGGTTGTGTATAAGACAACTGCTCTAACCACTGAGCTAAACACCTTTGTACAGTGTTTAAGGTACACTGTAAAACCTAGTTTTAGTAACCAATTAATTCTTCTTAGTCATCCAATTCCAGAAGCGCTTAAATATATTAGGCTTCTTCTTTGGTTCTTTCTTTTCAACACACTTATTAAGTGTATTGATAATCATTTCACTATACTTATCAGCCATCTCATTTACATAATCCTTAAGATCATATGCACTGAGAATAATTACAGCATCAAGTTCGTCTCTAGTAATTGCAACATTTGCATCGACCTTTGCATAAACAATTGCTACAATCATATCAAGAGTGTCTTCACACTTTGTTATATCTATAATATAACTAGGTTTAAATTTCTTCATAATATATAATATTTAGTACAAAAGTAAATTAAAATCTTGAACAATTCTTAGCGCACGGGCAATCATCACAACACATACTTACAATCTTTTGGTTTCTTGCCAGATTTGCTGCTTCTTCTGCAAGTATACTTGCAACATTAGCTTTCCACTCTTTGTTTTTTACAACAATTACTTGATTCTCTATATAATCATCTTTGTAGAAAGAAATTATAATGTCTCCTTTATTTGCATTAAGAACATGAGTTTTTACACCTCGTTTATAACGAACCTCTATATCCTCAGGAGCAACAAATATGTAATCTATGTATGAAGTAATATTATTCAACTGTGTTACGTCATTTTTGTTAAAATCAACAATAACAGGTTTTCCAAATGATCTAGATCTATCGTTGGATATAAAATTTAATGTTTTCATCTATACTTTTGTTTTTTATTTTTCTTAAATCTTGGTTTTAGTTTGAATTTAAATAATTCGTTAAATAGTACATCTTTAGTACTGTCACTTTTCATAATATCTACCGTATAATTAAATGGATGTTTACATACGATAGATACTATTTCTTTATCTATATTCAATTCTTTTGAAAGTTCCTTAATTATATCTTCTATATCAATCATCGATTTATTGCTACAACATCATACGTCTTGATCATTTTGCTATCTTTAAGCAAATCAAAAGACTTAGCTGCCATTGTTCTATATACAACCACATCTCCTATATTAAAATGCGGCATATATCGTCTGTCACTTGCCTTTTCTGATTCAAGCTGTAATGTATAGCTGATAGGAAGCTTAATAATAATTCCCTTACTAAAATCAGATTCTACTTCTTTTACCTCGGTCTTGGGCTCACCTTCTACAGCTTCTACGCCATCAGCGTCCTTAACCGGTTTTGTATTAGGAAGCTCTGTTACTTCCTTCTTTACCATGATCTTGTCCAGCGGTTTTACAAGAATATACTCAGTAAAATCATATGGGATCTTTTCTGAAACACTCTGTGCTAACTGCGACTGATCTATCATATTCTCGTTGTCGTTCATTTTCTAAGTCCTTTAAGGTGAGTTAATACTTTAATAAGATTTGAAAGAACTGTTGTCTTCTCAACCTTAAGACATTCAGGCTGACCTTTCATGTCTTTATCAATGTTATGTAAATCAGCGTTATACTTGATCAACATATCATCAATCTCATCGAACACGTTAACGAATGATGAATTAGATTTGGTTGCAAACGGATCTTCAAGTATTCCATTTTTTATCAACTCCTTTGCGTATTCGGGAGAAATTGAAAATACAGAAGTGACAGAAGATTTAATCTTGTTGTCCTTGTTTTTAAAGGACTCATTATGCTCATATACATATGAGTCTGCATTCTCATTTAACTCAAACTTATCGCCAGTTTCTAGAAACATAAACGGCTCAATTACATTTAATACTTTACTCATTTTAAATAAATTTTAAGTTTATGTTACCGTAACGTATATAATTAAAATCCGGTTGCATTGATAAAAATATTTTCTAAATTGCAACTTTTTTCTCAATATTACAGATCGGAAGAGCGTCGTGTAGGGA
>ERZ1024378.151-NODE-151-length-9809-cov-9.790137_pt1 | contig 9809 bp, 5 predicted proteins | sample MGYA00520787_ERZ1024378 | MGnify/ENA primary metagenome ERZ1024378 (study PRJEB33242, sample SAMEA3444269) | Homo sapiens | biome: Host associated; feature: Gastrointestinal tract; material: Stool | place: Uganda | collected 2011-01-01 ... | reverse complement strand
AAATTTATCTTTCAGTACAGGAGGGAGACTATTCTGCAAAAAGAGGTGCCGAGAAGGCAGAGATGTCACTTGATGAATTTGAAAAAGCGATGAGCAAGGCGGGCTATAAAATTCCTGAGCTGGTATAATAATCCAAATATATTTCACACAAACCGGTCTATCCGTGGTACAATAAGCCACAGAAAGACCGGCTTTTTAGAGTATAGCTACAATAAAAGAGGATAGACAAACAGATATGTACAAGACGAAAATAGATAATCTGGATTTAAAACAGATTGCTGACAGTGGTCAGTGCTTCAGATGGAAGAATACAGGAGAAAATGAATACACGGTAGTGGCATTTGACAGGGCACTTCGGATTAAGCAGGATGGGAATGAGTTTGAGCTGGACTGTGATGAGGCAGACTGGAACAATATATGGAAAAGCTATCTGGATATGGATACAGATTATGCAGGGATTGCAAAGCTGATAGCAGACGGAGATGACGCGCATCTGAAGGAGGCATATGCATATGGCAGTGGTGTGCGCATTTTAAGGCAGGATTTGTGGGAGATGATTGTTACATTTATGATTTCCCAGAATAATAACATAAAGCGAATCACAAACAGTGTGGATTTACTTTGCAGGCGGTGCGGACATAAAATAGACTGCAGTGCAGAGGGGGAAGAACTGTATACATTTCCCAAGCCTCTTGAGGTGCCGGAGGAGGTTTTTGATGACAGGAGCATGGGCTTTGGCTATAGGGCACCGTATCTGAAGGAAATATATGAGTATGGCGCTAATAATCCTGACTGGCTTGATAATCTGCGCAAAATGAGCTATGATGAGGCGATGGAAAGCCTGCTTACTCGCAAGGGAATTGGCAAAAAGGTGGCGAACTGCATATGTCTTTTTGGTTTACATCATGTGGATGCGTTTCCGATAGATACGCATGTAAAGCAGCTTTTGGACAAATATTATAGTGACGGCTTTGATTTTGAACGCTACAAGGGTGTGGCGGGAATTATCCAGCAGTATTTGTTTTATTTTGAATTGTAAATAATATTAGAAAGAGAAAGGATAAACGATGTACGTTATAGTAGGACTTGGAAATCCTGATAAAAAATATGAGCACACAAGACACAATATCGGATTTGATGTGATAGATGCGCTTGCGGATAAATATAATATAAGTGTGACAGACAAAAAGCACAAGGCGCTATGTGGCAGTGGAGTGATTGAGGGCATGAAGGTGCTGCTTGTGAAGCCGCAGACATACATGAACCTAAGCGGTGAGTCTGTTGCTGAGGTGATGAATTTTTATAAGCTTGATCCGGATGAGGAAATGATCGTTATTTTTGATGATATTTCGCTCGAACCTGGGCGTATCCGTATCCGCAAAAAGGGCAGCGCCGGTGGTCACAATGGGATTAAGAGCATCATTGCAATGACCGGCACACAGGGCTTCAGCCGTATCAAGGTCGGTGTTGGAGAGAAGCCGCAGGGCTGGGATCTTGCTGACCATGTGCTTGGGCGTTTCAGTTCTGAGGACAGGGCAAAGGTGGAGGAAGCTATAGATCATGCGATGGATGCAGCAGTTCTTATGATGCAGGGCGAGACGGATAAGGCCATGAACATATATAACTAGCTGAAAATCGACAAGGTGATTTTGAACAGACAGAAATGGAGAATTGAAAGTGAAAGCATTTACAGAGCCACTCCTTTCCCTTGCGGGCTTTGAGGAGATGACAAAAACGGCAGAAAAATCGTCCGGACTTATATCTGTCACGGGATGTATAGATGCGCAAAAATCACAGATGATATATGCCTTTGGAGGTCACAGGAAAAACAAGCTTATTGTGACCTTTGGAGAGCAGAAGGCGAAGGAACTGTACGATGAGTACAGTTTTTTTGACAAAGAGGTGGTGTATTATCCATCAAAGGATGTGCTTTTTTACCAGTCGGATATCAGGGGCAATCTCCTGACAGCGGAGCGTATCAGGGCTTTGAAGGCTATCCGTGAGCAGGAGAGAGTGACACTTGTGACCACCTTTGATGCGCTGATGAATACGATGGCGCCGATAGAAAAGATGTGGGAAAACGTGCTTACACTTGAGCAGGGACAGCTTTTGGATTTGAAGGAAATTCAGGCTGCTCTTATCCGGATGGGCTATGAAAAAGAGTATCAGGTCCAGACGATGGGACAGTTTTCTGTCAGGGGTGGTATTCTTGATGTTTTTCCGCTGACGGAGGAGAATCCTATCCGAATCGAGCTGTGGGGAGACGAGATAGACACCATCAGATATTTTGACTGCGAGAGCCAGAAATCCATCGAAAATATTGACCGGGTGAGCATATATCCGGCGGCAGAGCTTGTACTTAGCGATGAGGAAAAGGCCGGGGGAATTGACAAGCTTAAGGCAGAGGCAAAGAGGGTGTCTGACAAGCTTAGAAAGCAGATGAAGACAGAGGAAGCCCACAGAGTGAGTGTGATGGCAGACGAGCTTACCGAGGAGTGGGGAGAGCTGTCCATGTATGCGGGCATGGATGCTTTTTTGTCGTACTTTTTTGACGAGAGAGTCGGGCTTTTGGATTATTTTAAGCCATCGGACAGCCTTATATTCTTCGATGAGCTGACCAGATGCGCAGAGCAGGGAAAGCTTACAGAGACTGAGTTTTCTGAGAGCATGAAGCAGAGACTTGCGATGGGATATATACTTCCGGGGCAGATGAACGGTCTTTTTACAGAAAAGGAGATAGTGGCAAAGCTCGAGAAGTATTCGTGTATCGCACTCGGTGCGCTCGATAATAAAGCAAACGGACTGCACCAGCTGGGAAGCTATGGTATTCACTGTCAGAGTGTCAGCCCATACAATAACAGCTTTGAGCTTTTGATAAAGGACTTAAAGCGCTATAAGAAAAACGGCTACAGAGTCATTCTTTTATCCGGTTCAAGGACAAGGGCAAAGCGGCTTTCAGAGGATATCACAGACCGGGGAATCACATGCTTTTACACTGAAAACTACGACCATGAGCTTTTTGAGGGGCAGATTATGGTCTGCTACGGCAAGGTGAGAAGAGGCTTTGAGTATCCTATCCTAAAGTTTGCCGTGATTACGGAGTCAGATATTTTTGGGGCGCAGCAGAAGAAAAAGAAGCGTCACCGCACCTATGAGGGTGAAAAAATACAGAGCTTTACCGATTTGTCGGTGGGGGACTATGTAGTGCATGAAAACCACGGACTTGGTATTTACCGCGGCATTGAAAAGCTTGAGGTGGACAAAAAGGTAAAGGACTACATCAAGATAGAGTATCAGGGTGGCTCCAATCTCTATATCCTTGCTACCCAGCTTGATATGATACAAAAATATGCCGGAAAAGATGCCAGAAAACCAAAGCTCAACAAGCTTGGAGGTCAGGAATGGACCAGGACGAAGAACCGTGTCAGAGGTGCGGTAAAGCAGATTGCAGGAGACCTGGTGAAGCTGTACGCCCAGCGTGAGCAGCAAAACGGATATGCCTTCGGCGAGGATACGGTATGGCAGAGAGAGTTTGAGGAGCTTTTTCCTTTTGATGAGACTGAGGATCAGATTCTTGCAATTGAAGCCACAAAGACTGATATGCAGAGCCATAAAATAATGGACAGACTGATTTGCGGTGACGTGGGCTACGGCAAGACTGAGGTTGCAATCCGTGCGGCCTTCAAGGCGGTGCAGGACAGCAAGCAGGTGGCATATCTTGCTCCGACAACCATTCTTGCGCAGCAGATTTATGATACGTTTTCGCAGAGGATGAAGGATTTTCCGGTGAATGTGGATTTGATGTGCCGTTTCAGAAGTCCGGCGGAGCAGAAAAAGACGATAGAGAAGCTTAAAAAGGGTGAGGTCGATATCATCATCGGAACACACCGCATACTCTCAAAGGATGTGCAGTTTAAGGATCTGGGGCTTTTGGTAATCGATGAGGAGCAGCGCTTCGGAGTGACTCACAAGGAGAAAATTAAGCAGATGAAGGTCAATGTCGATGTGCTCACACTGACCGCTACACCGATTCCGAGGACACTCCACATGAGTTTAATCGGCATAAGGGATATGAGCGTGCTTGAGGAGCCGCCGATGGACCGTGTACCGATTCAGACATATGTCATGGAGTACAATGATGAGCTTGTCAGAGAGGCAATTAACAGGGAGCTTGCCAGAAACGGACAGGTGTACTACGTATACAATAAGGTGCGCGACATAGCAGACATAACAGCAAAGCTGCAGGAGCTGGTGCCGGATGCGACTGTTGCATTTGCGCACGGACAGATGAAGGAGACGGAGCTTGAGCGCATCATGTACCGTTTCATCAATGGTGAAATAGATGTGCTTGTATCCACGACGATTATTGAGACCGGACTTGACATCTCAAACGTCAATACAATGATTATACACGATGCGGACAACATGGGACTTTCACAGCTTTATCAGCTCCGCGGACGAGTCGGCAGATCTAACCGTACTGCGTATGCATTCCTCATGTACAGGCGCAACAAGATGTTAAAAGAGGTGGCAGAAAAGCGTCTTGCAGCGATAAAGGAGTACTCAGACCTTGGCAGCGGCTTTAAGATTGCCATGAGAGACCTTGAAATCCGCGGTGCGGGCAATCTGCTCGGCGCGGAGCAGAGCGGACATATGGAGGCAGTGGGCTATGATTTGTACTGCAAGATGTTGAGCGAGGCTGTAAAAGAGGCAAAGGGAATCGAGGATATCAGTGACAAATTTGATACGACCGTGGATATTGTGACCGATGCTTATATTCCGGCAGGTTATATTGCAAATGAATTCCAGAAGCTGGATATATACAAGCGTATTGCAGGCATAGAGACAGAGGAAGAGAAGGATGAGATGCTCGAGGAGCTCATAGACAGGTTTGGTGAACCACCAAAATCAGTGCTCAGTCTGCTTCGCGTGGCAAGGCTTAAGGCGTTGGCTCATGCCGTATATATCACTGAGATAAAGCAGACCGGCTCACTGATAAAGCTTACCATGTTTGAACGGGCAAGGATAAATCCGGAGAAGATACCAATGCTTGTTGCCCGGTATAAATCCTCCCTCAAATTCAATATGGCAGAAAACCCATATTTCACATTTGATTTAAAAAATGGCAGCGTGGCAAAGAAGCGGGATGTGCTTGATGTGGTGGAGGAACTGATTTCGCAGATGCGTAAGGAACTGATTACGGCTGAATAGTTACCCGAATTTTGGAATCATGTAGCATATAGCATAGGAAACACCACATGCTTTACGCGAAATTGACGATAATTTACAAAGTTTAGAAAATGCTTGCCAGCAGGCCCGAAAAGCTCTATAATATACGAGCGATACTATACCAATTTTAAAGAGGATAGATACAATGAAAGCGAAAAAAGTAATAGCTATGTTATTGGCTGCAACACTCTCAGTTACAGCTTTTACAGGATGTGCAATAAATAAAACCGCAACAGTTGCGACATTAGATAAAGAGGATATCAAGCTTGGGCTTGTTAATTTTATGATAAGGTACCAGGAGGCCGGTTATGATGACATGTATATACAGTACATGGGCGAGGGCTACTGGGACAAGACAGTATCAGGCAATAATACTGTGCTTGAAACATGGAAGAAAAATGCTATCGAGGAGGCTCATGAGCTTTACACATTAAAGGCGCATCAGTCAGATTACGATGTAGAGGTTTCTGATGATGAGAAAAAGGAAATCAAAAAGGCCGCAGAGAAGTTTATGAAGGCAAATTCCGATGATGTGATAGACGAGATGAGTGCCACACAGGAGATTGTCGAGGAATATTTAGAGCTTCGCCTCATAAAGAGTAAGATGTATGCTGCAATCATCAAAAATGCTGATTCAAGCGTGACGGATGAGGAGGCCAATATGGCTGCATACACCATTGTGAAGCTTGATTACAAGGGTGCATATGATTCTAATTACAAGTATCAGACATATACAGATGAGCAGTCAGCACAGATAAAGGCACAGGCAGATGCAGTGGTAGAGGCGCTTGCAGGCGGATCATCCTTAGAGGATGCAGCCAAGGCAGCAGGCACTACAGCCACAACAGGCACATATGCCACATACGTTGATCCGGATGCGGAGAAGACAGATGATTCAGATAAGAAATCAGATGACACAGAGTCTAAAGAGAGCTCAAAGTCATCGGACAGCAAGACAAAGGATAGTGTATACACTACAAACAATCTTGATCAGAGCGTTGTAGATGCGCTCAATTCCCTTGAGGAGGGACAGACCTCAGACCTCATTACTACAGACAGCACTTACTATATCGTAAGGCTCGACAAAAAGACCGATGAGGAAGCAACAGAGTCAAACAGGAAGACTGTAAAGGGCAATAAAGAGGACAAATATTACAATGGCATCCTTTCAGGATGGCAGGATGATGAAAAATGGTCTGTAAAGCAGAAGCAGCTTGACAAGATCAAGATTCACAATTATTTTACTACTACCAAGAAGGACAAAAAGGCGGCAGACACAAGCGCTACAGAGAGCACACAGCAGTCAGAAAGCACCAATAGTACAGATACAGAGAATACTGAGGCAGTAGATGGAACAGAAAACTAATATCGTACTTATAGGCATGCCGGGAGTTGGAAAGAGTACCATAGGCGTAATACTTGCAAAGGTGCTGGGATACAGCTTCCTGGATGCGGATTTACTGATACAGGAGCAGGAGGGAAAGCTTCTGCGTGAGATAATTGAGGAAAAGGGCACGGACGGTTTTATAGAGGTAGAGAACCGTGTCAATGCCGCTATCAGGGCTGATAGGGCCATTATAGCTACAGGCGGTTCGGTGGTATACGGAAAAGAGGCCATGGAGCATCTTAAGGAGATAGGCAGAGTTGTGTATCTCAAGGTTTCTTATGCCATTTTGGAAAAACGACTTGCAGACATAAAGGGTAGAGGTGTAGTATTAAAGAAAGGGCAGACTTTAGAGACCCTTTTTGAAGAGCGCTCAAAATTGTATGAGCAGTATGCAGACATCGAGGTTTCCGAGGAGGGGCTTGATGTGGAGCAGACAGTAGAGAAGCTGGTGGAGGCACTTGAATTGTAGAGCTTATCTATCGGTTTATTATAAGATAATAGTAGTAGCTGCTGTGTCAGCTATAGACAGCAGAAACGGCACAAATGACGGCTTAAGTATGCCGTTATAAATGAAATTTGTAGTTGGATGTATAACAATAGTGTAAATTGAGAATAGTATATTAGGAGGAAGTATACTCCTGAATTCATAGAGGTGGAATATGGAACAGTACGTAATCAAAGGTGGAAATCCTTTATACGGTGAAGTTGAAATTGGTGGAGCTAAAAATGCTGCACTTGCTATTTTGGCCGCTGCCATAATGACAGACGAGACTGTAACAATAGATAATTTGCCAAATGTAAGGGATATCAATGTCTTACTTCAGGCAATCGAAGAAATCGGCGCACATGTGGAGCGCGTGGATATACACAAGGTAAAGATAAACGGTTCATTTATCAGGGGCGTAAATGTCGATAATGAATTCATCAGACGAATCAGGGCATCATATTATTTAATTGGTGCATTACTTGGAAAATACAAGCATGCAGAGGTTGCGCTTCCGGGAGGCTGTGATATCGGAAGCAGGCCGATTGACCTTCATATGAAGGGCTTCCGCTCCATGGGAGCAGACATAGACATAGCTCATGGCCTTGTCATCGCCAGGGCAAAGGAGCTTAAGGGCACACACATATATATGGATAAGGTTTCTGTAGGTGCCACAATCAATATTATGATGGCTGCAGCCATGGCAGATGGCAAGACTGTTATCGAGAACGCGGCTAAGGAGCCTCATGTTGTTGACGTGGCAAACTTCTTAAACAGCATGGGAGCAAATATCAGGGGCGCAGGAACCGATGTCATCAGAATTGTAGGTGTGGAGAAATTACATGCTACAGAGTATTCTGTCATTCCGGATCAGATTGAAGCCGGTACATTCATGTTTGCAGTTGCGGCAGCAGGAGGCAACGTGCTGGTAAAGAATGTCATTCCAAAGCATCTTGAGGCCACCACAGCAAAGCTGTTGGAGGTAGGCTGCCAGGTAGAGGAGTTTGATGACTCAGTCAGAGTAATATCAGACGGACATTTAAGGCATACACAGGTCACCACACTTCCATATCCGGGCTTCCCGACAGATATGCAGCCACAGATGGCAGTGCTTTTGGGTATCGCTGAGGGCACCAGTACAGTGACAGAGAGCATATTTGAGAATCGTTTCAAGTATGTTGACGAGCTCACCAGAATGGGAGCTGATATAAAGGTAGAGAGCAATATAGCAATCATAAACGGCGTGAAAAGATACACAGGTGCCAGAGTGAATGCACCTGACCTAAGAGCAGGAGCTGCACTGGTTATAGCAGGTCTTGCAGCAGAGGGCATCACAGTGGTTGATGATATCTACTATATCCAGAGAGGCTATGAGGCACTCGAGGAGAAGCTTACAAAGATTGGCGCAAAAATTGCCAGGGTAGAGGATGAGAAGGAGCTTCAGAAGTTCATACTCAAGGTATCGTAATGGATATATACGTAAAGCATGAAATGTAAACACAATATAAATGCAATATATAAAATAAGAACCGGCAGCATCTTACTGTAGATGCACGGTTCTTATTTTTGGTTATTTTATAATTTTTTTGAGTAACTATTCCGTAACCCTTTTGATTATAAATCGGCTTACATCACAGATTTGATGAAAAACTCGCGGTTTGTGGACAAATCAAGTATACTGCCGTCATCAAAACGTACAATAGGGCGTGACAGTTCATGTGGGTTGAGCATCACAATATTACAGAACCGGCTGTCGTTGAGCATTACACGGTTGCTCTGGTATGTGGTAGCAAGCTTTTTCAAAAACAAAAGCAGGAACTTTGTATTGTACTTTGTAAAACCTTCACTCTCAAAGCTTGATATGACAGCGAACGGACAAAGTGGTGCGCGATAGCGTCTGGCAGCAGTCATGGCATCATATACATCGGCGATGGCTGTTATCATGGCAAAGTCGTCAATCAGTGAGCTGTCAAGCTGTGAAGGATAGCCTGAGCCATCGCAGCGCTCATGATGCATAAGGGCTGTGCGCTTTATTCTGGAGTCAATCTGCAGATCCTTAATCAAATCAAAACCAAACTGGGGGTGCTTTTTTATGAGTGCAAATTCTTCATCTGTGAGCTTGTCAGGCTTGTTTAGCACATCATCGGGAATCTTGCATTTACCGATATCATGAAGTACTCCTGCGATAGTAAGCGTATTCACATCTGTCTTTTCCATATGAAGCCATCGTCCGATCATCCTTGTAATAAGCCCTACATTCAGACAGTGTGAGTACAACGGGTCTGCAATGGTGCGCATGTTGTAGAGCATGTCAAAGGTCTCGATTGTAGTGCCGCACGATGCGGAAAGGTCAATGACAGCAGTAAGAAGCGCAGCCTCATCAAAGGATTTTTCGCCGGCACAGATTTTGCCAAAGGTATCCTTGATTTGATTTATACAAGTGAGGTATTTGAGCTGGAAGCCTCGGAACTCTTCTGAGGCCTGAACACGCTGGATGTTGGTCACCATCTCATGTGCGCGGGTTTTGGGTACAGGTTTTACCTTGTCTCGCTTTGCTGTATTTTCGCCGGCTTGCGGTGCTGCTGCATAGGATGGGTTTTGAATTGAGATGCTGACTACCTTATATAGCTTCATTTTGTTGATGAGCTGACGGGTGAGTGGTGTGCCGGGCAGTGCAAGTATCTGCCCCAGAGGGGTCTTTATCGGTTC
>ERZ1024378.150-NODE-150-length-9839-cov-9.086570_pt1 | contig 9839 bp, 10 predicted proteins | sample MGYA00520787_ERZ1024378 | MGnify/ENA primary metagenome ERZ1024378 (study PRJEB33242, sample SAMEA3444269) | Homo sapiens | biome: Host associated; feature: Gastrointestinal tract; material: Stool | place: Uganda | collected 2011-01-01 ... | reverse complement strand
GTAAAGCTAACAGAATCTTTGTTGTTTCTACATTCGGTCTCTTCACAAACGGCTTTGATTCATTTGACAAGGCTTACGAGGAGGGGCTCATCTACAGAGTAGTTACAACAAACCTCATCTACCAGTCACCTGAGCTTCTCTCTAAGGAGTACTATATCAGCTGTGACATGAGTAAATACATCGCATACCTCATTGATACATTAAACCATGACTGTTCTATCAGTGATCTTCTCTCACCATATGACAGAATCAAGAATGTTGTACAGCTTTATAATGAAAATGAAGATTTTTGAATTAATAATATGGAGGAAACAATCATGAACAATCTTGAACTTGAGAAGATGGCGAATGAAATTCGCAAGGACATTGTGACAGCAGTTCACAGTGCCAAATCCGGACATCCGGGTGGATCACTTTCATCAGCAGATATTTTTACATATCTGTATTTTGAGGAGATGAATGTAGACCCTGCCAATCCTAAATGGGAGGACAGGGACCGTTTCGTGCTCTCAAAGGGACACGTAGCACCGGGACTTTACTCTACACTCGCAGAGAAAGGATATTTTCCAAAGGAGGATTTAAAGACACTCCGTCATACAGGCTCATATCTGCAGGGACATCCTGATATGAAGCACATCCCTGGCATTGATATGTCAAGCGGCTCTCTCGGACAGGGCGTATCTGTCGCAGTAGGAATGGCTGCAGCAGGTAAATATGACAAGAAGGATTATCGTGTATACACACTCACAGGAGATGGCGAGATTCAGGAGGGACAGATCTGGGAGGCAGCCATGTGGGCAGGCCACCGCAAGCTCGACAACCTCGTAGTTATCGTTGACAACAACAACCTCCAGATAGACGGCTCCGTTGAGGACGTATGCTCACCATACCCGATCGACAAGAAGTTTGAGGCATTCAATTTCCACGTAATCAATATCGACGGCAATGATTTTGACCAGATCAGGGCAGCCTTCAAGGAAGCCCGCGAGACAAAGGGCATGCCTACAGCCATTATCGCAAAGACTGTAAAGGGCAAGGGCGTATCCTTCATGGAAAATGCCGCAGGATGGCATGGAAAGGCTCCAAATGACGAGGAGTATGAAATCGCAATGGCAGACTTAGAAAAGGCAGGTGAAGCATTATGTCAGAAGTAAAGAAAATCGCTACAAGAGATAGCTACGGAAACGCACTCGTAGAGCTTGGAAAAGCACACGATGACCTTATTGTACTTGATGCTGACCTTGCAGGTGCCACAAAGACCTGTATATTCCAGAAGGAGTTTCCTGAGCGTCACTGGGACTGCGGAATCGCAGAGTGCAATATGACAGGTATCGCAGCAGGACTTGCTACATGCGGCAAGGTGCCTTTTATCAGCTCATTTGCCATGTTTGCAGCAGGCAGAAACTATGACCAGGTAAGAAACTCAATCGGATATCCTCATCTCAATGTCAAGATAGGAGCCACACACGCAGGAATCTCTGTAGGTGAGGACGGAGCCACACACCAGTGCCTCGAGGACCTTTCGCTCATGAGAGAAATCCCGGGCATGGTTGTAATAAATCCATCAGACGATGTGGAGGCAAGAGCCGCAGTAAAGGCAGCCTATGACCATGTAGGCCCTGTATACCTTAGATTCGGCAGACTTGCAGTACCTGTAATCAACGATACACCAGACTACAAGTTTGAAATCGGAAAGGGTATTGTACTGAGGGAAGGCAAGGATGTATCTATATTTGCAACAGGACTTGAGGTATCTGAGACACTTGAGGCAGCCAAAATGCTTGCAGCAGACGGCATAGATGCTGAGGTTATCAATATCCATACAATCAAGCCAATCGACAGAGAGTTGATTGTTAAAGCTGTATCAAAGACAGGCAAGGCAGTCACAGTAGAGGAGCACTCTATCAATGGAGGTCTCGGAAGTGCTGTGGCAGAGGTGCTCTGTGAGGAGCAGCCAGCAAAACTTCTGCGTATCGGGGTAGAGGACCGCTTCGGTGAGTCAGGACCGGCAGTGGAGCTTATCCACAAGTATGGACTGGATGCAGAGGGCATCTACAACAAAGTAAAGAAGTTCGTCTATAATAGAGATTAATATTATGAAGTTTATATATTTTAAGCAAGAAAATAGACTGTTGTACATAAAGCAAGATGTTTATGCAGCTAATAGAATACGAAAAACAATAGAAGAGATGAACCTTACAGATAATGAAGGTGGTTTTGAGCTAGCAAAGAAGTATCTGATAAGGAATGAAAAATCTTCTAAAAAATCTTTGAGTAAATTTTTGTTAAATGTACTAATGAGCGAAATGACTAGAGGAACGGATTTACTGGTTGTTTTTATGTTAGGATTGCTATCAAATTTCTTATCTAGTAAGTTAGATGTTGCAATAAAGCCATGTGTGGTTGGTCTTATTGTTATTTTGATAATAATAAGATGTATTTTAAACATATTATTAAAAAACTCATACAACGAATTAGAGCCATTCGAAATAAGAGTTCTCAAAGATATATCATATGAGCAGTATAAAATGTTGAGTGGTATTTATATTGAAAATTTTTCTGGTATAGACGATTACTGTAAGATAAGCATAAGCAAAATACAAAACTTTATAGTTAAAAAATTTAGAAATATAAATAGGAATGATATACTGGATTTTATTTTATGGATAGGATCAATTGTATATGGTGCCGTATTATTTGTGGGATTGGCAATTTTCAACACTAGTGCGGATTTTATTCCGTGGTGCGGTGCAGTTGCATTGACATTAGCATTTTTAGAGTATTGTAGATATGGTAAATATAACTTGATTAATATACATGAAAGTAAGCGATATAGTATTTGTGAAAAGTTTAGAAAACCTGCTTATGAAAGTTGTAAGCTTTTATTAGCACCAACTCTTACGGTTATATTTTCTATTATATTATTAAAATTAACTGATCGAACACCATTGGATGTATCGGATACAATATCTAATATGTCGGAACAGATAGTAGGTAGCATTTTTTCTTTATCTCTATCTTTGGTATATTATGCCATATTAATTATATTGTTTAGCGTTATTAATATGATTGGTAATATGATAAGTGGTTGGAAAAAGAAAAATAAACAATAGAAAAAATGTGGTGAATTTTTAAGCTAAATCACATGGAGGAAAAGTAGATGGATCTTGTTGTATCAAATGTTGGTTGCAGTATTTTAGCATCTATAATTTATGATATTGGAAAAGTGTGTTTTGATAAATTTTATTCTAAGAAGAGTAAATATTCTCTGAATGAAATCGAAAGGCATATTCTAGGTGATTTTGATGCTAAATATGAAATGTGACATAGTTCCAATTGAAGATAGATATTCTGAATATGTTAAACAATATTACGAAATTTTAAAAACAATTCATTTAAAAGCGCATATATATTTATTAGAACAATTCTAATTCGGGAAGTTTTATGTTCTTCCATTTTAAGATGTACATTTACAGAACAAGAAATTGTAAATCATGTGCAAATTGCCAGAAGAGATTATTATAGATATAGAGTATCTTATTATAATGATAAAGAGCGAAAGCTAGGCGAAGAAAGGAAAACGCTCTCTCCAGAGTACCTTATTTAAGTGCGAAGTTTGAGTTATTGAAATTACGGCTATAATTAGAAGCTTATATAACCTAAAATAAATTTCTGAATTTCATCTTCCCAAACCTATATAAAAATATTATTTATTGTATTTTTATGAATACTGTAATATAATAAACTAATATCTGCGTAGAAGCAAACGCTACATGTGATATGGCAATAGATAATTATAGTGGTGATGACATGTATAGTGCATTAGATATAGCAAAGTATATTATTTCAAAATGTAATAGAGAAAATTGTCCTATAAGTAATCTGCAGTTGCAAAAAATTCTTTATAACTTACAGAAAGCTTTCCTACAAAGTGAAATTAGGATTACAGAGAAAAAGAGTAGTGCTCTTTTTGGGGATGAAATTGAGGCCTGGCAATGGGGACCGGTTGTGCCTAGTGTATATTATGTATATTGTACATATGGGTCAATGAGCATAATAGAAACATACGATGTACATATAGAGGCCAGAGTCCAGAAGTTTATTGATCCGATAATAGAAAGACAACGAAGTGTAAATCCGTGGAGACTGGTTGACGAAACCCATAGAAAAGGCGGTGCGTGGGATAGAGTTTATAGAAATGGTATGGGAAATAGAAGTGTTATACCATGTGAGTTGATAAGGACTTGTGGATAATATGTTAAGTAGCGATGAAGAACAAAAAAGAAGAAAAAAATTTGCTGAATTAATCAAAAAACTCAATATGAGGGATATTTCAAGTGATTCAGGATTAAGAGATGAACTGTATACAGATATAAGATATATTTATACAGGTAATAGTGGAAATATTGATTTTAGACATTATTATTCGGATGTATTTCAGAAATTGATACAATTAAATCAAGATGGAAAGGATATTACATTAATAGGGCATAATCTACAACTTCTATATGACTTTTCTGTTAAAAAAAAGGAATATGGGATTGCGGAGTGCATTAAGAAGTTATATGATCATGTGAATTTGGAAACTGCTAGAATTACATATCTTAATGGAATTGAGGAAAATGAAATTAAGACAGAGGAAGTTAGGGGGATGCTTAATGATGTGGGAAATCAAATAACTATTCAAAATGAAAAGGTCAATAGAATAATTAAACACACGGATGATGCATACTCTAATTTTATAGCAATTTTAGGTATTTTTTCGGCTATTGTAATGGTATTCTTTTGGGAATGTTATGTTATTAGTAGTATTGATTTTCATTAGATGTAGATTGTTAATGTTATCTAGAAACTGAATCAGTAAAGTTAAAACGGCAATAATACTCCACTAAAAGTCTGTATTTATCAAGTTTTCCAGCTATTTTTACCTATTTTGCAATTTCACCTGTTAGGGGAGTCGTTTTTGGGTATACTATTCTCATAGTTCGATGAAAGAAGGGCGTATACCATGAATAATATAAAAATTGAGTTTACGAATGAATGTATCATTCTTGCCAGCAACCTTTCAGTAGTGTGGAAAATTCTTAGTAAGAACGATTTTGTAAAGCACTGTAACCGCATGGATGTAATACCCAACAGGTCTCAGCGCCAGAACAAAAACAGTGAACTATAATTATATTGCTATTACCAACCAAATGTTATAAACTAAAATATAGGTTTATAAATGCAATTTGTATAAAATACATAAGATAGGGGGAGTATGTATAATAAATAATGATATACATGCAAAAGTTGTTATGGAAGATTATAGTGGTGCAGCAAAGGGTAGATTGATAGAAAATGAAACTAGGGAATGATAGGATAATAGTTTTATAAATTTAAATAGTGCTAGGGAAACAATAAAAAAAGGTGATTTTTGACATTATACCTCAGGAATATGGAGAAATTAAATGGATATAAGATCTAAAGCAATAAAAGAAAATATCGACTTGGAGAGAGAACTTGATATTTCATTTGATAATGAAGACACCATTTATCCCATGAATAATCTTAAAGTTGAAAAGGGATTTTATACGGTATTCGAGTTGAAAAGAAAATTCGATTCTAATAACAAGAGAATAATTCTGGACAGTAATTTTCAAAGGGATGATGTCTGGGGAAATGAAAAAAAAAGTGAGCTTATTGAGAGCGTTCTGATGGGATTACCATTACCTATTTTTTATTTCAATCAGGACAAATATGGAAGGCTGATAGTGGTTGATGGGAGACAACGACTTACGGCTCTTTTTGATTTTTTAGATGACAAACTTATATTAAGGAAATTAAAAATACTTCGTGAATTAAATGATAAGAAATTTTCACAATTATCACCTGTATTAGCTGGGAGAATAGAGGATTATCAAATACAGGCACATGTGATTATGCCACCTACTCCTGACAGAATTAAATTTGATATATTTGACAGGGTTAATAGAGGGGGAATGCAACTAAACAAACAGGAAATTCGTAATGCACTGTATCAAGGATATGCAACGGAACTTTTGAAACAGATTACATGTGGAGAAAGATTTAGACTGGCAACAGGCGATGCATTCAAGAAAGAACGACGTATGAAAGATAAGTATCTAATTACAAGGTTTCTTAGTTTATACTTATATGATAAAGGGGTTTTACAGGATGATGATGGCTGCAGGTATGCATATAAAGGAGACAGGGATGAATTGTTTGGAAAAGGGTTGGAGTATGTAAATAAAATGCAACAGATTGCAATTAAGAAATTAAAGAATGTAATTGAAGATGGACTTTATAAATCATATTATTATTTGGGAAAGGATGCATTCAGAACAATAAATAATGGAGTTAGAAGTCCTATTAATATGAATATTTTTGAAGCTGTTATGTTTATTATGAATGAAATTACAGATGAAATTCCTAAAATAATTGTAGAAAAAAGGGTTCATGAGTTTATTGCTAGTGATTTATTTATAGATAATATAGGAAATCATAGAGATAGTAAGAATAAATTAGAGTGGAGAATTGAAAGTTCAAAGAAAGTTGGAAAGAGTCTGAAAGAAAAATATGATAAATAGTATAGAAGTTAATAATTTTAAAAGTATAGATGATTTGAAACTGGATTGTACAAAATTAAATTTATTTGTTGGAGTGAATTCTTCAGGAAAATCTACAATAATTCAATCAATATTATGTATTGCTCAAAATGTTATGCACCCATGCGGACTCAACGGAGAACTCATGGAATTGGGAGAATTTATAGAAAATAAATGTATTTATTCAAAAGAAACAGATATTCAATATGAAGTGAAAACGAATGTTGGAGAGTATTCGATAGATTTTAAGCAGGCTGAAGAGTCTTCAAGGATAGAATGTAGTATTGTTGAATGTACTGATGGAGTAGAGCAACAGTTTGATAGGAGAAATAAGAAATTTTCATATATTTCCTGTCATAGAGTTGGACCTCAGGATTCGTACAAGAAGAATATTTCCATAGATGATTATATTGACGCAGATGGTGAGTATGCAATTTCTTATTTGTATTATCATGGAAAAGATGTAATAAACGATAATCTATGTAAAAACAAGGCCGACCTCACTCTTCTTGGACAGGTGAATTGGTGGTTGAATTATATTGTACATGCAGAGGTGACTACAGAGGCATTTACTGGAACTAATTTAGTGAAGGCTTCTTATAAAATGTATGATGGGACGAATATCAGACCGGTAAATATTGGAGCGGGAATCAGTTATTTGGTAAGTATTATAATTAATTGTCTTGCGTCAGGTGAAAATGCAGTTATTATAATTGAAAATCCTGAGATACACTTGCATCCCAAAGCTCAATCTCGCCTTTGCGAGTTTTTATATTTTATTGCATCAAATGACAGGCAGTTGTTTGTAGAAACACACAGCGACCACATTTTTAATGGATTTAGAGTTGGAATTAGTAATGGACAGATGAAATCAAGTGATATAAATCTAGAATTTGTATATTTGAATGAATATCATACCACAGAATGCATGAAGGTAGAAATTGGTAAATATGGTAAAATAATAAATCAGAAACCTGATTTATTTGATCAGTTTGACTTGGATTTGAATAGGATGTTGGGAATATAAGATTTATGAAAATGATATTGAATGAATTGTCAATTGATGGACAGTTTGAAAATGAAGGAGAGTTTGAAGATTATTATGTGGGTTGCTTGTTAGAAGTGTTTAAATTTTTGGATGAGCTGGTAGTTTGTTTATATAAAAAAATGGATACGTATAATCGTAAAATCACTTCGGATGAAACTATACTAGATTTGATAAGAGAGGTTAATAATCCGGTCGCTACCAGTATCAAGAAATATTTGATAGAACTTGCTTATGAGGAACCTTATTGGGACGATGAGAAGAGTATTGAATCAGATATAGAAAATAATACATATGAGTGCAAATATAGCAGTGACTTTCCAAATTGCTTTTCAGAAGCTTTGGAAAGAAAATCAAATATGCTTTCTTTAAGACATGATGATTATATGGAAGAATGTCTGGAATGTTCAAAAAACGGAAAGGCTTTCATAATTAACAATGTACAAAATAAGAATGATTTGCTGCTACTATATTTAAAAGAAGATATTAAAAACATGAAATATGTTATTGAACGAATGGATTTTGAAAAAAAAGTAGAGTTATTTCAGGACGGTAATAATTGTCAGGTTCTTCAAGATATATTAAAAAGCAATTTGGATAATATGGATGCTCTTAAAATTGTTCAAAAGCTTCCAATATTGATTTCTGAAAAAATGCTTGGTAGGGAGAATCATTTTTATGATAAAATAGATGACGATTTAGATGAATATAGACTTACTGTTAGTGGAAACCGTGAATTTAGATTATTTTTTTTATGGAAAGAGAAGATTATATTTTTGAATGGTGGCATAAAGAAGCAACAGAAACCCAATAAATTGGATAGGCAAAGAGCAGATAGATTGAGAAAAAGATATGAGGCATTAAATGGACATAAATAAAGAAGAAAGTTATAAAATTCAAATAATACGTGGAATTGCAATTATTGCGGTAGTATGTATTCACAATATTCCGTCCGGTATGGAACAGGTATGGTATCGGCCATTTGTAAATTTTGCAGTAGGAATGTTTTTATTTTTAAGCGGATTGTTGTCTAACAATAATCATTGGAGACCATGGCATAGAATAAAAAAAGTACTCATACCATATGTGATATGGTCGCTGATATATACAATTTTGTATAATCATAGTGTTATAATTCATCGGCCGCAAATAATTCTAATTAATCTTATAACAGGACAATCAGCTGCAATTATGTATTATATTTTTGTGTATTGTGAGCTTACATTATTTATTCCTTTGATTGAAAGATTAGCAAAATCAAAATATAAAACATTAGGTTTTTTAGTTTCTCCATGTGAAATTATTTTAATAAGATTAATTCCAATGGTTCTAGGATTTAAATTACCAAATGTTGTTAATATAATAATTCACGTTTCGTGCGTAGGATGGTTTACATATTATTATTTGGGATATTTGATAGGTAATAATTATTTAAGATATAAAGAAATAAATACAAAAATGCTTGTAATAGGAGTGTGTGGGGGGCTTGTACTACAAGTGATAGAAGGATATATTTATTTTAATATAGAGACTTCTAACTGTGGAACACAATTAAAACTATCTGCTATAATTACGGGATTATTATTATCTATAATAGCATTAAAATTCATAAAATCAAGAGTTCAGGTTAAAATGCAATTGATTCATTTAATTGGAGATTATTCATTTGGAATTTATTTCTCACATTTAGCGATAATGTTTGGATTGGAGCATTTTAATATATCATTACCATATCCGATAAATGCTTGTATAGTAGTATGCTTGAGTTTGGGATTTGTATTGATTATGAATAGGGTTTTGGGGAAATATGCAAAGTATATAGGAATGTAATTTATAATAGTAAGTAGAAGGAATGTATCAATGAAAATAGAACGAACAAAAAATGCAGGAAGAAATATATTTTTTGGGATTATATTGAAAGTATATCAGATTATTGTTCCGTTTGTTATGAGAACAGCAATGATTTATTTGATGGGGGTTCAGTATTTAGGATTAAATAGTTTATTTACGTCCGTTTTGCAGGTGCTTAATCTAGCTGAGTTAGGCATTGGAAGTGCAATGGTTTATAGTATGTATAAACCTATAGCTACAGATGATAAAAAATCAATATGTGCATTAATGAGACTTTATAGAACCTATTATAGAGTAATTGGATTAGCAATTGCCATTATAGGAACATGCTTACT
>ERZ1024378.149-NODE-149-length-9844-cov-6.506180_pt1 | contig 9844 bp, 7 predicted proteins | sample MGYA00520787_ERZ1024378 | MGnify/ENA primary metagenome ERZ1024378 (study PRJEB33242, sample SAMEA3444269) | Homo sapiens | biome: Host associated; feature: Gastrointestinal tract; material: Stool | place: Uganda | collected 2011-01-01 ... | reverse complement strand
AAAAATAGAAAAAATATACGGTATAAAGAAAGAAAATATTGTGAGCTTTGCAGCAAATGTCAACCCACTCGGTGAATCCGGTAAACTAAAGACTGCACTGTCTGAGCGCATTGATGCAATCACAAAATACCCCGACAGAGAGTATACTTCTCTCAGAAAGGCTATCGGCAGCTACTGCAAGTGCGATTACAATCACATAACAGTCGGGAACGGATGCACGGAGCTCATCTCACTTTTCATTCAGATTACAGCTCCCAAAAAGACACTTCTGCTTGGTCCGACTTACTCTGAGTACGAGCGTGATTTAAGGATAAACGGTAGTGATATCTCCTACTATTTTCTCAAGGAAAAGGATGATTTTAAGATTGATCCGGATGAATTCATCTCTGCAATCACAGCTGATACCGACCTTGTCATCATCTGTAATCCCAACAATCCGACCGGCAGTCTTATCACACCGGATAAGCTCAAAACAATTTTAACCCACTGTAAAGAGACAAATACTTATGTGATGATAGACGAGACATATATAGAGTTTGTGTCGGATGTGGATGAGCTTTCAGCAATCCCTCTGACGGCCTTGTTTGACAATGTGATTATTTTACGCGGCACATCCAAGTTTTTTGCCACTCCGGGACTTCGTCTGGGCTATGCCATCACATCAAATTCACAAATTCTTACAGACATAAACACAAACAAAAATCCGTGGATGATTAACTCTCTCGCCGTTGTTGCAGGCGAAACTATGTTTTTGGATGAAGAATATATAGACAAAACAAGAAGCTTGATACTTTCGGAGAAAACCAGATGCAGGCAATTGATTGAAGAATCACACAAATTCAAGCTTTATCCATCCTACAGCAACTTCTATCTGCTTAAGATACTTGATGAAGGCGTGGATGCACATATGCTATTTGAGCGCACCATAAGGCAGGGCATGATGATAAGGGACTGCTCTACATTTCCCGGACTCGAGAAGCGGTTCATACGATTTTGTATAATGAAGCCAGAGGACAACACAAGGCTTATTAATTGCCTTACACAATGATGCTAAATGCCTTTATATAAACATAACATATAACCAAAAAGCCTCCGGAAGGATTTAATCCAGCCGGAGGCTTTTTTTATAAAGTAAAACATAGAAAATGCTTTAAGCTCTATATTATTTTGCAGATAAGAACTCGTCAATACCCTTTGCTGCTGCTTTTCCTGCACCCATGGCAAGAATAACCGTTGCAGCACCTGTTACTGCATCTCCACCTGCAAATACACCCTCTTTTGATGTTGCACCTGTATCCTCAGTTGCTACAATACACTTTCTCTTATTTGTATCGAGACCTATTGTTGTAGAGGAAATAAGTGGATTTGGAGATGTACCAAGTGACATGATCACTGTATCGCACTCCATCTCATACTCAGAGCCGGCAATCTCAATAGGGCTTCTACGTCCTGATGCATCAGGCTCTCCAAGCTCCATCTTGATAAGCTTAACACCCTTAACCCAGCCATTCTCATCAACAAGAATCTCTGTAGGGTTCTCAAGGAGATCAAAGATAACTCCCTCTTCCTTAGCATGATGTACTTCCTCTTTACGTGCAGGAAGCTCTGCCTCACTACGTCTGTATACAATGTGTGTCTCAGCACCGAGACGAAGAGCTGTTCTGGCTGCGTCCATGGCTACGTTTCCACCACCGACAACTACAACCTTTTTACCTTTTGAGATAGGAGTCTCATAACCCTCTTTAAAAGCTTTCATGAGGTTATTTCTTGTAAGGAATTCATTAGCTGAGAATACACCATTGGCCTGCTCACCAGGGATTCCCATAAATCTTGGAAGTCCTGCTCCAGAACCGATAAATACAGCCTCAAAGCCTTCTTCCTCCATGAGTTCGTCAATCTTAACTGACTTTCCGATAACTACATTTGTCTCGATTTTAACACCAAGTGCCTTGACATTCTCTACTTCTGCCGCAACAACCTTATCCTTTGGAAGACGAAACTCCGGTATTCCGTAGCTTAATACTCCGCCGGCAGCGTGAAGTGCCTCAAAAATAGTTACATCATAGCCAAGCTTTGCAAGGTCTCCGGCACATGTAAGTCCTGCAGGACCTGAACCGATAACAGCAACCTTTTTACCGTTTTTCTCTGCGGCTGTCTTTGGCTTGATGCCATTTTCTCTGGCTGTATCAGCAACAAATCTCTCGAGCTTTCCGATTGAGACAGGATCGCCCTTGAAGCCTCTGATACACTTGCCCTCACACTGGCTCTCCTGTGGGCATACACGTCCACATACAGCAGGAAGTGCTGATGACTCTGAAATAATCTCATAAGCCTTTGTGAAATCGCCATTTTTAACCTGCTCAACAAATGCAGGAATATTGATAGAAACAGGGCATCCCTTCATACACTGTGCATTTTTACAGTTTAAGCATCTGCTTGCCTCTGCCATTGCCTCTTCTTTATTGTAGCCGTAGCAAACCTCTTCAAAGTTTGTGGCACGAACCTTAGGATCCTGCTCTCTGACAGGTACTCTCTTTAATACATCGACTTCCATTATTTGTCACCTCCGCAGTTTCCGCAGCCACCGTGATGTGTTGCGCCCTCTTCATAGGCAAGCTTAGCTCTGCCTTCCTCAGTCTTATATTGCTGCTGTCTCTTCATAGCCTGATCGAAATCAACAAGATGTCCGTCGAACTCAGGTCCGTCAACACATGCGAACTTAACCTTTCCATCCACGATCAGACGGCATGCACCACACATACCTGTTCCATCAACCATGATTGGGTTCATTGAAACAATTGTAGGAATCTCAAGCTTCTTTGTGAGCAGACATGTGAATTTCATCATAATCATAGGTCCGATAGCTACACAGCAGTCATATGTATTGCCGGCATCAACAAGTGCCTGAAGCTGCTGGCTGCCGTTGCCGTGGAAGCCGTATGAGCCATCATCTGTACAAACATAGAGATTCTTTGCAACAGCTTTCATCTCATCCTCAAAGAAAAGGATATCCTTATTTCTAAAGCCCATGATGACATCAGCATCCACACCATGCTCTTTAAGCCACTTAACCTGTGGATATACAGGAGCTGTACCAAGACCTCCTGCGATAAATACGATGTGCTTTTTCTTTGTCTCCTCGAGGTTATCCTCCTGACAAAGCTCTGATGGACAGCCGAGTGGTCCGACGAAATCCTCTAATGAATCTCCCTCATTAAGAGCCATCATTCTCTCTGTTCCTGCACCGATAGTCTGTACTACGATAGTAACGGTCTCTTTTTCCCTGTCATAATCACAGATGGTAAGTGGGATTCTCTCTCCTACCTCATCTGTCTTTGCGATGATAAACTGACCAGGCAGACACTCTTTTGCAACTCGTGGTGCCTTTATATCCATAAGGATAATATTGTCAGCCAATTTTTCTTTTCGAACTATTGGATACATAGTCTTCCTCCTAGGTAAATCTTATCCCATTACATATGTAATCTGATACTCAATTATTTCATACTTTTTTAATTTTAAATGAAATGATATAATTTTTCAATATATTTCTTTAGATATTCCATAAAAATATGTTATATGCTTATGAAATTGTGTTATCTTCTGACATTCGTCCGCTACTTTATATCAAAAACAGGAACCAGTTCATGCAAAAAATGAACCGGTTCCTGTTTTTATCAGCTTTTATGAGAAATATACAAGCTCATCCTGCGGCTTCTCGGCAGGCTCGATGGAAACCGGGTAAAGCACCGGTCCCTTTCCCTTGTACTCTCTTGCAAACTCCACATGCACCCTTGCGGTGATGGTAATCCACGATTTGTGAGGAATACTGCTCTCATCCTCATACTTGCACTTAAAGCCTATAAAGGTCACGTCCTCTATACAGCAGGTCATCGCAAACCTGCCCGGTACCATAACACCCTTTCTAAGCTTATCAGGATTGTATACAAGGGCAAGAAATTTGACAACCTTGCCGTCGTACTTCTTGTAATTCTCCATGGCATCCATATACCAGATGGCATAATCTGCATCTGAAAGCTCAATCACATCCTGATTTATATCAAACGGCAGTTCCTCCGGACGCTCATCAATAGTACCGTCCTTGCGTTCGTAGACTATCTGGGCTTTGCGGTTGATATTCTTTATGGTACGCCTTAGGTGTCCTCTGTCTGTATCATCGTCCGTCCTGTTAAATATGACAACATCACTCGCAAATACCTGTTCCTGCATCATCGCGCGCATATTGTTCATATAAAGGTCAAATGTAGTGGAATCAACTGTGGCGAGTGACTGCACGATAACCCAGCCCTTTGGCAGCTCGGCCTCTATTATTTTATCAATGCCCCATGTGCCGTTGTACTCGATAAACACCTGTTCAGGCAAATACTGCATGTTGAGCTCATTAAGCTTTGCAGCTGTAAACTCATCCTCCGAGTCGATCTCTGCAACCTGGATATTGGCAGCCTTTAGCTTATCCATATCATACTCCACATCACCATCCTCGCACATAATGATAAGCCCCTTTGAGCCATTAGCGAAATCATTCTCGAAAATGGTATCCTTAATCAGTGAAGTCTTGCCACTGTCCATGAATCCGGTAAATAAATATACTGGAATCTCTTCAGCCATTTTGTTAGTTCCTTTCTGATTATTGTGTAACTATATTAAATACATTTAAGCAAGTCCGAAGAACTCTTCAAGCTCATGCTCGTGGATATCTGTTCCGATAACAACGATACGTCCTGTATAGTCAGGCTCGCCATCACGAATCTCGTACTCGCCCGGAACCATATCAAAGTAAATCCACTTGCCGTCTGTGCCCTCTACCATGCCCTTTGAACGAAGAATCTTGTCATCTTCCACAAACTGCTTAAGGATTTCTTCGAGCTTAGCGCGCTCAAACTTGTGAGGTGTCTCCTTGCCCCAGCTTGTAAATACATCATCAGCATGATGATGTCCATGCTCATGGTCATGACAGCCGCAGGTGCAACCCTCTCCGTGCTCGTGATGATGCTCGTGCTCGTCATGGTCGTGGTGGTGCTCATGCTCATCGTGGTCGTGATGGTGCTCATGCTCATCATGGTCGTGGTGATGCTCATGCTCATCATGGTGATGATGATGCTCATGTTCATCATGGTCATGGTGATGATGATGCTCTGCCTCATCCTGTGCATGACGTGCCTCAGCAAGCACCTTCATCTCGAGATTGTCCTGACCTTCCATAGTCTTAAGAATCTGCTCTCCTTTAATAGCATCCCAATCAGTAGTGATAACTGAAGCCTTTGGATTTAAAGCCTGAATCTGCTTTACACAAAACTCAAGCTGCTCAGGTGTAGCATTCTGGCTGCGGCTTAAGATCACTGTTGTGGCATACTCTATCTGGTTGTTGAAAAACTCACCGAAAGCCTTCATCTGCTTGCTTGCCTTAAGTGCATTTACCACTGTAACAAGTGCATTAAGCTTGACCGGCTGCTCTTTTTCGATATCTATAACAGATTTCATGACATCTGATAATTTACCCACGCCGGAAGGCTCGATTAAGATACGATCAGGATGATACTTAGTAATAACCTCATTTAAGTTCTTACCAAAATCACCGACCAGTGAACAGCAGATACAGCCTGAGTTCATCTCAGTAATCTGAATGCCGGCATCCTTTAAAAAGCCACCGTCTATACCAACCTCACCGAACTCATTCTCTATGAGAACTATCTGCTCACCCTTAAAAGCCTCATCTATCATTTTCTTGATAAATGTAGTCTTTCCAGCTCCAAGGAAACCTGAAATAATGTCAATTTTTGTCATTGTAATTCACTCCTTTTCTTTTCACTAAGTCCTATTTTACTAGCAATAATACAAATATGCAAATTAAATTTTTATTATTAAATTATGTTGACACATAACAAAAGAACTACCGCACGCGGTAGTCCTCTCTAATACATTAATTGTATTTTCTTTTTCTAGCTGCTTCAGATTTCTTCTTACGCTTTACGCTTGGTTTCTCGTAATGCTCACGCTTACGGATCTCCTGCTGGATGCCTGCTTTTGCACAGTTTCTCTTGAATCTGCGTAATGCGCTATCTAAAGTCTCGTTTTCTTTAACTATTACACTAGACATAACCTAAAACCTAACCTCCCTCCAGTTGTGTATTGTGCATCAACTGTTAGGTATCTATACTTAATTGCACTAACATGTATTTTATCAAAATATCCGGATTTGTCAAGATAAATCCGGATATTTTTTCAAGAAATTATTATTTTAATTATATCAGGTAAAACATCACTCCAAAATGACTCTAATCAAGCTTGATAAAGATTGATGTTTCCTTTTTCAGTGAATCTGCAATCTCATAGTTTTCATCCATCTTGTGTGAGATATTGTCCATATCCTCAACAATAAGCTGTGTACTGTCAGCCGCTGAAACCACTCCGTTCACACCCTCATTTATAGCATGTGATATGGTGTTGATTGAAGAAGAAATCTCAAGCATGGACTGCTTAAGTGAATCAGTCTTCTCCTTGAAATCAGTCATGGTACCCTCAATGAACGAAGCCTTGTCGTTGTACTCCACACCGGACTCAACAAATCTCTCAAACTCCGGAAGAATCGAATCATTAATATAGTTGACAAGACCATTGGCGTTGTCAGAAAGATTGTTAACCGAATTGGTAACAACCGCATTGATACGCTGGATATTGTTAGCTGCCTCCTGGCTGGCTGCAGCAAGCTGGCTGATCTCACTGGCTACAACCGCAAAACCTCTGCCTGCCTCTCCTGCCCTTGCTGCCTCAATAGAAGCATTTAATGCCAGCAGATTGGTCTGACTTGCAATGTTTAAAATATCATTGGTAAGTGAATTGACCTGCTTTACGCTGTTGCTATCCTCAATAGCCTTCTGCAATACCTCGAGAATCTCCGAAACCTTCCTGTCTGTTGACTCCATGTTTGTACGTGCAACAGACTCCATTGACTGTGCATGAGCCTTCATATCCTTGGTGTATCCGGTCAGTTCATCTGTCTTTTCAGCAATAAGCTCAACCTCTTTTGCCACATTATCTGTGTTGGTATTGATAACAGATGCGTTTTCAGAGATATCCTGCATGGTAGCAGACAGCTCCTCTGTTAAAGCCGAAAGATCGGACACACTGCTGTTGCTTGTCTGAACACTCTGACGCACATCATCAACAACCCTCTCCATCCTGGCCGAGTTTGTGACAACAGCCTTGAATATAGCCTGCAGCTTTGTCATAAAGACATTGATGCCCTTGCCTACGGCGTCAACCTCAGCATTGTTGATAGGAGTAACCCTCTGTGTCAGATCGCCCTTCTTGTTATCAATATTGACTATGATGCCGTTGATTTCCTTCTGTGTACGAAGCAGAGGCTTGATAACCATGGTGACAACAGCAAAAACAACAAACAGTAATGCAATTATACTTACTGCAATAGTAAATGTACATGTGACAACAGATGCGCGATAAGTACTTTCGAGGCTCTTTCTCTCCCCCTGTGTAACAGAATTGACATGCTCACGCATTGACGAAATAGCTTTTTCAATGTTTTTAGTATATTTTGCAATAGAGCCATTTGCCGTTTTATACGCTTCCTCGTTTTTACCGGCGGCAGAATAGGCCATTACATTGCCACACTCCTTGACCAGGCTTGTATAGTTTTCACAGATAATTCTATAGTTTCTCTTGGTCTCCAAGGTTACATAAGGATTATAATCATCAAGGAGCTGCTTTAGCTTTTCCTCGTGATTTCTCACTTCACTTACAATATCAATCATTGATGATAGATCTGTCGATATAATATGAGACAGTGCCAGTGTATGAATATTCACGGTCTCCATCTCAATATCATTAAGCATCTCCGTGCCAACCATTGAGGTGTCCACAATCTGAGAAGCAGCATCATTTACCTTTGATAAATTTTTAAGAGATAAACCACTTGAAATAACACTTACAAAGCCTACAATAAAAACAGGAATAAGTATCAATTTTGTACTTAACTTTTTCTTTCCCTTGACCTTTGGTTTGTTATTAACCTTTTGAGCTTTTTTTGTGTTGAGAGTTTTTTTAACTTTTGGTGCTTTTGCAGGATTTACTGCTTTTGCTTTCACCTTTTTTTGTTTTACTGCGCTATTTTTAACAGCGGCTTTACTTTTTTTTGAATCTAATTTCATGTTATATACCCCTCTACTCAGCTACAGATTGTGTTATCCCCGCAACAAGATTATCCATTATCTCCTGAAGAGCTGTATTATCAGGATTACCGGCCGCCATTTTTTCGCCAAACTCCGTCGCCGCATCCCAGTAAGAATTTCCAACTCTTTGGAGTTTTCCGTACTGTGCCTGATCCATAACAGCCATAATAGCAGGAACCTTTGTGACCGCATCATCTGCGGCTGCCGCTTTATTGGCAGGGCCTACATTCTTCATCTCAAAGCGGAGCTTCTGGTTATCCTCGTTTGTAAACCACTGGGCAAGCTTATTTGCCCACTCAGGATACTTGGTGTATGCATTTACAGCCATATATTTATAGCCTTTAAACGATGACATCTGAATCTGCTGTCCGGCACATGTGTATGTAGGCAGCTTTACAGCACCATAATCATCGCCCCATAATTCCTTGATTTTTGCTGCATTCCAGCATCCGCTGACACCGGCAATAACACTTCCGTCCTGTACTCCTGCAATAAAATCGTCCTGTACACAGTTCTTAAAGCCCGGCTTAGCCGCAATATCAAGCATAGCCTGTGCTATATCAACACCCTTGATGCTTGTGATGATAGAATTCCAGTTGCAGTGGTTTGTCACACCATCATCATTCACGCCAAAATCAAGCCCTGTATTTCCAAAAAATGAATACAGATACCAGCCTGAGCTCCAGTCCATAGTCACGTACTTACCATTGGCCCCTGCAATATCGAGCATGCCATCAAGCGTAGCCACATCGCTGTCTGAGAAATAATTCTTATTGTAATACATAAAATATCCATTGTCAGCGGTCAGCGGATATCCATATAATTTGCCATCGATAGTGGCAGCCTCAACCGCACCTTCATCGTCAGCCTTTTTAACGGCATCCACATCCTCTATCTCATAAAGAGCGCCTCCCGCTGCCATAGAAGTTATCTGGTCATCCGCTATAGGGAATACATCCGCACCATTATGCACATTTGATAATATATTATCTCTGGCATCAGAATCCTCTGACTCCTCGATAATTATATTAAAATCAGTTCCTTTATTAGCCTCCTTGAAGCTTTCAATCAACTGTGTAGTAATATCCACATCATCCTTAGAACACCACACATGCATCTTTACTTCCTTATTCTTCGCATTATCCGAAGAATCCTCCGTCGTTCCAACCTGTGTATTGTCATGTGATTTATTTGATACTCCACACCCGGTAAGTAATGAAACCCCCATGGCAGCCACAAGTGTTGCAGCTATCAACCTCTTCATACATATTCATCCTTTCAGTTTAATCTCAATTTATAATTTAGTACAATTTTACCATACTTTCACAAAAAAAAATAGGTCTAATTTGATTTTTTTAACAAATTTAGACCTATTTTTTAAAAGATGCATTTTAAAGCACTATATATGCATTTTTGTTACTTAATCATACCTGAAAGTGCGTCCTTTACTGAAGCAATAGCATCAGGAATACCTGCCGGGTTCTTTCCACCGGCCTGAGCCATGTTAGGTCGTCCACCGCCGCCACCGCCTACCTTTGAGGCGATTGCCTTGATTAAGTTTCCTGCATGTGCACCGCTCTTTATGGCAGCGTCTGTTGCCATGGCAACAAGATTTACCTTGCCTTCATTTGAAGAAG
>ERZ1024378.139-NODE-139-length-10554-cov-5.068673_pt1 | contig 10554 bp, 13 predicted proteins | sample MGYA00520787_ERZ1024378 | MGnify/ENA primary metagenome ERZ1024378 (study PRJEB33242, sample SAMEA3444269) | Homo sapiens | biome: Host associated; feature: Gastrointestinal tract; material: Stool | place: Uganda | collected 2011-01-01 ... | reverse complement strand
GAATTCAACAGAAGAATCAACCAACGCATCCTAGCGGAAGCCGGAATCAGAAGACGATACGAATGCTCCATCAAAGGATGATTCCGACAAGTCCGACAATGATACGAAGGTTCCATCCGACGATAAGAGCGATGTGAACACTCCGACTAGCGATAAGACCACCGACACAGGTAAGACCAACACCGGCAAGAAGACCGTGGATACCAAAAACAATACTCAGACCGTTCAACAGGACGGTCAGGGGTTGGCTACCACCGGCGTGGCTGTTGGCGTTATCGCAGTCGCAGTCATTGCGCTTGCTGTCGCTGGCGTAATCCTCTCCGCAGTGAAACGGCATGAGGGCAACCGCTGATATTATTTCTCTATTCGATAGGGAGATAATGTGACTCCAATCCCGCCGTCTTTTTGATGGCGGGATTTTTTTTACCTATGTTATACTGGCAGTGTTCACAAAATCAGTGAAGAGGTAAAAACTTTTGAAAGACTACGACTGGTGGGTAAAAGCGTGGAACGCCTATAACAATCCACTCGCCAAAACGATTCCATTGGACGCGTCCGATGCTCTCCAAGGGAAAATCACGTCCGTGGTGGTTCTTGTCATAGCCATATTCGCAATCCCGTTAATCATCCGACGGGCCATAGCTGACGCTAAAGAAGACATGATGGGGAAAATCGGACTCGTTGCCGCAGTAATCGGTTCGGTCTGCCTGTCTGTTATGTGTGTCTGGATGGTTTACGACGCTTTTGCCACAGAGCAAACCCAAGAAGTCAAAATCAGCGTCACCCAACCTCTCGGTTTTGAAGACCAGTTGGAGAAAGACTTCAAAGTGTCGAATCTTTCCTGTAAGACCGACGCCTACTCGAACCTTCCCGACCATGGCTCCTACGATTGCACGTTCACTAGTAAGGATGGGAAAACGGTGGTGAATAGCACTCTTGTTGTAACCGAAGACGAAAAAGTCGGACTATACGACCCCAATGGGAAGCTGGTCGAAACGAAATGAAGGATTTTAGCAAATGGTTGGAAGCTTGGAAGAACTATCCGCCTATCCCTGACTGGTTAACCAATTTAGGCACTATTGCCTTTAGCGTTATCCTAATATTGATGTCCGTCGGAATAATCGTCGGCTTTATCGGGGCCTTTCTCCGCGATAGTCTCTTATTCGTAAGAATTATCTTCATGAGTCTTATTAGTGGGCTTATAGGCGTATTAATCTTAATGTGCGTCAGCTGTCTCGTCTGCAACTATTACGAACAGCATTCGACGGCACCTCCCACCATTCGCGAGCAGATTTCCAAAGTTTGGAACTTGGACGACATCGACTGCGATTTTCCCAGCAAAAACAAACTTCCTACCGAAGATTTGAAATGCGTCGTTTACCGTGGCGACGAGAAGACCAAAGTCACATTGCATGCGAGCGAAAACAGACTCGGCTTGTACACACAGGATGGAAAACGTTTCCCAATCAAATAGGAAGGATTTAAAAAGTGTTAGAACATGGCGAAGAACTTAACCTGAGAATGTTGCAACCATTGAATATGGAAACTACGGTTGGCATACTCCGCGAATCCGGTTATCTGGTTCCATTATCCAAGTGGAGCAAGGCTCGGCAAGACTACAAAGGCAATACCGACCGTTGGGCGTTCAATATCATAGCATGTGCTTTCATTGGCCTCATGGTCGCTTGTTTGGAAATGTGGTCTACCCGAAATATTCCAATCAAACTTCCGAAATATACTCCCGTAGCCTTTTTCCTGTTGGGTTTCGCTTTTGGTTGGGTGCAACTGTTAGGCACGTCCGATAGGAGGAAAAAGGTTTTTCGGCCAAAACCGGATAATCCTGTTCAAGTATTGGAATCCGATTTTGATATTCATGTGGCTGGTGGCAGTGACGCGCCGCTTTTTGATAAGACTGGATATAAGAAAATTCTTCTTCGCGTTGATGAGACCCATTATTCTCAGGCCACATTGTTTGTTTGGGAAGAACCATACGATTTAAAACAAGAACGTACTTGGCCTTTGGTTTGTATCGCATTGTTCGATGAGGACGGCAAACCGGTCAAACTGCAATCGGTCGAACCGAAAAAAGGAAGCTGAAAATGCTGACCGGTAGACCAACTTTGGAAGAACGGGAGAAAGCCCGCCAATGGTTGGAGCGGGATAGCCGACTGTCTAGGAAAGCGTTCGAGTCCCGTATCGCGCGGAAGGGGAGTGATATTCGTGTCGAAAAAGAAAACGGATGAAAAATACAAGACCGTTGTTCTATGTTGGACACTGACGGATTACGGCAAGTGGGTGTTTTCGGCGGAGCCTTTGGAACGGATGTTGAACAAAGGATATGAGGTTGTAAGTGCCGACGCGGTTCCGGGCACTGTGGACAGGCAGTCGAATGTGATTTTTCCGCCTTCGACCGTCTACATTCTTCGCAAGAAAAAACACTGAACTTCTAGAAAAACTGGAGTATTTATGGCCTATTATGACCCGTGGCGTGAGGCCGTTGAAAACGCTAAAGAACTTCTCCGATTAGGAATGCCGCCACAAAAAGTGCAGGAGCGAACCCGACTGCCGAAAAGCACCATTGACAGGATAGCTCCGCCAATCTTGCAGGAGAATGCGGAACGTGAAGCCATTCGGGAAGCTGAACGTGCCTTGAAACGGGAGCATGAAAAAATCCTCAAGGAAAAATATCCATGCCCGCTTTGCCATAAAGGTTATGGGATTGTTGAAGGTGGTGCGCTCACCGCATTCTTGGATGGTTCCGTCTGCCGTATCGGAGCGGAAAATGAGACCGTCGGCAAAGGAAGCACCTTCTTCCGTCCTTACTATGCCCACTGTTCATATAAGCGTTGTCCGGCCCGACTGATTTTTCCCCGTGATACGCGGGAGGAAGCGTTGAAGGCTTTCCTATTGGGGGAGTGGATTAGACCCCATCCGTTCGTCAGCGTGAGTGACGGTTCCGAATGGACGTACACCAAGCAGGGGTTGGCGTCTGCGGTTTCATCGTTGATGGATGATTATTCGCCGGAGCAGATAAAACAATTGGGGTTCAATCCGATTGCCGTAGATGAGTTGGCGAACCGTCGGGCGTTACGGATTGCTAAATTCAATCCGGACGCTTTCGACTTGACGCTCATGTGTCCTAAATGTGGTAGTCGGGGAGAGTTCCGTAAGGCCGTCAATCCGAAGAATCATAGCAAGGAATCATGGTGTTGCTGGTGGCGGGTTGGCTGTCCAAGATGTGGGGCCAGAACCGTCAACTCGTTTCCCACCCGTGAACAGGCGCAGTCCGCTTTCGAGGAGGGGGACTTGTTACGGGAGCCGAAAAATGATGAATCTGAAAGTGGAAAGGATTGACGAAGTTGTTCCATCTGCGTGCAAGGCGTAAAAACAGGTCGGAGTCAACTCATACTGGTACACCGCTGGGCGAAGTTGAAAAACTGAAATTCGTCATGTATGGTCTCGCCATTGGTGACGCGTTGGGAGTCCCATACGAGTTTCAGCAGAGAGACACGTTCAACTGCACGGGCATGATTGGTCATGGCGAGCATAATCAGCCAGCAGGAACATGGAGCGATGACACCGCGTTGAGCTTAGCAACCTTGGATTCGCTCACCGAGTGCCATGGTGAAGTCAACACCGCCGATATGCTCATGCGCTACCGAATGTGGTTGGAACATGGAATGTACATGCCGGACGGGAACACGTATGATTCCGGTATCACCGTAGCCACAGCCATCAGGTCAAAGCATGGTTGCGATGATATAACCGATAACGGTAATGGTTCCTTAATGAGGGTCGCACCATGCGCCTTCTACAATTTGACAGACATGGAAATCAGACAGGTCAGCGCCATCACCCACGCCCATGAAATCAGTATGACCGCTTGCGTGCAATACGTTCGGATATTGGAAGGACTGTTACACTGCGATTCGCTACACAAGGCGATAGCGGATTCAGGATTCCCACTCGACCCGACCATTCCCAGAACGGAAGTAGAATCAGACGGATTCGTACTCCACACGTTGAACGCGGCACTCTGGTGCTTAACCAACACCGACAATTATCAGGATTGTGTACTTACCGCAGTAAACCTCGGGGAAGACACGGACACTACAGCCAGTGTCGCGGGAGCATTAGCCGGAGCCGTCTATGGATTCGACAGCATTCCTACCGAATGGATTGAAAAATTACGAGGAAGTGAACTTATGGACATGTACGTTTCAGAAGCGGAGCTAAGATGTTAACTCTACCAATAACTCGAAAATGGTACGACATGATTCTTACGGGAGAAAAGACCGAAGAATATCGTGAAATTAAGCCCTATTACAATTCTCGATTCTCTCATCTCTTCGACGTGGACGAATCAGGCAATCCGACAAGCTTGGATGAGTATCCGATTGTTTTTCGCAACGGATACTCGCATGATAGTCCAAGCTTCACCGCCAACTGCACTCTCACAAAAGGAGAAGGGCACCCCGAATGGGGAGCCGAACCACATAAACAGTATTGGATACTAAACATCCAACAACTCCAAAAATAGGTTTTCGCACCCTTTCGGAGTATGTTTTAGCTACGAGGAAAACACACTCCGAAAGGAAACCTAACCGTGAAATACCTACTACTAATACTTGTCCCATCCTCCATCCTGCAATGGCTGCTCCTGCTCGCATGCGGCGTGGGAGGATGGTTTCTGTTCTCCACCCGATTTGAAACCTCGAAGAAATCCGTCGAAACAGTCAACATATTGGGGGCTGTATTCGGTGTTGCGCTGTTCTACGGACTGAAGAACGGTCTCGGCGGATTGGGTGACATGTTCATGTCGCTCAGCGGAACATACGTGGACGGGTATCCGCATTCGCAAGTTCCTCTAATCAACGCGTTTATCGCCATTCCTCGCATCTTCATTGGTGTTTTTTGCATGTGTGTCGCATACGGTCTTTATCAGCCGGTATCTGAAAAAGAAGGAGAGGAATACAGGAGCCAGAGTCAGCAGAATGAGGTTAAGAAAGCTGAACAGGCTCTCAATCAGACCATCGACCAGATAGGCATGGTCTTCAACCTGCTCAAGGCTGAACCCGGTCAACAAAATTATCACGGTTACAAGCTAGTGAATGAGGATTGTGGCGGTCAACCAGACCTCTTATGGAACACCATGACCCCGTCCAATATTCAACAGGCAAAAAACCAATTCCGTCTATACGGTGAACCGGGCGGCGGATTATCCCAATCAGACTTCTCCAACAATGAGATTAAATCCGGTCAAAAAGGCGAACAGATTCTCGCCAATATGATTGCCGGTAACTGTCCCAACGTGGTGTCCTTCTGGTCGTTGCACGGTCTGAACGAGCAACACCAGTTTACTGACGCGGATATCGACTGTGTGATTGCCGGACAGGACAGGCAAGGCAAAACGCATTTGTGGTTCGTGGATGCGAAGAACTATAAAGGCAATGCGGATACCGCCTACCGTAACCTCACTCCAGACCAACTGTTGAGAATTAGCGTCAGTCAGCGTGCGTTCGAAACCGGTGTGGATGGTCGTCCGGATTTGAAACTTTCCGCGAATATGAACTGGCAGAGGAACATGTGGGATTTCATGTTCCGTGACAAGCCGGTTGAGGTGGAATGGCTTGTCTGCATGGTTCCGACTTCCGATAAAGGTGTGCCGGATGTGACTGGGGTCATGTGGCCGGGGGATATCCCTTGCGTGACGCCGGAGGAGCTGGTGCAACGTGTTAACGCGGTTGACTGGGATTCGACTCAGAATCTTCCGTTGGACTGGTTGAATACTTTGAAACGGCATGTTAAACGTTAAGTCTTATTTTTTGGCGCGGGTTGTTTTTCTTCCCGCGCTTTTCTGTTTTTTCTGCTTGTGTTGTATTTCAGCGTGTCTTCTCAATCTCGATGATATACTGGGATTGTTCACACAAAGGAGGTTGGAAATGCCAAACCAAACAACAATCCTCGCCCAACACGGGCTAATCAAAGCCGACACAGCCACTTGGACAGACTGGCAAACCATCGACAGTCATCGAGACAAACGATTCAGCTTCCCACTCGAATGGAAGCAAATCCAACAAATCCTCACCGACCATCCAACCCTTCGCCCATACCTCTACCTCTCCACCGGATTAGATGGACTTGTCCTATTGGACGTTGAGACAGGAGAAACAGCAAACGCGCAACCCCTCATATTCGACACCCTCTCAAACAAGAACAACACCATGTTCCAAATGGTCGAACAATACATTCGCAGATGGAACGAAACCACACCCACAAAAACCCTCATACAACAAGACAGAACAGACGAAGCCAAACAGCAGATAGACCACGCCACAGCATTGGCACCAACAGCCCTAATGGAACTCGTCTACCAGCTCGTCCCATGGAAAGAACTGAACGACAGGCAATACCAGCGCATGACGGCATTGAACGTCAGAAAGAACGAAGAATACCCCACACGCCAATTCGACAGGCACCTCGTCAAACTACTCCAGCAGACCAAACCCTGCACTAGGGGAGAGGGAGCCTTGGAGAAGACGTTCGACAAGCCCATAACAGTGTACAGGGGTGAAATCGACAAGAGCGTGCATATGGGGTTAAGTTGGACGAGCAGTCTTGGAGTCGCGGAAAAGTTCGCCAGCAGATTCGGCAAACAGGGGAGCATCCTCAAAACCGTATTGGAACCTAAACAAATACTCGCGGCTTATGCGGACGATGGCGAGCATGAAGTGCTCGCCATCGTGCCAGAGACGGTCGTGGAAACTATTTGAGCATCCAGCCGGGTGAGTATTCCTAACTTTTAGTTGCAAGGAACGTAGTCAAACTCTTTACCGCTGGTGTCGCCAGAACTACAGAGCTTAATGTATCCAGAATTGTTGGAATTATTGTTCTGCTGGTTCTGGCTTTGCTGTGGCGCAGACTGTTGGGTCTGGACTTGTTGTGTCGGAGCACTGTAGGTGCTGATGCCACTGTTCGCACGACTGTAGTTCTTGTTCGAGTAGGCTTGGGCTTGCGACTGCTGTTGTGAGGCTTGGCGTGCGGCTTCCTCGGCTTCGGCCTTGGCTTTGGCTTCCGCGTCGGCTTGTTCCTTCGCCGTCTTGGAGTCGTTCACACCAGTGACGGCCTTGGACACGGCGTCCTTCTTCGCGTTCAGGGTTTTCACGCCCGCCTTCTTGTCGTCAACGGTTTTCTTTGCCGTGTCGATGGCGGTTTTCAGGCTTTCACGAGTCTTGTCATCGGACACTTTGCCTTCGGAATCCTTGTACAGGCTTTCGGCCGACTTCACGGTCTTGTCGAGCGTGGACCTCGCGTCCTTGACCTGCTTGGCCGTCTTGGACTTGTTCACCTTGTTCATGGCCTTGCTGATGGCGTCAATGGAACCATTAGCTTCGGTGATGTCGTGGGCGACACTGGTGTTGGCTTTGGATGTGCTCCACAGGTTCCACTTAGTGGCGTGCGACGTGGCCGGAACGCCTTTCAGGGTTTCCCCGGTCTTAATGCTCTTGCTTAAGGAGGTTAACGTGGTCTTGTCAAGCACGTCCGTATCCTTCGTGGCCTTGACTAGCGTCCGCGCCTCCTCAAGCTTCTTCACCAGCTTCGAATCAGCCTCCTTGGCCGACTCAAGCTGGGACTCATAGGAATCGTATGTTGTATTGGCCGCATCCGCGTAGCCCCCGCCCACGCCGGCAAGGACAACAACCGCCGCGATAGTACTGACAATAATCGTCTTCTTGGCGGGCTTCTTGGCGTTTCCCTCGTCGTTTTCGTTTGGGTTGAGGATGGTGTTTTCCTGCGTCTCCTCAAGGTTTTGGTTCTTTTCCATTTTTGTTTTGCTCCTTGGTTCTTGTTCGATTCTCCCATGTGGGGTAGGCGAACACTACTCTTTAATGTGGACAAATCCACTATAACACGAGAATCGGCATGTCGCAACAAAAGATATGCTATACAGTCCAAAACAAGAGACAGTAGCAATATAGCAGTCTTTCAACTAGCAATACCAGCGTCTACGCCGCTGATATACGTTTGGTTCATCCCAATCCTCATTCATCATGCCGCTGTTGTAAGTGTTAACGGCGATGCTCAGTGAGTCACGGATTCGGGTTTCATTCCCGTAATCCGTATACCAATCGTCCTCAATCCACCGCCAATCCTCCCACCGACGTGCCGGAATATGCGGATTCCTCTTCCGTGAATACGCATATTTTGCGACTTCGACATACTCCCAGTGAAACCGTCCGCAATCATAAGTGTGACTGAAACCGTGTGAACGGGCATCGTCCTCGATAAGCGCATATGGTCTGTCCTTGAATGTTCTCGACATCATCGCCTCGTTTCGTGGTCTTGAATTAAATGGTACCGGTAGCGGATAGGTAAACGAAAAAAACATACCCTCTTTCTATAAGAAAATTCCGTTTTTCCGAAGGTTGATTGTAAAAAACCTGATTATATGAAAACGACAATACAAACCTCTAGAGGAGTTCATCTATGGATAATCCATTGAGTAAAACTTCCCGGAAAGTCAAGGACTCCATTCTTAAACGGGTGGGGAAGGCCGCTGTCGCACTGGTTGCGGCGACGGCTACTTTGGCTTCTGGAGTGATAACGACCGGTAGTGCGTTTGCCGCCACGACTGACGGCCCCGGCTACTGGTTCAATGCGACGCGTTCTGGGAGTTGGTGGGTTGGTACTCACGGTAGTTCTCTTGGTCCGCAACGTTATGAGAACGGTAATCCGGTGTATTGTGTTGAGGCCGGTGAACCTGTTACTAATACCGGTACTTGGAATAAGGCTACGGATGTGAACCATAAGGTTGGTGCGTGGCTGATTGAGAAGCATAAGGGTGATAGCAGTGATTTCACTCAGGCTTCGGTCGCCTATGCGATTCATGAACATCTCGACCAAGGCAGTAGCCATTTCCGTCAGCTGGTAGCGGCTGGTTTGGAAGGCGCGGATATCAATGCCGTCGCTTCCAATGCGGCGAATCTTTGGAATGATGCATATAACACTCTTCCCGCTAACCTTAATGCCGCCTATGCCTATACCTCTGGCAAGCGTACCGGTACCGTTGACCCCGGCGTTAAGAACTCTGGCGGACAGTACATTGCTGGTATTCAGTACACTGCGACGTTGAACGGCCCGGCGAAATTCGACCAGACCGGAACCAATACAATCAGTGGTACGACCGCCGGTCAGGCAATGCATATTCCGTGGACGGCAACCGGCAACGGAAAAGTAACATACCGTGTTTCGATTAGTGTTCCTACTGCCTCTGTGCTAAATTCCCCCGGTCAGGATTTGATGAATTCCTCCGACCCTGAGAATCAGACGAGTGATATCCAATTCTCTGTGTCGCGTGATTTTCAGCCGACCGTCAGTACCAGTGTCAGTAAGAAACAGTTGACCCGTGGCTCTCCGGTTGAAGACCGTGTGACCTCCAGCGTTGCATCCTCCGACGACGAGTGGGCGGACAACGTGCCCGTCAAATTCAAGGGCTACTATTTCGTCGGTGATTCCAAGCATATTCTTCAAACCATCAAGAAGAACAATGGTGAGAATCCGACCGACTATTTGAAACGTCTGCGTGAGACCGATGGCATCCGTCAGGTTGCCGCCGCGACCACCAGCTTCACCAAGAGCGGTCAGACCAATACTGTTAAGGCGAAGGCCGCTACCGGTGCCATCGACTATGACAGTGTGAACGGTTTGGACGATTATCAGGTGTCCGACGAGGATGCTGGACTGTTCGGAACATGGGTTTGGATTGAAGTCAAGGCAGACCAGTCCCAGCAGGATTACATCAAGGGCGATTACATCGATGAGTTTGGTAAGACTCAGGAAACGTCCGTGAGTGTTCTGCCGCCGAACCACGACTCCACCGTGTTGGAGCAGGAGTCCGGCATGAACAAGGACATCCTTGATGAAATCAACATCAGCCGTCTACCCTCCGATTATGGTAAGTTCACCGGCGATACGAACTATGGTTTCAACGCTGACGCGAAGGCTAAGATTCGTGTCTGGTGGGCTGGTTCCGGAACCGGCAACAAGGATGAGGACGAAAAGTACGTTCCGACCACCGAAGAGGAGCCTACTCAGGATGCTAACCACAAGCTGGTTGGCGAATGGGAGGTTCCGGCCATGAACGGCAAGTACAAGGTCGGCGGCGGTAAAATCGTTCTCTATCCGAGCGATGGTAGCGACGCCAAGACCGTTGCCACTGACGTGAACATCAAGGTCACGGATAAGGCTCATTGCGGCTACTACGTGTTCATCTACGACTTCCCCGGCTCCGACCGTGCGGAAGGATTCAAGAGCGCGTACAACAATCCGTGGGAACGTTCCTTCGTCACTCAGGACGCACAGCCTGTCACGTTGACCACCAACGTGAACAAGACCACCGTCACCCAAGGTGAGAAGTTCTACGATACCGCGACCATCTCCGGTCTGGTTCCGCGTGGCTCCTATGTCACCTTCACCGCGTATGACGCCGTGTCCGGCGAGCCGGACGTGTCCACCAACAAGCTGTTGGACAACACTCGCGTGAACGTCACCAAC
>ERZ1024378.137-NODE-137-length-10606-cov-10.897261_pt1 | contig 10606 bp, 7 predicted proteins | sample MGYA00520787_ERZ1024378 | MGnify/ENA primary metagenome ERZ1024378 (study PRJEB33242, sample SAMEA3444269) | Homo sapiens | biome: Host associated; feature: Gastrointestinal tract; material: Stool | place: Uganda | collected 2011-01-01 ... | reverse complement strand
CTGTTTTGACAGGTGAGACCGCTGAACGATTTGTTCGTGAGGCAGAGGAGAATGAACGCAATCCACAAAGAAAGGCATTGCGAATGTCATTTGATGACGTTGAGAAGATTTTGATTCGTTCAACTGCTAATTTGAAAGCGCATGGAGGAAAGAGTCCTTTTGCAAAGTAATTGCTCTCTTTATCGAGTTACGACAAAAGAGGAGCTTGATACTTTTAGCTGTGGCGATAAAGACCTTGATGACTTCTTTCATCGAGAGGCTTGTCTCTATGATGGGCAATTATTAGGGAAGACATATTTCTTTGCAACTGAAAGAAGTGGTAAGGATGAAATAGTCTGTGCCTTTACATTAGCTAACGACAGTATCAAGGCAGCTTTAATTCCAAATGCTTCAAGAAATCGAATACAGAGGAAAATTCCTAATTCTAAAAGAACAAGGAGTTATCCTGCAGTATTGATTGGAAGACTTGGAGTAGCCAAGGATTTTCAAAGTACTCATGATGGTATTGGATCACAAGCGATAGACTATATCATATCTTGGTTTTTGTTACCAGACAATAAGACTGGTTGCCGTTTCATTGTTGTTGATGCTTACAATAAGGAAAATGTGCTTCATTTTTATGAAAAGAATGGCTTCAAATTCTTGTACTCTACTGAGAGTTTGGAGAAAGAAGCAAATCATATTCCTGAAGATGAACACTTAGAGTCAAGAATGATGTATCTTGATTTGTTGGGATATATAAGATAATAAATCCTAATGTAAGTGAGAACTCTATCTTTGAGGAAAAAGCGTGCAAGCCACATCATAGTCGCCTGCACGCTTTTTTTGTCATCTAAATTTCTGATGATTTCCAATCGAACACGATGGTGTTGTCTTCTTTGATATTGAAGCTCATACCTACCTTGATAATTTCCTTGCCGCTCATGGCAAAGGCATCGGCATAATGCTTGCTTTCTATCTGCTCAAGAGCCTCCTGGGCAGTCTTTCCAAACTTCAGCTCCATTACATAGATAGTATCGTCCGTCTCCATGGTTATATCAATTCTCCCCTTTGACGTATGTTGCTCCACTATAATCCTGAAATTCGTGAGCAAGGCAAAGATGATATACATCGTTTGCTGGTAATGACCTTCGTAATGGGTGTTGTTGCAATAAGGCACCGTCTCCCAAAACGATTTCAGCAACTGTAATGCTTCGTCTATCTTGCGCAGTTTAATAAGCACCGACATCTTGGCGATGGTGGTATTGCACATTGCAGTCTTTGAGGTCAGATAATGAGGCAACAAACTTCTGTACAATCCAACTCTTATTTCCTTGTTGGGAATGGCTAGGGTATAGAGTTCCGTTTCTTCATCATAATCCTTGATGGTGATGTAGCCACTCTGATAGAGCAGCGGCATGATGGTGGTCATGGTTTCCGTGGCAGCATCAAAGTCATCCTTTCCGGCTTCCATGCTCTCGCCCAGGTTCGCTGGCAGAAAGTTGAAATTGCGCATCATATTGATCAGATAAGTAGGAGTGCCTGATCCAAACCAGTAGGAATCAATCTTCTGCTTGGCAAAGCAGGTTAATAAGCTGAACGGATTATAAACGTCTGGAGAAGGCCATGTAAAATGATAGCCGTCATAATTATCCTTTAACTTAGCTAACGTCTGCTCATACGATAAGTTTAATTTTTCAGCAAGTGCCTCTATGTCATTCCGCATTCCGTTCACCAGTTCATCTTCCGTAATTCCGCAAATGCCGGCATACGGCTCGTCCATACTGATATTGGTGATGTTGTTCAATTCGCTGAAGATGCTGAGCTGAGAGAATTTGGTGATGCCTGTGAGGAATACGAAGCGGAGCAATTTCTCGCATCCTTTTAGCGGACTGTAGAAATTGCGCATGGCGTTGCGAAGTTCTTCCAGTTTTTCATCCTCGTGCACCACATCAAGCAAAGGGGCATCATATTCGTCAATCAGTATTACCACTTGCTTGCCCGTTTCCCTATAGGCAGTTTGGATAAGTGAGATGAGGCGGTCGTTGGCATCAATAGCCGGATTCGTAATACCCCATTTCTGCTCTTGTTCTGCAAGTCGCTGGTCGAAATATCTTTCCAGCTGGGCTATCTCCATGTGTTTGCCCATGCTCATATCGAAATGAAGCACCGGATAGCTTATCCAATCCTTTTCTAGCTTTTCGATGGCGAGTCCTTTGAAAAGCTCCTTCTTTCCTTCAAAATAGCTCTTCATGGTAGTCAGCAACAGCGACTTTCCGAAACGGCGTGGACGGCTCAGGAAGAAATAAGTACCATCAGTATGTGCCATACGATATACATATTCCGTCTTGTCGATGTAGAACTTATCTTCCACTCTGATTCGTTCGAAAGTTTGTAATCCTATCGGATATAGTTTTCTTGCCATAATTGCTCGCCTTTCTTTTAAGTGATATTCTCTTTGTTGGCAAAGATACGAATAAATGGTGAAACCACCAAATTAAAAACATCTTTTCTTCATTTATGCCCCTTATCTCATTTCCTTATACCTTTTATTTCTTTTCTCCCTTCTCTTATTTCTTTTCTCTCCTCCTTTTATTTCTTTTCAGGCTTCCTCTTATCTCCTTTCTTCCTTCTTGCTGTATTAATAATGGGTTAATCTCGGGAAAAGTCTTGGTTGATTATAGGATAAAATGTTCTTTAACCCTATTGAAATCTCCGTTCATAGACGTTGAACCGCGGTTCAGCGTCTTTGAACGGCGGTTCAACGTCTTTGAACGGACATTCAACGTCTATGAACGGAGATTTTATCTAAGTATAAATGTTTCTTTTCTCAGTTGAAAGAACTGTTTTAGTAGGTTAAAATCCTTCTTTTACCCCTCTTCTTACTCTCATTCATTCGTTTTCTTGCTCTCATTCACCCGTTTTGTGAGGGTGTGTCATAAGCTTCTTAGGATATAGATAAGGCACGGATTACACGGATTTTCGCAGATTTCTTTTGATTTTCTTTGGCGGTTTCAATAAAAAAGCGTAACTTTGCGGCAATAAACTATAAAATGAATAATGACTATGATGGGAATATTACAAGTTGCCTCTTATATATACAAGCGCTATATGGATGATTTTGGCGTTCGTATTGATGAAATGAAGTTGCATAAGCTACTTTATTTCACGCAGCGTGAGTGCTTGATTCAAAAGGGCGAACCCATGTTTGATGCACAATTTGAGGCTTGGAAATATGGTCCTGTCATGGTTCAGATTCGCCAGCATTATAAAAATGATTCTTTCCCTGAATTGATGGATAAAGAGCAGGTTGTACAATATGAGCCAGTGTTTGATATGGTGTTTAAAACTTATGCTCCACAGAAGTCTTGGAGTTTGAGTACTTTAACGCATGGAGAGTTTTCTTGGAAACACGCAAGAGAAGGCATTGATGAACAGGATTCATCTGAGGTAGAGATGAAAACAGAAGACATTATGGTTGATGCCAACAGGGTTCGTGAAAGACGAGCAGTTTTGCGTCAATTAAATCTTTATACTGCATAAACCATGAGAATAACTGAGGAACAAATGGCTTTGATACATTCTCTTCGTTGTGAACGGCTGGCTTCTAATGAAGAGAATTTGCGATTGATCGATTCTTTCTATAGCACTCGAAACAACAATGTTGCGGATGCTTTGCTGAATGAGGCCTATCAAGAAGATGAGTCTGGTGTTGTTGCCTATTATGTGGTGAAAGATAGCGATGCTAATGTGTTGTTCTTCTTTTCTTTGAAGTGTGGATTGTTGTTTGATGAATTCATAGAAGGAGAAAAATTGACTAGGCTCAAGGAACTTTGTTCTACTTTGTCTGAAAAGCTGAATGGGGGAGACGTGCCAGAAGAAGATAGGGATGGATTGAAAGCCATTTTGGAATCTGTTAGGGCAAAAAAAGGATTGAAGAAAGATGAAGTGGCTCGTATCCTTCATACTACAACAGATTCTCAGGAAATCAATTCTATTTTCGACAAAAACATCAAGAATGTGGGCAAAACCTTTGCTGGTGTGGAGATTGTGCATTTCTGTGCCAATGATGATTGTCGTGAAGTTTGGGATAAATATAATCTTGACCAAAGTCTGGGAGCAATCGTCTTTTGGCATTTTATCGTTCCTTTGATTTTTGAGTTGAGAAAGATTGTTGGTTGTGAATATCTTTTCTTATTTGCTGCTGATTGTGACCCTGATGAGCATCTTGTGAACTATTATAGCCAAAAGTTGAAATTTAAGAAAGCAGACGAGCATAGTGCTGCAATGCCGATTTATGATTTTACATGTAAGTTCATGTATCAAGAAATTGCGGAATTAGAAAAGAAGCGAATGAAGTTCTATGAAAACTTTAATCATGATGAAGATGCTGTCTAATCTTTTCTGACTGCATCAGGTCATAAAGAACTGGGGCAAAATCATATTGTTTTTTAAACCAGATCACTGCTGTCCCGTTTAGAAATCATCGGTTTAAATAGGCTAGGATACCATATGAGTGCAAAGGTACAAAATCAAATCGAATACACAACTTCTAAAACATAAAATATTGGATATTAATAACTTATATGATAATCGTCCAGACTAAACGGGACAGCAGAGAATGATTCTGCGAGTTCCATCCGGCATTTACATCGTGAAGGCATCTACCCAGTCCTGTGCTCAGGCTAAGGGTCAGAAGATTGCCGTAAGATAGCATACTGAACTTGCGAATCTTGAATAAATTATATAGAAAAAATTCTAAAAGCTTGGTAGTTATTTTGTTTTTTCGTACCTTTGCACCATGATTAAAATGAAATATACGTATGGCAAGTACCTGATATGCAAGGGGCATATATAGGTGAACTTAGCAAGTCACGATAATTTTGTTTTTTGTAATTAGACAAGCAATTATAGTAGATATGAACGATAGAAAATTACCAGTAGGCATCCAGTCTTTTGAAAAAATCAGAAAGGGTGGATATCTTTATGTTGACAAGACAGATATTATCTGGCAACTTGCCAATAGAAATAAAACGTATAATTACCTGAGCCGCCCACGCCGCTTTGGTAAATCTCTGTTGGTAGATACGCTCGAAGCCTACTTTCTGGGTAAGAAGGAACTCTTCGAAGGGTTGAAGATTATGCAGATGGAGAAGGAATGGGTGAAGCGACCTGTCATCAGGCTCGATATGAGTCGTGCTGGCGCAGAGCCGGAAACTTTACGCTCTTATCTCGACATCACTTTCGACAGATTAGAGAAGGAGTATGACATTACACCTAAGCCAACCGCCAAACTTGCAGACCGTTTTGACGGCATTATCCAAACGTCATATGAGCAAACTGGGCAACAGGTTGCCATCCTCATCGATGAATACGACTCTCCATTGCAGCATTCCTGGAAGACTCCACATCATGAAGCATGTACGGATATCTATAGAGAGGTTTTTGCCATTCTCAAAGCTGATGATAAATACGAGAAGTTTGTTTTCATTACCGGTATTACCAAGTTTACGCAGATTTCTCTTTTCTCTGTACTCAACAATTTGAGTAATATCAGCTTTGATTCTGAGTATGCAGCTCTTTGCGGTATCACGAAAGATGAACTCCTCTCATATTTTAAATCGGAGATTAACAGGTTGGCTACAAAGAAAGGATGGACTTTTGATGAAGCCGTGGTACAGTTGACGGCATTCTACGATGGTTATCATTTCAGTCATGAAAATATGATTGATATATTCAATCCATTCAGTCTTATCAATGCCCTCGCTGACTCCAGTCTAAAGAATTACTGGGCTTCATCTGGAGCAACCTCTTTGCTTCCTAAGTTTGTAGATGATATGGAAATTAGATTGAAGGATTTCGAGAAATGTCCGATAGACAGCGATACCTTGGAGACTTCTGATGTGACAGGAGGTGGAGCTGAACTTTTCCTCTATCAGTCTGGTTATCTCACGATAAAGGGATATATGGAAGGAATTTATTTGCTGGGCATTCCAAACTATGAAGTACGCAAGGCTCTATACAAGATAGTCTTGCCAGCATAGATATGGAAGAGAGGTACCGTCTTATCTTGGGTACCATCTTCAATGCTATCGGCTGCAGGGTGGAAGTTGAGAAGATGATTTCTACTGGTAGGATAGATATGGTGTTGGAAACCAATAACTTCATCTACGTTCTGGAACTGAAGCTGAGCAACAATGGAGGCATTGATGCGGCAGCGGAGCAAATTAAGGCTAGACAATATGCCGAACCATTCAAGGCGGATAAACGCAAGGTAATAGCTATTGCTATAGAACTGGATGATTCTGGTAAAGGATTGGTTGATTGGAAGGAAGTTTAGAATCAAGAAATCCACAGCTGGCTTGAGTGCCTGCTGTGGATTCTCTGGTTTATATTAAAATGTAAGATTCTAACTCCTTATGGAACGTATATCAAGCGGATAGGCATCCCCTTGTAGCGGCCATTGTTTTTACCGTTGCTACCACTCACGAATCTCATATTGGATAATCCTATCTTCTTGTTGTAAACATCAAAGTATCTATACCAGAAACCATATTCAGGACTGGTGGTACTGAAGCCCTGCGTACCTGACAGCAAAGTCTTGGTCCAGAGATTTACATGGATAGGGTTCTTATGGCTCTCGCCCTCCAAGAATCCACCCATAGGCAGATAGATGTATGGCAACTCGGAATCCACCGTCTTGATACGCACGCAGTTGTAGGTTTCTCCTAACGATGTGGACTGTGGTACCACCTCCAGATTGCCAGCATTAACTAATTCTTCGAACACGGCATCAGTTGGAATGGTATAGCCTTCTGGTGCCAAGTCGCTGGAGAGATCCTGATTGGCATCGCTGGTGTTCTGTTTTTTAGAGATACAGAAATAGCCACCAATGGCTTTCTTGTTCTTTTCCAGTGCCACCACATCTGGGGCATAGTAACCATTGTTGGATGCACCTAGGTTGCGGTCTAACATATAATAAGTAGTGGTGGTTCCATCGGCCTTCTTTCCCTGTACCTTTACCACACCATAATAGAACCAGCCCTTCACCTTCGTGTTATCCCCGTTTTCTGTCAGCTGATAATCAGTATCATCTATCTTATGGAAGATACCAGTATGATAAACAGGATAGGTGATCTTGATGCCAGCCTTGTTGATGATGGTAAATGAAGACTTCCACAAAGCATTGTTTGCCGTAGTATTGGTAAGGCTTACCTTCCAATTGCCATTATCTTTTTCCACTTTGATTCTACTATCATTGTTAATCTTAAAATCTCCATCTAGATAAGGGATAAGATACGTAATATTTGCTGTTCCCACGCAGAAATGCAAACCATCATTTCTCACAGCCCCTTGCATTTCTTCAGGAGTGATGCCTTGCACATCAGTGTCCAACCAGCTGAAATAGTTGGCAGCTACGGTGGAGTTATTATACTGCATGGTAACGGTTCTAGCAGGATCTTTTTTTCTGAAATCGAAGCCCGTCTGCTTGATGGTTATATCCAGAGAAAGGTCGCCAGAAGTAACGGTGATGGTTCCTGTACGTGGATTCTCTGTTTGGTCATTCTTTTCAAGCGTAAGCTTCAAGGTATATTTCTTGCCTTTAGAAGATCTGCTTGGCTCTGGTATATCATTCACGGTCTCTTGATCACAAGCGGTTATCCAAGAATTATTTCTCTTGACACCATATAGCTTATCATCACTACTCGTTGCATTTGGCAAGGTAGTAACAATGGTTACGGTAGCCTCTGTTGTGCTTGCATCTACCTCCTGATAATCGCTCACTCCCAGTTCATAGTCTTTGCAAGCTATCATTTGGGTGATTTCAGGGTTATCGTCCACCACCTCTACTTCCAATCTATTCTCTGGCAGACTCTTTTTAGCCTCATCAAGCGTAGAGAAGCCATAGTCGTTTACCTTGGTTACCTTGATGGTATAATGGTGGTTGCGGAGCAAGGCATATTGGGCCTTTTTGTCATTCTTGTAGAGTGCCACCTTATAATATCCTTCTCTATAATCTTCTTCTTCACTTTTCTTATAATTCGCCTTGATAATCACCATTGCCTTGCCTGCAGAAGTTTCATTTACTGCCACGGTGGTTGCGGTACCGCCGCCCAATGGGTTGTCTTCCGTTCTGAGAGCGGTAGATTCCGCCAAGTCATCGGTTTTTTGCTCGGTATTATAATTGGCAGGAGCTATGGCTGCCTTGGTTGCCATGTTATAGACGTACAAGCCTGCATTGGTGAAATTACTCTGGATGCTATTGTCTATCTTCAAACTAATCTTGGCGCATTGGCGCAACATCGGCACAGAAGGATTAGCTTCCAAAAGTTTATCTATTGAAATTTCACCCCAGCAGATAGGGGCATCAAGCTGAGGGTCTCTCTCCTTTGCAGCAGTGAGAGACTGCAAGTCTTGCGCCTCGCTATCCTTCATATCGCTGGCATTGGCTACAAGATGTACATTCTTGGTACCAGCAGGTACATTGGTTATCTTTACCTTGTAGCTGCCATCAGACTGCGGTGGTGATAAGGTAGAAAAGCAATCTGCCTTGCCTAAGTATTCGTTATTGTCTCCATAGAACACAGCCCAGAGCGATTTGACTGTCTCCGAGGTCCCCGCTCTTGTACCAATCTGTTGCTTGGTGAAGTTGGTCAATTGAAGGTTCAAGACAAGTCCCTCGGCAGGGATTTCATCCCCGCCGAGTCCGATAGCCTCCATCGTATCCTTGCAGGAAACAAGGCTGAGGAGCAATCCTATCCATATCATTAAATGTTTGATCTTCTTCATTGCTTAAACTGATTTATAACAGTGTTCAAATCTGATTCTAATCTTATTTAATCCACACCAGATGGCTTGCCAGCGCGCCAAGAAGTGCCATCGTAAAAGCCTGTGTCATGATACTTCTCATAGCTGTTGCCATTGAATAGCAGGACGCCTTGTTCATCATTATCGGCTTTTTTGATTCTGATGGCCTTCTCGTGGTCTCCCTTAACAGTCTTGAGGGTAATCACAGTCTTAAACCAACCATTATTCAAGTTGGTGCATTTCCAACTTTTACCCTCTTTATCATAGATGGTAAAAGACTCGCGCTCTTTATTTTCGTTATTATTATTTTTGCCATTGGCGGCACCATATACATTAAACCATCCATAAGTCTGGAATTTGGTGTAAATGGTAAAGTCGATGTTCTCAATAGTTGGCATGTCATCATATATGTTCCAAGTAGGATCTGATGTAGGATCATAGACTATCCAACCCTCTTTATCCTCATAGTCGAAGAGAGGAATACCCGGCTCCAAGTGGTGAGGGCAACGATGAAGCGTAAAACCCCAATTCGTATTGGTATTGTTACTGAACATAATCAATGTTTCACCAGGCTTGATGGTTCTTGTTCCCGTAGCACCAAAATCTGTAGATATCGACTGGGCATCCTTGGGGAAGTCCTTGTAATACCACCCCACATTCGTATTATCCTCAACCATCTTATCACCAGGCCAGTTAACTGAAAATTTCCAAACTTTAGAGCTGGCTACAGCTCCAGTTGTTTCACCAATCTGGGTATAGACATAGACACGATGATTGTCTGTTTGAGGTATATAAATTCGCTTGTCATTATCATCCGAAAGGTCTAACCATCCATCTGCCCAGTTGGTATTTCCTATATTTCCATTATAAGTCTCTTCCTTTTTTTCTTCAGGTGTACCCTTATAATTATCAGTTCCATTACTATTATCTCCTTTATAATGTGCGCGGTCGTTGATGGCACGGAAGTTGATACGATAGTTACCTACGGCAGGCTTTACCGTTACCTTGATTTTCTTGACAAAGTTGAAGCCTTCTGGAGATTCCTTTGGCTGCACAGTGAGGTAATGCACAGTCGTGGTAACAGGGTCACTGGTTGCCTCAATCTTGAAGGTTCCTTCTGGAGTATCAGGATTATCGCAAGATGCCTGAATGGTTGAATTACCTTTGGTGGAAGAGGTTACGTTATTGGTGAAAGCCAAACCGCCCAGGTTGGTCTTAAACTGTACCAATTTGGTACTGTTGTCGCTCTTCCAATAGATGGTTACTTCCTGTGGATTTACCTCAAAATAAGGAGAGGCATCATAGGCTACATCGAGATACTTCTTGATGTTACCAGCCTTAATCCAAACCTTTGCCGTACCCTTGTAGTTGCCTTTATATTCGGAGAACAGAATGTTCTTGTTGATGTTGAATGTGATTCTCTGTTTCACTGCATCTAGCTTGGTCACAATCACATCTTTCTCACCAACCTTTTCATCGCAACCGAAATTTGCCTCTGTCAGCATTACGTTCGACTTATAGTCGATGGAGTCTGCCGTGGTAGATGTTACGCTCGCCTTCGTCTTGCTTACCCACAAAGTAGTATGGTTGAAGTCGGCATCTATCGTTACAGGAGTCCAGTCCTCTACGCTCACATTACAGTCGAGGGTCATGTTTCCCAGACTCTTGATTTTGCCGATAATCTCATAATAGGTGCCACGAGGGAATGTAGGCACAGCATCTGATGCGTTCTGCTTATGTCCCAGCTTAATGGTATATTGATTCTTGTTGCTGTTGTTAACTTTACCGGAAATCTTCAATACAGACTGTTCCTCTGCCT
>ERZ1024378.135-NODE-135-length-10786-cov-11.072966_pt1 | contig 10786 bp, 8 predicted proteins | sample MGYA00520787_ERZ1024378 | MGnify/ENA primary metagenome ERZ1024378 (study PRJEB33242, sample SAMEA3444269) | Homo sapiens | biome: Host associated; feature: Gastrointestinal tract; material: Stool | place: Uganda | collected 2011-01-01 ... | reverse complement strand
GTTGGTACAATGATCGAGATCCCAAGAGCTGCTCTTACAGCTGATGAGATCGCTACAGAGGCTGATTTCTTCTGCTTCGGTACAAACGACCTTACACAGATGACATTCGGATTCTCTCGTGATGATGCAGGTAAGTTCCTTAACGCTTACTATGACAACAAGATTTTCGAGAACGATCCATTTGCTAAGCTTGACCAGACAGGTGTTGGTAAATTAATGGAGACAGCTATTAAGCTTGGAAAGCCAGTTAATCCTAACCTTCACGTTGGTATCTGTGGAGAGCACGGTGGAGATCCTTCATCAGTTGAGTTCTGCCACAAGATTGGACTTGACTATGTTTCATGTTCACCATTCCGTGTACCAATCGCTCGTCTTGCTGCAGCACAGGCTGCTATCGCAGAGCAGGCAAAATAGACAAAGGTTCTAATTTAAAAGTCTATATATAAGATTTTGCAAGGGAAAGTATTTAGTACTTTCCCTTGTTTTTTATTGCCAATCTGCATTTCACACCCTGAAAACTACATTTCGCGCCAAGAGTATAGATTGTAGGCACTATATGTTGTATAATTAGTACTAGAAATACAAGTATATGTGATATGAATAGAGAACGAAGCACAGATACGATGTAGGTACTAAGGTATGGAGAACACATTTATGATTATAAAAAAGAAGAACATCCGTACAATTGTGATAACCTGTGCATTGCTAGGTATCATAATATTCAGCATTCATAGCTACAATGTATATATGAGCCGCCAGATATATAATGAGGGTACATCAAATGTCAAAGCCTCATACAGTCAGGTGAACCAGACCTTTAATATGTTTGCGCAACGCAACTGGAACGTTCTTTCTGACTGGAATGTTTATTTGACCAAAATACTTAATAACGACAGTGGTCTGCAGTGGAATGATTTTGTCAGGGAAAAGGAAAAGTGGCATTACAGTGATTTTTACCTGTTTAATGAGAAGAATCAGTTTATCACCATAGAAGGCAGAAGCGGAGTGGCTGATAATGCAAAAGATGCATTCAATGAGCTTTTTAAGGCAAATGAGCCTGTGATATCGAGCTATATATCAACAAAGGGTGTCAGAAAGGTGCTTTTCGCATTTCCATCTGATGGGATTACTGTGGATGGAATCACCTATACCGGGCTTGCTGTGAGCTATGACAATACAGACGTGGAAAGGATGCTCGGAGACGAGGCCTATAAAAACCAAAGTGATTGTTATATTGTTGATTCGGCAGGAAATGTCATACTCTCGATTGAACCTAAGACAGAGATTGATGATATGGTTGATAATCTGATTGATTTCATAGGTGATAACGCAACAGATTACGATACATCTGATTTTAAAGATGTAAAAAACAAAATAGCTGGTGGCAGTGATGGCTGCTTTTCCTTTACATACAATAATAAGGATTATTATATGACATATCAGCCTACAGGCATAAAGGACTGGTCTATAGTCGGTATCGTTGAAGCAAAGGCGGTCAGCTCGTTCATGTTTCAGGTACAGTACAGCACAATTTTACTTATAGGCATAATGTTCATCTGTGTAATTCTGCTTATTTTTATGTATGTATTGAAGAATACCAGGCTCAAGCTTCAGAAGGAGAAGCTCACTGTCATGGCAGTATCTCATGAAAAGGAAATCTCTGATATGCTGTTGAACAGTCTGGCAAGAATTGTGGACAGATACGCACTGTGTGATATTGAAAATGATACGTACGAATATCATGAGAGACTGGCGCGAAAGCTTTATCCTGAGCGTGGCAGCTACAGTGACCTGGTTGAGACTATATCAAACAGGTACACCCTGCTTTCAGAGGAGGAGAGTAAAGATATCTCGGAGCTTCTTTCTCTTGAAAATATTTATAGTCAAATTAAAAATGAGCATGATTATTTTAAATTTGAATGTGCAGAGAACAACAGCAAGCTATTTCTTTCAATGACCGTCATTCCGGCAAGATGGGAGGATGGCAGACTGACACAGTATCTGCTTGTCTCACAGAATATAGGCGAAAAGCATAAGATGGCAGATCTTGCAAACACGGATATGCTTACAGAGCTATATAATAAGAGATATTTTGAGACCATTATGAATATGAGAGTCCAGAAAGGAAAAGCATTCGCCTTGATTTTTATGGATCTGGATTTTTTCAAGCCGGTCAACGATACATATGGTCATCCGGTCGGAGATGAGGTGCTTCGCAACGTAGGAAAGCGCATTATAAACAGCATACGAACAGCTGATTATGCATTCCGTATTGGAGGCGATGAGTTTGCATGTATAATAGATGGCAATGCAGATGAAGAAAATTGCTTGGAGAGCATAGAGAGGCTTCAAAGAGTTATATGCAACCCATATAATATACATGGTCATAAAATAAATATCGGAGTAAGCTGTGGACATGCACTTTATCCGTCCGATGCTGACACGGTTGAGAGCCTGCTAAAGATAGCAGATAGCCGAATGTATGCAGAGAAGGAAAAACATCATGCAGATAGAAGATGATAGATAGAAGATAATAGGATAGAAGATTATCATTCATAAAAAAGCTATGAGAGCCCGGTTAAAGGCTTTCATAGCTTTTATTTTTATGAGTGAGCACGAAGCTGTTCATCGACATATGTCTGGATATAATAATTATCCTCAGGCATCTGGCAGCCGACGATATAGGTTCCGTCATTATTTGAGCAGCGGATTACATATCCATCCAATACTGAGTGGTCAGCAAGAGCAAAGTCTTCTATTGAAATAGTAATCTTTGCACCTTTATTATCAACGAAATAAGGATCCTTTGTCAAAAATGCAAATCCGTTTGCACTTATATTGTCAAGAGTGCCCTTGAATGTGGTATCAGTTCCTTTGAGCTTTATAGTGCAATTGTTTGATAAATCCATGCGAGGATATTTCCTGCGGTTTAAAATTTCCGGCTGTGTATTGACTGCTACCACAAGGTCATCTGTGATTGTGAGGTCTTTCCAGCAGTACATTACATTGCCGACTGTAACATACAGATTACAAGGTCTGGATGAGTCTATAGATAAGCCACCTGATATAAGCTTAAGTCCATTTTTGTCGACAGCCTTTACCTCACAGTGGAACTCGTTGCCGGTCTGTACATCTGTTAAAATGACCTTAGCCTTCATTCCCGGGCGGATATCATCAAGTCCCATAAATCCACCGACTCCGAGCTCATGCATGAGAGACTGGATAACAGTCTCGATATTATTGATATTCGTTGCACTTTCATCATATTTACTGAGCATCTTGCGGCTTATCGTATCAGAAGCACCGATACATGAGGTCATGGTTTCTACGATATCAGATACCTTTTCCATGTTGTCGACAAGCTGCTGGTTAGATGCTTCTACCTCCTGCATTGCGGTGTCGATTTCACGGATATGGCTACCAAGCTTATTGGAATCCTTTGTGATTTTCTCTACATTTTCACCGGTCTGCATTACCTTCTCAAGAGTAAGCTGGATGAGGCGGAGTGTTTCTTCTATGGATGAGGTCATCCTTCCGGAAATCTCGTCAAGACGAGAGAGCGCCTCACTGATCTGACCGGATGAATTTCTCGTCTCAGTGCTTAATGTGCGGATCTGTTCGGCAACAACAGCAAAGCCCTTACCTGCTTCACCTGCACGCGCTGCCTCAATTGAAGCGTTAAGTGCAAGGAGATTTGTCTGGTTTGAAATATTATCAATTGTTCCGGTTTCATTTTTAACCATCTCAAATTCATCTCTGAATGTAGTCAGGATGTTTTCAACCTCTGTAGAAAGCTCCGACATGGTTTTTGCCGTCTGGGCAAGACCTTCAAGATCCTCAGAGCTTACCTGGGCATGCTTGCCGGATTCGGTTATCAGGGAAACCATATCGTTTATCATGGCTGCAACATTCTCAACCTGCGCGCTTATATCGGTGGTCATTTCCTGTGAAGAAGCAGTGTGGTTCTGAAGCTGCTTGTTATTTCCGGTAAGCTCATTCATCCCATCGACGACAACATCTGAGCCATGCTTGTTTTCAGAAGCAAGCTCACGGACCACTGTTATACCATCCATTATAGTGTTGCTGGCAGTTTTAACCTGCTCAACTGTCGTGACAACACGGTTTAAATCAGACTTTATGCTCTCTGTGAGTGCAGCATCGGACTCAGTCAGGTGGCGCACCGACATGATATAGCCTATGTAACAAAGCAAAAGACATGCTATCTGAAGCTGAAAGTTTTTATGATCTACAGCAGTGTTCTGACCCAGCACAAATATGTGAAATGCAATACTTGCTATAAGGCTCAGCATATTTGCAACAGCGCAGTAAATCATGAATTTTTCATCCTTAAATATTACAATAAGGCTGATTATCGGAAGTATGTAGGTGAATGAAATCGGTGAGGTTGTCGTGCACAAAAGAAATACGTAAAAAATACCATATCCGATGACGAATGCAAGCCTGTACCGATCATTATCCTTCCCCTTCCTTTTTAGAAGTATGTCACCACACACGAAAGGCAGCCAGCATAAAATAACAAAAATGATATAATTACTGACAGAATAAGCGCCATTTGCTGTGTCGGTACCATAATTTGCGGTCAGCAGAATAGCAAAAACAAGCCATAATCTGCGGGCCTTGATATTCGCCTTTGCTTTAAAAATTTTTTCATCGTAACCCATATGAATTCTCCTGATTCGTAATAATATAGCTCTATTGTACTATCATAGTACTATAATTACAAGGCATACTTAAGAATTTGAATGTATTTTGAATGTATAATTATGGTATTGTTTCTAAGTCTAAACTTTAATTGTTTTTTGCCTGTCAATCCGCTATACTAAAATTAACTATATACTTACAGGAGGGCATAAAGCATGAACATACTTCTGATTAACGGAAGTCCAAAAGGCAAACGAAGCAATTCGTTAAGGCTTGCAAACAGCTTTATAGAAGGCTTCAAAGAAGGATATAAGAGCAAAAGTGTAACTATATCCATTGATGAAATGCATGTAGCCTCAATGAATGTAGGAGCGTGTAAGGGCTGCTTTGCATGCTGGCAGAAGACACCGGGGGTGTGCTGCATAAATGACGATATGCAGACTGTTATTGGGAAAATGCTTGAAGCGGATATTGTTGTGTGGTCGTTTCCTCTGTACTATTTTAGTGTGCCGGGAATACTAAAGAACGTGATTGACAGGCAGCTTCCCATGAGCCTGCCGTTTATGAGTACAAAGGATGACGGATACGGAAGCGGCAGCCATGATTGCAGATATGACATGGAAGGCAAAAGGCATGTGCTAATTTCTACCTGTGGCTTTTATTCTGCAGAGGGAAATTATGACAGTGTACTTCGGATGTTTGACCATTTCCTTGGAAAAGGGCATTATACAACAATATTTTGTGGTCAGGGTGAGCTGTTTCGTGTAAAAGAGCTGTCAAAGAGGACTGACGAATATCTGGCTACAGTAAAAAGTGCCGGGGCAGAATATGCCATCACAGGAAAAATATCTGAAAAAACAGAAGCGGCGCTCCATACTCTTTTATATCCAAGGGATGTATTTGAAAATATGGCGGATGCCAGCTGGGAAATCAGCAGGACAACAGGAGAAAAGGAAGCGGATGACCTTGTTTTCACCAGACAGATGGCTGCATTATACAATAAGGATAGCTATGACGGAAAGGAACGCGTGCTTGAGATATGCTATACCGATTTGAAGCATACATACCAAATAAAGCTTGATGATAAAGGTAGTGAGGTGCTTACTGACCAAAGCCTTGCCGCGACTACACGCATAGATACGCCTTTTACGGTATGGTCGGCTATTTCCAGAGGCGAGATAGGTGGTGCAGAGGCATTGGGAAAGCAGATGTATACGGTGACAGGTGATTTTTCCTTGATGGTAAACTGGGATAAATTTTTTGGAAGTACATCGGCAGTCAAAGAGGCAGAAAAAACATCACATGGTGTGGAGGTACAGAAAAATCCATCCATGATGACAATGCTCATACCATGGATTATGTTTTGGATAGCAGTTTCTGTCAATACTGAAAAGGGTTCTGTGATAGCTCTTTTGGTGGCATCCGCTATACCTTTTATTATGAGAAAACATAAATTTGTAATATGGGATCAGCTCTCAATTGTTGCTGTTGCTATACTTTCTGCGATTGCAAGCCTGACAGGAGCAGGTGACATATCAACAGATATCGGATATCTGGTGTTTGGGCTGTTCTGGCTGGTTTCATGCCTGACAAAGGAGCCTTTATGCGCAACATATGTGAAATACAATTATGGCGGTGAAGCCGCACATAAAAATCCTCTCTTTATGAAGACAAATTATATACTTGCGGCGGCATGGGGAGTATTATACGTGTTGACAGCAGTGTGGACATTTTGGCTTAAAAAGGCAGGTGTTGGAGCTACACTTATTGTCGTAAACAATCTGATGCCTGTATTGATGGGCATATTTACCGGATGGTTTGAAAAATGGTATCCTGCAAGGCTCGCAAGAGGCTCAAAAAAGCAGTAATTCGTAAGATTTTTTTAATATTTTATGTATTCTATTTACTTTAGGTGGATAGAAGAGTACTCTTTAGAAAACGTACTCATAGTAGTGCTTATAAATAAAAGAAAGAGGTATATCATAATGAAGAAAAAACTGATTACAATTGTAATAGGAGCTATGCTTTGCGCAGGATTGTTTGCAGGCTGCGGACAGAGCGATACAAAGCAGGATAAGGCAGCTGGCACTGAAAATGCAAAGCAGGCTGATACCAAGGATGAAAATGAAAAGGACTCACAGGAAGAGAAGGAGCTTACAGGAACAATCGATGACATAAAGGACTTCATGTTTGTAGTGACTGATGATAAGGATACACCATACAGCTTTACCTTCGATGAGAAGCCTGACGGACTTGAGGGTGTTGCAAGTGGAGACAAGGTGACTGTTAAGTATACAGGTACTATTTCAGAGGTGGATCCGTTTGAGGGAAAGATAATATCTGTTGAGAAGGCAGAATAGGGTACCACAATCAGGGAGCTTGTATTAGAAAATGAATGTTTATAAAAGGGAGGATATTTATTAATGAATGAATCAAATAAAGTATCACGAGCTGTTTACATAGTTCCTGTTATATATGTGCTGGGCATGTACATGATGCCGGTCTTATTTTGGATAATATGCAATATGCAGGAATCAACAGAAAGCTTTGATGCAGGCTGGATAATGGTCATGCCGATTGTTTTGGGGCTGATTAATCTGGCTGTGGTGCTCATCCTTGGGAAAAGAATAAGCAGAGTACAGCTACTCATTTGCACAAGTATTATAAAATATGCGTTAATACCATTTTATGTAATAGGTGGTTTTTGCATTATAGTTGCACTTTTCTTAATGCTAACACCGGTTGTTATCATGATATTTGTAGGCCCGACCGTTGCGATTGTGCTATCAGTTATTGGCTGGCTTGGGCTGTTAGGAGCAGCGCCTTTTTCTATTGCCTATATTGTAAGGGCATGCAGCGAGGGAGTACAAGGAAAGGTACTGTCTGTATTTGCAGGCATATTCCAGTTCTTTTTTACTCTTGATGTAATTTTTGTGATTATACTGGCAGTGAAGGATAGAAGCTTTGTGAAAGCACAAAAGGGATATGGAGTGATTCAATAATTGAAGTGTTATAAGGCAATATAAAAGAGCTCTTTACGAGCTCTTTTATATTGTACAACATGTAATTGTGGATGATTACTGTAAGAGTGAGAGAACACCCTGGTTAGACTGATTAGCCTGTGCAAGCATAGACTGTCCAGCCTGAGCAAGAATGTTGTTCTTGCTGTAGTTAACCATCTCTTTAGCCATATCTGTATCACGGATACGAGACTCAGCTGATGTGGTATTCTCAGATACATTATCAAGGTTGTTGATTGTATGCTCAAGTCTGTTCTGAACAGCACCAAGTGATGAACGCTGCTTAGATACTTTTGAGATAGCATCAGAAATTGTATCAATTGAACCAGTAGCTTGTAAGTATGTTTTTCCACTTACTTTTAATCCTTTAATTCCAAGAAAATCCGAATTCATAGAATCAATCTGCATAGATATTTTATTATCATCAGAAGAATCTGCGCCCACATGAAGACTGATATTTAATGAATCATTGTAAGTAAATGTTTTTGATGTAGATGTAACATCATTGTCACCTGCTTTTAAAGTTACAGCATTTACACCCATTTCATCTTTATAAGATGTTATTACAGAATTCATAGCTGCTAATTCTGCTGTTTTAGCATCTGCAAGCTTAATATCTCCGGCACCAGCTGTTGCGCTATCATCTATAACTTTCTTTCCAGCCCAAGAACTTCCTACAGCTAATCCTGATGTAAAAGTATATACTGTTTTTCCTGTGGCATCCATTGGAGTTTTTACTTCTAATGTAGAACCTGCAGCCATAGCATCCTTAACCAAGCCCATCTGTGGAGAACTATATACGGTATTAGAAATTTTTGTCTTATTTTCGTCTCCCTTTAAAAGATATGTTTCATTAAATTTGGTTGTTTCGGATACACGGTCAATCTCTGTTACGAGCTGATCAACTTCGTCCTGAATGTTATTTCTATCGTCTTCTGATAATGTTCCGTTTGATGACTGAACTGCTAACTCGTTCATACGCTGGAGCATTGAGTGAACCTCTGTAAGGGCACCTTCAGCTGTCTGCACGCATGAAACACCATCCTGAGCATTTGTTGAAGCTCTGTCAAGTCCTTTAATCTGTTTTCTCATCTTTTCTGAAATAGAAAGTCCAGCTGCATCATCAGCTGCACGGTTAATCTTATAACCAGATGAAAGCTTCTCTGTGCTCTTTGACTGTGCGCTTGTTGTTACGTTAAGCATTCTGTTGGCATTTGCTGCCTGCATATTGTGTTGTACTACCATAATATGTACCTCCATGTATTATATTATTTTACGTTTTCCGAATAAAATCCATTTTATCCGGCATGTTATGAAATTTTCACTATGAGCATGTGCCTAGGTTCACATGTCCACATATGGTGAAACACAATGGATAATGTGTTTCATTCCGTTTACATCATATATTTCGGCACAGATTTAAAATGCTTAACCCCTTTTTAGAAATTTTGTACTATTTTTTTAAATTTATTTCTATTTTCTTTTAAAACTAAGGGAAAATCCAGTGTTTTCGGTCATTTAGCTGTTGTTAAAGATTTTTAATATCGCCCAATCTATCCAAATTGCAATTCATTTTTGTCGTAATATGGAACAAAACCCATAGTATTTTTACACAAAGGAGATTGCAATGAATAAATCACAACCCATTAAAAACAAAGAGAAGCTCGATAGATTCAAAAATTTCTATATTGAGGAAGAATATAATCCCAGAAACTATATGTTTATATCTTTAGGGCTAAATACTGCTCTTCGGGTGTCGGATTTGCTGAAATTCACATGGAATGATGTCTACAATTTTGATAATGGCTATTTTCGCACTCATGTTAAATTGACCGAGCAAAAAACCACCAAGCAATCTGTTATTTTTCTGAATTCAAGGATAATCAATTCTCTGAGCTGGTACAAATCAAAGGCACTAATCAAATTTCTGCCTGACACATTTTTATTCTCAAATGCTGATAATCATCATATATCACGTTCAACAGCATACCGAATTGTGCATAATGCAGCTGTTTCTTGTGAAATTGAGGGTGTAATCAGTCCACACTCCCTACGCAAAACCTTTGGCTACTATGCTTGGAAGCAAGGCACATCACCGGTTCTTTTGATGGACATATATCAGCATTCGTCATTTGAAATCACAAAACGATATTTGGGAATCGAGCAGGACGAACGCGATTCTGTATTTAGGGATGTTGTTATCTAATTGATGAAACACATTATCCATTGTGTTTCACCATACATGGACATGTGAACCTAGGCACGTGTTCATAGTGAAAATTTCATAACATGCCGGATAAAATGGATTTTACCCGGAACAAAATAACAATACATGGAGGTACATATTATGGTAGTACAACATAACATGCAGGCAGCAAATGCCAACAGAATGCTTAACGTAACAACAGGTCAGCAGGCTAAATCTACAGAGAAGCTCTCTTCTGGATACAGAATCAACCGTGCAGCAGATGATGCAGCAGGACTTACAATTTCTGAGAAGATGAGAAAGCAGATTAAAGGACTTGATCGTGCTTCTACAAACGCAGAGGATGGTGTATCTGCAGTACAGACAGCTGAGGGTGCTCTTACAGAGGTTCACTCAATGCTTCAGCGTATGAACGAGCTTGCTACACAGGCATCTAACGGTACAAACAGCGAGTCTGACCGTTCAGCTATCCAGGATGAGATAGATCAGCTTACAACAGAAATTGATCGTGTTGCCGAGACCACTAAGTTCAATGAGACATACCTGTTAAAAGGTGATGAGAATGGTACAAAAACAGAAACATTAAACGCTCATGATGCAGGACTTAAGGGAAAGCTTACAGACAATGGTGATACAGCTACTTTTGAGATTGAGTTAAAAAAAGGAAATACAGTCTCAATTGCTGGTAAAGATTATACCATAGCTGATGCTACAGATGAGGATAAGAACGAACTTTCCGCAGATGAAGCAGCAGTTAAAATAAAAGATGCTTTAAAAGCTGCAAATGATATAGGCGCAACAGCCTCAAAGGCAGCTGTAACTTCAAGTGTGCAAAAACAGGTAGTAAAGGCAGATCGGAAGAGCGTCGTGTAGGGAAAGAGTGTAGATCTCGGTGGTC
>ERZ1024378.134-NODE-134-length-11036-cov-6.612330_pt1 | contig 11036 bp, 10 predicted proteins | sample MGYA00520787_ERZ1024378 | MGnify/ENA primary metagenome ERZ1024378 (study PRJEB33242, sample SAMEA3444269) | Homo sapiens | biome: Host associated; feature: Gastrointestinal tract; material: Stool | place: Uganda | collected 2011-01-01 ... | reverse complement strand
AGACAGTGTATGACTACGATACCTTAAAGCAGCGTCTCAGAGAGACAGCCTTCCTTGTCCTTGCTTCCCTTATGGGACTTTGTAGTGCCGCTTAAATATGCAGCCTCAAGTATATTGGTCTTGCCCTGGGCATTATCGCCGTAGATTATGTTGGTTTCACTGTCAAAGCTGATATCCAGTTTTTCGTAATTTCTGAAATTACTCAGTTGGATTGACTTAATAATCATTATTTAACAACCTTAACTGTTTCGCCGTCATATGAGAAAACATCTCCGTCGTGAAGCTTTTTTCCTCTCTGAAGCTCAGTCTCACCGTTTACAGTCACTTGACCGTCCTGAATAACAATTTTTGCCTCAACTCCCGAGCTCACAAGGTCGGCCTTTTTAAGAGCCTGTCCCAGCTTAATGAACTCATCCTGTTCTCTTATAGAAATCTGTTTCATAAAATCTCCTAGTTTGCTGCTGTATTAAAATTTACCGGAAGAATGAGGTAAATAAACTTGCCCTCATCATCCTTAATGAAGCATGGTGCCTTTGGATTGACCATGTATAAATTAACCTCCTCCTCATCGATAACACGAAGTGCATCTATGAAGAACTTAGGATTAAAGCCTATCATAATATCTTTTCCGTCTTTGTCGATATCGATGTCCTCATTCATGGAACCGATAAATGAATTGATGCGAAGCTCCATATTGCCATCTGTGATATTCATAATAATAGGCTTCTTATCTCCCTCCTTGACAAGAAGAGTAGCACGGTCTATACAGTCAAGAAGCTCACGCTTATTGATGCGAACCTTAGTGTCGTAGTCAGATGAAAGCATCTGGTCAATCTTGAAATACTCACCCTCGATAAGACGTGAAACAACAGTAGTATTTTCAAATTCAAAAACAATATGATTGTTAGTGATATAGATAACCACATCCTCATCCGCGGATCCCGGAATAATCTTGCTTATTTCCTGCAGAGTCTTGCCGGGAACAACAACCTTCTTGCTGTCATAGTGATTTTTCATCTCGATATATCTGATAGATATTCTGTGTCCGTCAAGAGAAACAACTCGAAGCTTATTCTCCTCAATCTCAAAAAGCTCACCTGTCATCAGTTTATTGTTGTCATTGTCAGCAATTGAGAAAATTGTCTGTCTGATAACCTCTTTAAGGGTAAATTGTGAGAGGACAATAGACTCATTTCTCTCAACATATGGTATGTAAGAAAAATCATCACCTGATTTTCCGATGATATTGAACTTGGCCTTTTCACATGATATGACGGTCTTGAAGGAAGCATCTGTCTCAATTGTTACATCATTGTCAGGAAGCTTTCTCACTATTTCTGAAAAAATCTTGGCATCAAGAGCGATAATTCCTCTCTCTTCGATAGTTCCGTCTATTATTGTTTCGATTCCAAGCTCCATATCGTTAGCCATAAGCTTAATCTCGTTTGCGGATGCATCAATCAGTATACACTCGAGAATTGCCATTGTAGTACGTGTAGGTACTGCCTTCGATACGATATTAACACCTTTCAGTAAATTTGCTTTTGAACAAATAAGTTTCATTTAGAAAAACTCCTTCCTGCGCGTATATATAAATATTTAAAAGATATTCGTAATATTCTTCTTAGGGGTTGTTAAAAAGTTCAAAACCCCTTCAAAGCCTTTAAAGACAAGCTTTAAGAGGCTTGATAACTTGATTAAAAGCCTGTTGAAGTAAAAATGATAAAAATTGATAACTTTTTATTCACTTTCCTTCAACCTGTCATTAACATGCTCATGTGGAAATAAAAGCAAGGTTATAACCAAATTATTAACATGCAAATGAGCACATATATAAATAGGTAGAAACTAATTTGGATTAATCTTTTTCTTGATAGTTTCTATGAGAGTACGTGTACTGTCATTCTCCTCGTAATCCTTAGTGACCTTCTTGATGCCGTGGATGATAGTAGAGTGGTCTCTGCCGCCCAAAAGCTGGCCGATTACATCAAGTGAATCAGAGGTCATGGTCTTGCAGAGGTACATGGCAATCTGTCTTGGACGTGCAATCTCGCTGCTTCTGGTCTTTGAAATCATCTGGTCCACAGAGATGTGGAAATGCTCTGAAACGACCTCAATGATGAGCTGTGCAGTGATTTCCCTTGGTTTGTCCGGCGTGATGATATTGGAAAGCTCCCTCTCAGCAATATCCATAGTGATGTGAGTATGCTCGAGATTGTGGAAGGCTAAAAGCTTGTTTAAGGCTCCCTCAAGCTCACGGATGTTGGAGCTGATGTTTGAAGCAATGTAGTTTAAAATATCATCATCTATATCAAAATTGTCAGTCTCAGCTTTCTTACGGAGGATAGCCATCCTCGTCTCATAGTCAGGAGTACCTATATCAGCCATCAGTCCCCACTCGAAACGGGAACGGATGCGCTCCTCGAGAGTCTCCATCTCCTTAGGCGGCTTATCAGAGGTAAGGATAATCTGCTTGCCCTGTGTCTGCAGTGTGTTGAAGGTGTGGAAAAACTCCTCCTGAGTACTTTCCTTTCCTATGATGAACTGGATATCATCAATCATGAGCACATCTACAGTCCTGTATTTGTCACGGAACTTTGTCATGGCAGAAGAATTACCGTTACGGATAGATTCGATAACCTCGTTGGTAAACTCTTCAGAAGTAACGTAAAGCACCTTGGTATCAGGATTCTGGTCAATGATGAAATGACCTATTGAATGCATAAGATGAGTCTTGCCAAGTCCCGGACCACCATATATATATAGCGGATTGTATGCTTCACCCGGGCTTTCTGCCACTGCAAGAGAAGCAGAATGGGCAAACCTGTTATTATTACCTACGACAAAGGTGTCAAATGTATAGTTAGGGTTTAAGTTTGAGTGATCCCCCTTTACAGGAGTCTGTGGCTCAAGCTGAGGGGTATCGTTGTTTTTAAACTTAAGGCTCTGAGCCTGATCCGGTAAAATAAACTGGATATCATACTCGATACCTGTCACCTCACCTATAGCTACCTTAAGAGGAAGATAATATTTTTTGTTGATATAGCTGAGCCCCATCTGCTCAGACGGAACGAGAATATACAGTGTATTGCCGTCTATGGCGAACACCTCAAGCGGTTTTATCCACGTATTAAAGGAAACGTCTGTCAGACCATGCTCTTCCTTGACCATCTGTAGTATTTCATTCCACTTTTCCATTACTTTATCCATCAAAGTTCTCCATTATTTAACATATAAAGAGTATATTATGGGAATGTTCTCCACAATCCCATACATATTATATAGTACACTATTTTTGGCATTTAGGCAATGTAAAAAGATTTACAAAAATACTTTATTCACATTTTTTAACCATAATTATACAAAGTTACCAACATGTTATTCACATATTGTGGATAACTTTTTGATATCTTGATAACTTTCCACAATATGTTGGTCACAATAGGTGGTTTATATCAAAATATAGACGGTTATCAAGAATTATTATATATATAGAAGAAACTCGTTTTCCACATTTTTATTGTGGAATGTAAACTGATAAAAAAATATATGTAGAAATTTAAAGAAAATTGAGAAAATCCTTGACACAACAGGAATTTTTGTTATAATTATACCGATGTTTTTTAACGTAAAGGAGGTGGATATATATGAAGATGACATTCCAACCTAAGAAGAGACAGAGAGCAAAAGTTCATGGATTCAGACAGAGAATGAAAACTGCTGGCGGAAGAAAAGTAATCGCAGCCAGAAGATTAAAAGGAAGAAAAAAATTATCAGCATAGGCCACAATTTTTGTGGTCTTTTCTTCATTTTTGATTGTTTTTAGAAGGACAGCGTCAAATGAAATTTTCAGATTCGTTGAAAAAAAACAAGGATTTTCAGAATGTATATAATAACGGTGTATCGTTTGCTAACAGATACCTCGTTATGTATGTTCTGAAAAATAACACAGAAAATAATCGTATAGGTATATCAGTTAGCAAAAAAGTTGGAAATAGTGTTATTAGACATCATATTACTCGTCTCGTGAGAGAGAGCTACAGACTACATGAGGACATGTTCGATAGTGGTTTGGACATCGTAGTCATCGCAAGAGTTGCAGCGCGGCATGTGGGTTATAAGGAAATAGAAAGTGCTGTTTTACATCTTGGAGGTCTTCACAGGATTATTAAGAAACAAAATATTTGAATAATGAAAAAGAAGATGGAATCGTTTTGAAAAGTATCTTAATATTTTTGATTAAATTTTATAGGAAGTATATTTCCCCGATGAAATCAACGAAGTGCCCATATTGTCCGACCTGTTCGGAGTATGGTCTGCAGGCTGTGCAAAAGTACGGTGCCATAAAGGGTGGTCTGCTTGCGGCATGGAGGATATTGAGATGTAATCCTTTTTCAAAGGGTGGGTATGATCCGGTTCCATAGCAGCAATGGAGGTTTTTATGTCGGACATTTTATTAACCGCATATCCAGGCTCTATTCTTGGACCAATTGCCAAGCTTCTCGGTATCCTGATGGATTGGATATACAGTGGTATATCTAATATTACAGGTGGAAGAGTTGAGAGCGTTGTACTAAGTATTGTAATTATTACGATTATAATCTACATGTGTCTGTTGCCACTGACTATTAAGCAGCAGAAGTTTTCTAAGCTATCACAGAAAATGCAGCCTGAGATGCAGGCTATACAGGCTAAATATAAAAATAAAAAGGATCAGGCTTCAATGATGGCCATGCAGGAGGAAACACAGCTTTTATACCAGAAGTACGGTATTTCTCCGATGGGAAGCTGTGTGCAGATGCTTATACAGATGCCTATTCTGTTTGCACTGTACCGTGTATTCTACAATATCCCTGCTTATCTGAGCGGAGTTAAGGGCTCTTTCACAGGGCTTGTTGATCAAATTAAAGGTGTAGATAATTATTCAGATACACTTGTCAGTTTGATGGATAAATATAATGTTGTTACATCAAGTGGTCTTAACGCTTCAAATGCGGCTTCAAAGCTTGCCGATGCAAGTGGTGATACTTTAAACAATTATATAATTGATATCCTTTATAAGCTTCCTTCAAAGGGCTGGGATGCTCTTATGGACGGTAAGTTTTTTGATGGTATCCAGAGCGCAGTTGAGAAGACACATGATGCGTTACTTCATTTCAACTACTTTTTGGGACTGAATATCTCAGATACACCTTGGTATATCATAAAGAGCAACTTTACGGACAAGCCTGATAAGTGGTTACTTTTTGTAATACTTGCACTGCTTATTCCTATACTGTCATATCTGACACAGATGATCAATATCAAGCTTATGCCACAGGCTACAAACGGCAATGACCAGATGGCAAGCCAGATGAAGATGATGAATCTCATGATGCCATTTATGTCATTTGTTATCTGCTTTACAGTTCCTGTAGGTCTTGGTATTTACTGGATCTGCTCTGCACTTGTAAGAGGTATCCAGCAGTTCTTCGTAAACAGACATATCGAGAATCTTGATCTTGAGGCTGTTATGGCAAAGAACGAGGAAAAGGCAAAGAATAAGAGAAAAAAAATGGGACTGTCTGAGGATTATATAAAGAAGGCAGCTCAGATTAAGACAAAGTCAATTGACAATAAGGCAAACGTATCTGTATCAGCAGGCACAGAGGAGAAGCTTGCAAAGGCCGCTGAGTACAAGGCTAATGCAAAGGCAGGCTCACTTGCTTCAAAGGCTAATATGGTTAAAGAGTTTAATGAACGCAATTCACGCAAATAGGGGGAGAAAATAGTGGAATACATTGAAGTATCTGCAAAAACAATTGACGATGCTTTGACAGAGGCATCTATTAAACTTGGAACAACAAGCGATAAGCTAGAGTATGAGGTGATTGATAAGGGAAGCAATGGTTTCCTTGGAATTGGCAGCCGTGATGCTGTCATCAAGGTTAAAAAGGCCGAGGCAAGTGTTGAGGATGAGATTCGCGAATTCCTTGACAGTGTGTTTAAGGCAATGAAGCTTGAGGTTACTATTGATATCAAAGTGGATGAGGACAACAGAAATGTTGATGTTGAGCTTAACGGACCGGAGATGGGCGTTTTAATTGGCAAGAGAGGTCAGACTCTCGATTCACTCCAGTACCTTACAAATCTTGCTATCAATAAGCAGTCTGAGAATTACTACAGAGTAAAGATTGATACTGAGGATTACAGAAAGAGAAGAAGAGAGACACTTGAGAACCTTGCCAAGAATATTTCATTCAAGGTTAAGCGTACAAAGAGACCTGTTTCTCTTGAGCCGATGAATCCTTTTGAGAGAAGAGTGATTCACTCTGCACTTCAGAATGATAGATTTGTTGAAACACACAGCGAGGGTGATGAGCCTTACAGACACGTTGTTGTGACACTTAAGAAATAATAGATATAAATCATTAAAAGGGTATCTGGTTTCAGGTATCCTTTTTGAATATATATTATCTTAGAATTTTTGAGGAATTTCATATGCAAAATGATACAATAGCGGCTATTGCCACAGCTATGTCTCCGTCCGGAATCGGAATTATCAGGATAAGCGGAGATGATGCACTTTCGGTAATAGACAGGATTTATAAAAGCAAGAATAATAAAAAGAAAATAAGCGCCTGTCAGTCACATACCATTCATTATGGTTTTATATATGACGGCGATGAGAAAATAGATGAGGTTATGGTGCTTTTGATGAAGGCTCCCAATACATACACGAGGGAGGACACTGTGGAGATAGACTGCCACGGTGGTGTGTATGTGATGAAGAGAGTGCTTGAAGCAGTAATCAAAAACGGAGCAAGACCGGCAGAGCCCGGAGAGTTTACTAAAAGGGCATTTTTAAACGGCAGGATTGATTTATCCCAGGCAGAATCTGTCATAGATGTAATAAATTCAAAAAATGATTTTGCGCTTAAAAGCTCTTTAAGCCAGCTAGGCGGAGCCGTGCTTGGAAGCATCAGGCAGATAAGAGAGCAGCTTTTGCATGAGATTGCGTTTATTGAGTCGGCACTTGACGACCCTGAACACATTTCTCTGGATGGTTATCCACAAAAACTGCGTGTAATTGTTGATAACGAGTATGTGGAGATAGATGGTCTGTTAAAAACCTCAGATAATGGAAGGATTCTGAAGGAAGGAATAAACACCGTAATCATTGGAAAGCCAAATGCCGGAAAGTCATCTCTTTTAAATGTGCTTGTCGGAACTGACAGGGCAATTGTCACGGATATAGCCGGAACCACGAGAGATGTGCTTGAGGAGCAGATTAATATTGGTGGAATCACCTTAAATCTCGTTGATACTGCAGGCATCAGAAGCACTGAGGATGTTGTTGAAAAAATTGGTGTGGAAAAGGCTATGGAGCATGCCAATGAAGCTGATTTAATCATATATGTGGTTGATTCGTCAGTGGCACTTGATGATAATGATTATGATATTATCAATTTTATTAAGGATAAAAAGGCGGTCATTTTACTAAATAAGTCGGATCTGGCTTCAAAGGTGTCGGCAGATGATATAAAAAAGCTTGTGGATAAAACGGTTATTTCGGTTTCTGCAAAGGAAAGCTCGGGAATAGATGAGCTTTCTAATACAATAAAGGATATGTTTTTTGATGGAGAGGTCTCATTCAATGATGAGATTTATATCACAAATATCAGGCACAAAAAACTATTGTCAGATGCTAAGGAAAGTCTTAAGCTTGTTATGAACAGTATTGATGATGATATGCCGGAGGATTTTTATTCGATTGATTTGATGAGTGCGTATGAGTCGCTTGGACTCATAATAGGAGAATCGGTTGAGGATGATCTGATGGATGAGATATTCAGTAAATTTTGTATGGGAAAGTAGGCAGTTATGTGCAGTAAGTTTGTTGAAGAAAATTATGATGTTGTTGTAGTTGGTGCAGGACATGCGGGATGTGAGGCAGCACTTGCGTGTGCCAGACTTGGACTTGAGACTATTGTTTTCACGGTAAGCGTGGACAGTATAGCGCTCATGCCATGTAATCCGAATATCGGTGGAAGCTCGAAGGGGCATCTCGTCAGGGAGATTGATGCACTTGGCGGCGAGATGGGAAAAAACATTGACAAGACCTTTATCCAGTCAAAGATGTTAAATAAATCGAAGGGACCTGCTGTTCATTCTCTCCGCGCGCAGGCAGACAAAGCGGAATATAGTATGGAAATGAGAAAAACCCTTCAAAATACCGACCATCTGACCATCAGGCAGGGTGAGGTTTCTGAGATTGTTACCGATGAGAATAATAATATAGTCGGTGCAAAAACTACTTCGGGAGCTTTATATCATTGTAAGGCGATTGTGCTGTGTACCGGAACATATTTAAGAGCAAGATGCTTAACCGGCGAGATGATCACTCATACAGGTCCGAATGGACTTTTGGCAGCCAACCATCTGACGCAGTCGCTCATAGATCACGGAATTGAGATGCGCAGATTCAAAACAGGAACTCCTGCGCGTGTAGATAAGAGAAGTCTTGATTTTTCCAAGATGGAGGAACAGTTCGGTGACGAGAGGGTAGTGCCGTTTTCATTTACAACTGATCCTGAAAGTGTGCAGATTGATCAGGTTTCATGCTGGCTTACATATACGAATAGTAAGACACATGAGATTATCAGAAACAATCTAGACCGTTCGCCGATTTATGCAGGTATCATAGAGGGAACAGGTCCGAGATATTGTCCTTCAATAGAGGATAAGGTGGTTAAGTTTGCGGAGAAGGAAAGACATCAGATATTTATTGAGCCGGAGGGACTTAATACAAACGAGATGTATGTCGGAGGAATGTCATCTTCTATGCCTGAGGATGTGCAGTATGAGATGTACCGCACTCTTCCGGGACTTGAAAATGTGAAGATAGTAAGAGACGCTTATGCCATAGAGTACGACTGTATCAATGCAAACCAGCTATATGCATCGCTTGAGTTTAAGAAAATACATGGTCTGTTCAGTGGTGGACAGTTCAACGGTTCGTCCGGATATGAGGAGGCAGCCTGTCAGGGACTTATCGCCGGCATCAATGCAGCCATGAAGATACTTGGCAAAAAGCCATTGATACTTGACAGGTCAGAAGCGTACATAGGTGTGTTGATAGATGATCTGGTCACTAAGAAAAATAGAGAACCTTACCGCATGATGACTTCTAGAGCGGAATATCGTCTCCTTTTAAGACAGGACAATGCAGATTTGCGTCTCACCGAGAAGGGATACGAGGTTGGTCTGATTTCAAAGGAAAGATATGACTATGTATGTAAAAAGAAAGAGCTTATTGATAGGGAAATAGAGAGAGTGTCGCATGTAAATATCGGCGCAAGGGCTGATGTACAGGAGATTCTGAAGAAATATAACAGTATAGAGCTGAGCAACGGAACCACACTTGAGGAGCTTATCAGAAGACCTGAGCTGGATTATGACAAGCTCGCTCCGATAGATCCCGACAGACCTAAGCTATCTGATGACACAAGAGAACAGATTAATATTCTTATTAAGTATGCAGGGTATATTTCAAGACAGATTAAGCAGGTCTCTCATTTTAAGAAGCTTGAGAAAAAACTGTTACCTACTGATTTTGATTATAATACTATTTCGGGTCTGAGAATTGAAGCTCAGCAGAAGTTGAATGAATTTCAGCCGCTTAGTATAGGTCAGGCATCCAGAATTTCAGGTGTCACACCGGCTGATATATCGGTTTTACTGGTATTTCTGGAACAATTAAAATACTCAAATCCTGATTTATTTTCTAGATTAAACCCAGATAATACAAGCGTTGAACAATAATAATGGAGAATAAAATATGAAATATGATTTCACACACTTCACTGATGAATTATCAAAAATTAAATGTACATTAAATAATTCACAATTAGAGCAATTTGAGCTATATTATGACATGCTTATCGAAAAAAACAAGGTTATGAACCTTACTGCCATCACAGATTTCGACGAGGTAATAGAGAAACACTTCCTGGATAGCTTGTTTTTATGCCACACATTAGATTTAAACGCGGAAAAAAATATCATTGATGTCGGAACCGGAGCTGGTTTTCCCGGTATTCCTCTTAAGATAGCTTTTCCTCAGCTTAAGATTACTTTATTAGATTCACTTAATAAGAGAGTTGGATTTTTAAATGAAGTTATTGAAGCGCTTGAGCTTAAGAATATTGAAGCAGTCCATGGCAGGGCAGAGGATTTTGCCAGAGATAAGGAACACAGGGCAGCTTATGATATTTGTGTATCGAGAGCAGTTGCAAATCTGTCTACTCTTTCAGAATACTGTCTGCCGTTTGTGAAAATGGGAGGCTGCTTTGTGTCATATAAATCAGGTGAGTGCGAGAGCGAGGTGGCAGATGCAAAGTCGGCCATTTATCTGTTGGGAGGAAAGCTGAATAAAATAGAGCAGTTTGGCTACTCGGATAATCATCGCTCATTTGTCATAATTGATAAGGTTATGAATACGAGCAACAAGTATCCGAGAAAAGCCGGACTGCCTTCAAAGAAACCGTTGTAAAAAACCGTTATAATTGTTGAAAAATAGTTATAGCCGGTGCATTATTTTAGATTAAAGTATAGAATTAGTTAGTAACAATTTTTTTAATAATTGAAGCTGTCTTCTCCGGTAACTCTAACTGAGGATAAAGCTTTGCATTTGCAATATGGATGATGTCGCATTTACTGTTTAGCTTATGGTAATTGTTGATAACATCCATATTATTTTTTATTCCTGTTGATGCTATAATTGATACATCCTTGTCCAGGTTCTTGAGAGCGGGCGCAATATTAGTATTGATGTAGTTTGATAAAATGCTTGAGTAAAGATATTTGCCGCGGCTTTGCCCTTTATATGCGGACTCATAGTATGCATCCTTCATATTATCTGATATGAGCTGGCTTCTTGAAATAAATTTATTTCTGAAGAGTAAATCTACCTTGATAGGGCTCATAAGCTTATTGTATATAAATGTACCTATGATTGGCAGATTAATTATGTTCTGCTTAAATTTGGTGCTCTT
>ERZ1024378.132-NODE-132-length-11051-cov-8.511913_pt1 | contig 11051 bp, 7 predicted proteins | sample MGYA00520787_ERZ1024378 | MGnify/ENA primary metagenome ERZ1024378 (study PRJEB33242, sample SAMEA3444269) | Homo sapiens | biome: Host associated; feature: Gastrointestinal tract; material: Stool | place: Uganda | collected 2011-01-01 ... | reverse complement strand
GAGATAAGGCCACGTGACTGGAGTTCAGACGTGTGCTCTTCCGATCTCAAGCCTTGTAGACAAAGCCTACAGGGTAGCTTATGATGCCCATAAGGGTCAGGCGCGTAAGTCAGGAGAGCCTTATATCATACATCCGCTGTGTGTTGCCATAATACTCGCCGAGCTCGAGCTGGATAAGGAAACCATTGCAGCAGGTCTGCTCCATGATGTGCTGGAGGACACCATCATGACCATGGATGAGATGCGCGCGGAGTTTGGAGACGATGTCGCACATCTGGTGGATGGCGTCACGAAGTTAAAGCACCTGCATCTGACAGACAGCACAAAGGATCCGAAGGACAAGAATGCGGACAGGCTTGAGATGCAGGCAGAGAATCTGCGCAAGATGTTTCTCGCCATGGCAAAGGATATCAGAGTCATCCTCATAAAGCTGGCAGACAGACTGCACAATATGCGTACGCTCAAGTACCAGTCCAAGGAAGCACAGCAGCGTATCGCCAGAGAGACACAGGATATCTACTGCCCTATCGCACAGCGACTTGGTATCAGCAAGATAAAGATAGAGCTCGAGGACCTTTGTATGAAGTACCTCTATCCGGATGCCTACTACGATCTGGTAGAGAAGGTAGCCCTCAGAAAAACAGAGCGCGACACCTACATCCAGGGCTTAGTAAACGATGTAAAGAAGTACGTTTCGGATGCCGGAATCAAGGCTGAGATATACGGCAGGGCAAAGCATTTCTTCAGTATATATAAGAAGATGGTCAATCAGGACAAGACGATAGACCAGATATATGACCTCTTTGCCATCAGGATTCTGGTGGATAGCATACCGGACTGCTACGCTGTGCTTGGTATCATACATGAGAAGTACAAGCCGATACCGGGACGCTTCAAGGACTATATCGCCATGCCGAAGCAGAACATGTACCAGTCGCTTCACACGACGCTCATAGGGCCGAGCGGACAGCCGTTTGAGATACAGATACGTACCTATGAGATGCATCGTACTGCTGAGTACGGTATCGCAGCACACTGGAAGTACAAGGAAGCAAACAACGGCAATGCTACCACCACCACTGTCACAGAGGAGGAGAAGCTCAGCTGGCTGCGCCAGATACTCGAGTGGCAGCAGGATATGTCGGATAATAAGGAGTTTATGACTTTATTAAAGAGTGATTTAAATTTATTTTCCGACAATGTATTTGCATTCACACCGTCCGGCGATGTAAAGAACCTGCCAAAGGGCTCCACACCTATAGACTTTGCCTACAGCATACACTCTGCGGTCGGCAACAAGATGGTCGGTGCCAAGGTAAACGGCAAGCTCGTGCCGATAGACTATGTCATCAAAAATGGTGACCAGATAGAGGTAATCACCTCGCAGAACTCCAAGGGACCAAGCCGTGACTGGCTCAAGGTCGTAAAGAGCACACAGGCCAAGAACAAGATCAACCAGTGGTTCAGAAGTGAGCTCAAGGAGGAGAATATACAGCACGGCAAGGATCTGATAGCAGCCTATGCCAAGGCAAAGGGCATCAACTTTGCAGAGGTAAACAAGCCTGAGTATCAGGAGAAAATACGCCGCAAATACGGCTTCCACGACTGGAACTCATGCCTTGCGACCGTCGGCCACGGCGGACTCAAGGAGAGCCAGATAGTCAACAGGATGTACGACGAGTACAAGAAGGATCATGTGGTGCCTGTGACAGATGCAGATGTGCTTGGCAGCATCGCAGAAAAGCAGCAGGCGGCAGCAGGTACACAGCCGGAGCACAAGTCAAAGAGCGGTATTGTGGTACACGGACTCTATGACGTGGCAGTGCACTTCTCAAAGTGCTGTAATCCTGTTCCGGGAGACGAGATCGTGGGCTTTGTCACAAGAGGCCGCGGCATCTCCATCCACAGGACAGACTGCGTGAATATCATCAACCTGTCCAAGATAGAAAAGGACAGGCTCATAGAAGCAGAGTGGCAGGATACAGCCCTCATGGACAACGGTGCCGAGTATCAGGCAGACCTAAAGATATTCTGTCATGACAGGCCGGGACTGCTCGTAGATATCACAAAGATATTTACCGAGAAGGAAATCAATATCAGTGGAATCCAGTCCAAGACCAGCAAGCAGGGCATCGCTACAATCGAGGTATTTTTCAATATCAGAGGCAGGGACCAGATAAAGGTTCTCGTGGAGAAGCTCAGACAGATAGAAAGTGTAATAGACGTAGAGAGGACCACCGGCTAAATCCCGGTGGTTCTTGCGTGAAGCATATAAAATATAAGGAGTATACCCATATGGTAAATATGAAGATAGACCACTTCGTAGTGGGACCGGTGCAGACCAACTGCTACTTTGTCACCAACATAAAGACAAAGGAAATGATAATAATAGACCCGGGCGCGTGTGCAGACCAGCTCGCCAAAAAGGTGGACGAATCAGGCGCAAAGCCTGTAGCAATACTGCTCACACACGGACACTTTGACCATGCCACGGATGCAAAGCCGCTCGCAGACCGCTACGGCATCAAAATATATATCCATGAGGCAGACAGGGCTACACTCGATGACCCGCAGCTCAATGTCAGCTACATGATGGGCCAGTCAAAGACCTTCTATGCAGATGTATTTTTGAAGGACAAGCAGGAGCTTGATATCGCAGGCTTTCACATAGTAGTGCTTCACACACCGGGCCATACACCGGGCGGTTGCTGCTATTATTTCCCATATGAGGATGTGATCTTTACAGGAGATTCGCTGTTTTGCGGTTCAATCGGACGTACGGATTTCAAGGGCGGAAGCATGTCAGACCTCGTGCGCACAGTGAAGGAAAAGATCATGACACTGCCTGAGCATACAGAGGTATACCCGGGCCACAACGACACAACAACCATAGAAAACGAGAGGATGTATAACCCTTACTTATGATAGTAGTAGTATTTAATAAACCGGATTTTGAATATGATGTGCACTCACTGCTCAAGGAGTTCTTCCCGCAGGAGGACGTGCAGATGTACTATAGCTGCTCGCCTGATGAGGTGGAGGGGAAAAACCTGGCCTGCACACACCACGAGATGACAGCTGACGGCGTAAAGGAATTTGCGGATGCCTCACAGGTATTTAAGATAGACTATGTGGGCGATGAGATTGCGGTGGAGTGGACGGTAAATAGAGCAGACGGAAATAATTCCATGACAGATGATATTAAAATATCCGTGACCGGCGCAGACCGCAAGGAAACCAAAAACCGCCTCAAGCTCGCCCTGTATTCCATGATAGAAAAGGGCACAGGAAAGAGCCTTCCGTGGGGCACACTCTCAGGCATCAGACCGACCAAGATAACCATGAAATGCATAGAGGACGGCATGAACGATAAAGAAACCTATGACTATCTGAAGGAAACCTATCTGGCAAGCGATGAGAAAATCGACCTCTCAATAGGCATAGCAAAGCGTGAGAAGGCACTGCTCGATAAGGTGGACTATGACAACGGCTACAGCCTGTACATAGGCATACCATTCTGCCCGAGCACCTGTGCATATTGCTCGTTTACATCATACCCGCTCGGTGTGTGGAAAAACCGCGTGGACGATTACCTCGATGCACTCGAGAAGGAGATAGACTACACAGCACAGAAGTTCTACCACAAAAAGCTAAACTCCATCTATATAGGAGGCGGCACACCGACCACCCTAAGCCCTGCACAGCTTGACAGGCTTATCAGAAAAATTAAATGCAGCTTTGATTTAAAGGACTGCCTGGAATTTACCGTGGAGGCAGGCAGACCGGACTCCATCACGAGAGAAAAGCTCATGGCACTAAAGAAAAACGGCATCAGCCGTATATCAGTCAATCCACAGACCATGAAGCAGCAGACACTCGATATAATAGGAAGACACCACACAGTAGACGATACGATACAAAGCTTCAAGCTCGCGCGTGAGATGGGCTTTGACAACATAAACATGGACCTTATCATGGGACTGCCGGAGGAGACACTTGATGATGTAAGGCACACAATGGAGCTCGTAAAGGAGCTGGCACCTGACAACGTCACCATCCACTCACTTGCAGTAAAGCGCGCTGCAAGACTTACTATCTTCAAGGACCGCTACAGCGATATGCAGATGGTCAACACCCAGGAGCATATGGACCTCTGCGCAGCCTACTGCAAGCAGATGGGGCTTGAGCCATACTACCTCTACAGGCAGAAGGGCATGGCAGGCAATATGGAGAACGTGGGCTATGCAGCAAAGGGCAAGGCCGGCGTATACAACATACTTATCATGGAGGAGAAGCAGACTATCGTGGCGTGCGGAGCCGGAGCAAGCACCAAGCGCGTCTGGCCCATACCAAATCCGGATGGCACACACCGCATCGACAGATGCGAGAATGTCAAGGATGTAGGGCAGTATATCGCAAGGATTGATGAGATGATAGAGAGGAAGCAGAGGCTGTTTGAGGAGTAAAAAGAGCTATAGGCTGTAAAATAATGTATAATTATTGGTGCTGTAATACCATAGCGATTAGCGAATGTGTCAAAAATTATAAAGAAAACCTAATATTCATTGACAAAGAATTAAAAATGGGTGAAAATATATTATTGAAAAACCCTGATTAGATACAGAAAAAGATACAAATAACCGAATAAAACATACATAAAACAAAACAGGCTAAAATAATTCGGGGGGGGGTACCAAGGTACCTCCCTCGAACAGGTATAGAGGGAAATAAAAGATACCATAAGGAGAATTTAGAAAGAATGTACAGAAAGAAAGGCAGAGGATGGACAAAGCATATAGATTTTATGCTTATAGATATCGCATGCATTGTTATAGCATTTTTTATTTCATATGTGATACGCTTCGGCTTTAATAACCCATACATGGACAAGGACTACCGTATACTGGGGGTAGCATTTCTTCTGATAGATTTCTTTGTGGAGATAATGGCAGACTCATTCAAGAATGTCCTAAAGCGCGGATATCTGGATGAATTTATATCGACCTGCAAGCATGCTATGCTTGTATTTCTGGTGACAGCACTGTTTTTGTTCACCACACAGATGGCTGATATATACTCGCGATTATCATTTTATATCATGTTTCCAATCTATGTGACAATAACATACGTGGCAAGGCTGGCACTCAAGAGCTTCATTAAGAAAAAGGATTTTGGCACATCAAAGAAATCACTGTTTGTCATAGCCCCTGATGCTATGCTTCGTGATACACTGCGCACAGTGGAGAAAAGCTGTATAGGCTATACCAAGATAGTAGCCGCCTCACTGGATACAGACCTGAAGGGCAAGACTATATGTGGCATACCGATAGTGGCAAATCACAATGGCATAGTGGACTATGCGTGCGATGAGTGGGTGGATGAGGTGCTCATCCCACCGTGCAGCGAGGATGAATATCCGGAGCGAATGGCAGATATATTCCTGGAGATGGGAATAGCTGTGCATACAGGAATAGCCAAAAACGGCACAGCCCAGGGCGGCTACAAGCAGATAGAAAAGATAGGCGACTACACAGTAGTCACATCAAGCGTGAACTATGCCAATACCAGTGCACTTCTGATAAAGAGAGGCATGGATATAGTCGGAGGACTGGTGGGCTGTCTGTTCACACTTATCATCATGATATTTGTGGGACCGGCGATATACATAGCATCGCCGGGACCGATATTCTTCTCACAGGAGAGAGTCGGCAGAAACGGCAGAAAGTTCAAGATGTACAAATTCCGCAGCATGTATATGGATGCCGAGGAGCGAAAGAAGGAGCTTGCGGCACAGAATAAAGTGGGTGACGGAATGATGTTTAAGATGGACTTCGATCCAAGAATCATAGGCAATAAGGTGCTGCCAAACGGAAAGAAGAAAAGCGGAATTGGGCAGTTTATCAGGAAAACAAGCCTGGATGAATTTCCACAATTCTTCAATATACTAGTAGGAGATATGAGCCTGGTAGGCACAAGACCACCAACACTTGATGAGTGGGAAAAGTATGAGCCACATCACAGAGCCAGAATGTCATTCAGGCCGGGACTGACCGGACTATGGCAGGTGAGTGGCAGAAGCAATATCACAGACTTTGAGGAAGTGGTGAAGCTGGATACCCAGTATATTGGGGCGTGGAGTATTAAGAATGATATTAAAATTATTTTTAAGACTGCAGTAGGTGTATTAAAGAATGATGGAGCAGTGTGAGAATATGAAAAAATATGATTATTTAATAGTTGGCTCAGGATTATATGGGGCAATTTTTGCTCATGAAGCAAAAGAAAAAGGAAAGAAAGTTCTTGTAATAGATAAGAGACCAACTATTGCAGGAAATATTTATACAGAAAAACAAGAAGGCATAAATGTGCATAAATATGGTGCGCATATATTTCATACAAATGATAAAAAAGTGTGGAACTATATTACAACGTTTGCTGAATTTAACAGATTTACAAATAGTCCTGTAGCAAATTATAAAGGTGAATTATATTCAATGCCTTTTAATATGTATACGTTTAATAAAATGTGGGGAGTTGTAACTCCGGAAGAAGCAGCAGCAAAGATAGAGGAACAGAAAAGAGAAATCACTGGAGAACCTAAAAATCTTGAAGAACAAGCCATCTCGCTTGTTGGACGAGATATATATGAAAAGCTTGTTAAAGGATATACAGAAAAACAGTGGGGACGTGACTGCAAAGAACTTCCGGCATTTATTATTAAACGTCTCCCGGTAAGATTAACATTTGATAACAATTATTTCAATGCATTATATCAAGGAATCCCGATTGGAGGATACACAAAGATGATTGAGAAAATCCTTGATGGCGTTGAGGTTAGGCTCAATACGGATTATCTTGAAAATAAAGAAGAACTTGATTCTTTGGCTGAAAAGATAGTATATACCGGACCGATTGATGCATATTTTGGATACAAGCTTGGAACACTTGAATATCGTTCGGTGCGTTTCGAGAATGAAACACTTGATATTCCAAACTTTCAAGGAAATGCGGCTGTAAATTACACAGATCGTGAGACTCCGTGGACACGTATTATTGAGCATAAATGGTTTGAATTTGGCAAAGATGAGAATGGTAATGATATACCAAAGACAATCATTAGCCGTGAGTATTCATCAGAATGGAAAGCGGGTGACGAACCGTATTACCCTGTAAATGATGAGAAAAACGGTGCTTTATATGCGAAGTATAAGAAACTTGCTGACAAGCAGTCAAATGTCATTTTCGGTGGCAGACTTGGTGAGTACAAGTACTACGATATGGACACTACGATTGCATCAGTACTTGAATTATGTAGTGTTGAGTTATAAAAGCTAATATAAAGAAGGAATGATAATATGTGTAAAATATCTGTGATTACACCTGTTTATAAGGTGGAGAATTATTTAGAAAAATGTATAGATAGTATATTAAATCAAACATTTAAAGACTTTGAACTTTTTATAGTAGATGATGGTTCACCAGATTCGTGTGGTAAAATAGCTGATGAATACGCAAAAAAAGATAAAAGAGTAAAAGTTATTCATAAAGAAAATGGAGGAGCACCTAGTGCAAGAAACGCTGGAATTGCACAGGCAAGTGGTGAATATTTTTATTTTCCCGATTCTGATGATTGGATAGAACAAACATATTTGCAAGAACTCTATGATGTCGCAAAGAAAACAAATGCACAGTTAGTTGTATCTGGTTATACTATGGAATATTATGAGAATAATAAAAGTCAGGCATATTCGGTTGCACCAAATGAAAAATATTATTTGTCAAAAGATGAATTAAGAAAAAACCTACATAAGTATTTTGATAATATGATGATGGCTGTTCCATGGAACAAATTATATAAGGCAGATTATATAAGAGATAGAGAGCTTTTATTTCCGAATCTTAAGTGGGATGATTTACATTTTAACATGGATGTTATAATGGACATAGAGAGTGTAGCGATAAGTAAAAGCTCGGGATATCATTTTTTTAGGTCAAGAGAGGGCTCGGAAACGACAACTGTTTTTGATGGAATGCTTTATCAAAAGAGAAAAGAACAGTTTGAACATATATTGAGAGTATATAAACATTGGAATGTTACTAATGAAAATATCATGAACGAAATATATGGATATTATTCAGCACGATTAGTTCAATGTGTTCAAGAGATTTCTTGCTGTAATAAAGATGACAATACAAAGAAAAAATTAGTTAAGGAAATATTAGATGATGATTTAAGCAGTGAAGCTTTAAAATATGGAAGAATAAATTCTAAATTATTGAGTATTGCTTCGCTCCCAATGAAAATGAGATGGACACTTGGATGTATTACAATGGGAAAATTAATTGGCTTTGTAAAAACAAATATGTCGTCTGTATTTTATAGAATGAAATCAAAATCAGTAAATAAGGCAAATAAAGTATAGAATTTTAAATGGACAGATATTATGATTAAGTCAAAAATAAAGTATTTTTTAGATAACATGCAGATATGCAAAGAAGATGAAAAAATTATTGAGCAAATAGACAAGCACCAAGAAATTACATTTGATATATTTGATACATTAATAAAAAGAAATGTTCCAAACCCAAAAGATGTTTTTTCTGTTATTGAGAGTACATTAGGCGAAAATGATTTTAGAAAAAAAAGAGTCGAAGCTGAAATAAAAGCTAGAGAGAAAAAAAAAGAGGTTACGCTGGATGAAATTTATGATGAGTACGAGTTTACAAATTTAAATAGAGAAACAATAAAAACGGCAGAAATAGAGTATGAATTGTCTATGTGTGTGGCTAATATGGATATATTACCTATTTTTAAATATGCGTGTGAAAATAAAAGGGTTTTTTTAGTATCTGATATGTATTTATCTAGGGCTGTTATAGAAGAAATACTTAATAATGCAGGAATAGTCGGCTATGAACAATTGATTATATCTAATGAGTTAAATATTAATAAGCATAGTGGTGATTTATATAATTACGTCAGAGAAAAATATGAATTTAAAAATCCGTTACATATTGGGAATGATTTTGTATCTGACTATTTAATGGCTAAAAAACAGAAATTCGATGCATTAAAAATAAGAACAAATACATATAGATTAGATAGAAAATATTTAAAAGTGAATAATTCTGAATATCTTAACGCTTTTTTAAGCAATTACCACAGCTTGGATAATGGTGATTACTATAATTTTGGATTTGAAAGATTTGGTCCTGTATTATATGGATTTACTAAATGGTTGTATGAGGATATGGAAAAGGAAAAAATAGATGAAGTATTCTTTATGGCACGTGATGGATATATTATAAAAAAAGTATACGACCAATTAGGGTATAATAAAAATATTCCAGACAGATACTTTGAAGTATCAAGAAGAAGCTTACGAGTTCCAAGGTATGCTAAATTTAATTCATTGGAAGAAATTATGGGTGAAACACCGTTACTGTCTGTTACTAATATGGAGCAGATTTTAGATAGTTTTGGTTTGAATCCATTAAAATATAAGAAAATAATCAATAAATATGGATTTAATCTTGATAGTGTATTGAAAAGAGATAACTTAGTAAATGAAAAAAAGTTTGTTGCTATATTTAATGAAATAAAAGATGATATCTTCGAAAATGCAATCGCAGAAAATGATTTGTTGTTGGGGTATTTGAAACAATTTGATTTTTCGAAAAAAATAGCAATAGTTGATATAGGATGGGGAGGCTCAATTCAAAGTAATTTAGTACAAACGTTAGATGAGAATCATATGGAAAATGATATTATAGGATATTATTTTGGATTAGCAAAGGAGTCAAAAAATAAGCTAGGTAAAAAAGGATATAAAGCTAAAGGCTATTTATTTGATTGTTTAAATAGTGATAGTGATCATGATATTGAAATTTCCTTTAGACCACTATTCGAGACGCTGTTTCTTGAACAGAGTGGCTCAATAATGAAATATGAACATAAGGATAATGCAGTAGTTGCAAAACGCTATCCTTATGAATATGAGATTGATAGAAGTCTTCTACCGGAAGCATTAAGAGTAAGAGATATACAAGAAGGAGCCTTACAGTTTGCGAGAAAGTATAGCTTGAGTAAATTGTCTGATTATATTGGAGATAATAGAGAACTGTATTTTGATTATATTTATTCTACTGGGACTAATCCGAGTAAAAAAGATTTAGAAATGTATGGTGATTTCTTGTTTTTTAATAATGGATCGGAGGCATATTTGTCAAAAACAAAAGGAATGGGGTATTATATTATACATCCTAAGCAGTTCTTGAAAGATTTGTCAGCCGCTCAGTGGAAGATAGGCTATCTTAAAAGAACTTTAAAAGTTAGATTACCATATTTGAAAATATATACACTATTGCATAGAATTGCAAATGGGACTGAAGATTAGTTGGGTGAATAAAAATGATATATTTATTATGTATATGTGTTTTTGGATTATTTGTGCTTTCTGCAATTGTATTTAAGAGGGATTTCACTGCACCTGCGGTTTTAATTACGTTAGGCTTTGTTATTTCTCTTTTGTGCTGTTGTATATATGCAGATGAATGGAATTTTAGTGAATATCGTTTGTTTTGGGTTATTATTTCTGGATTATCAGGCTTTATTTTAGCTTGTTGGTTAGCGTATGTTTTTGTTAAGAAAAGAAAAACGAAATCATGTGAAATTACAAACGTGAAAATATCGACTGTTGATGAAGTAGATATTTCTAATATAAAATTAACAATTTATCTTGGAATACAATTAGTATTTGTTTTATTTCAAATTTATGATTTATATAGAAATTCCAGAGGCGGTTCATTAGCTTATGCAATAGGATATTATTATAGTATGAATAGTTCGGGCACATTGGAATATAAATCACAAATATTAAATATAGCAGGAATTTTGATAATGCCTGCTAATTATATACTTTTATATGTTTTGGCTAGAAAAATTGCTCATAGAAGAAAAGTAGCTGTTTTGTTAATACTTAACGTTGGAGTTTCGATTGTCAGTTCGCTACTTGGTGGTACACGTACAACACTGTTTATGTATGCTATCT
>ERZ1024378.131-NODE-131-length-11061-cov-6.832455_pt1 | contig 11061 bp, 14 predicted proteins | sample MGYA00520787_ERZ1024378 | MGnify/ENA primary metagenome ERZ1024378 (study PRJEB33242, sample SAMEA3444269) | Homo sapiens | biome: Host associated; feature: Gastrointestinal tract; material: Stool | place: Uganda | collected 2011-01-01 ... | reverse complement strand
TTTTGTTTTTTCGTATTCCGATTTGCAAAAATTCTCAACTGTTTTTAAATTGTGAGTTTTTAAGAAAAGTTCATCTGCTTTTTCTCGCAACATCTCAAAATCAAAAATCATTCGATAATAATTAAGACTTTTTACGCAATATAAATCATCAACTGTTAAATCTAACACTGAGTTTTTTTGTCTATTCTCTAATACCATTGATTATCTCCATATCTCGTTGATACTGTTCTTCAAAAGACCTTGTTGATTTAGGCGGTCTTTTTGAGCCTTTTCTATACCCATTGTTGTCGGGCGGAACCTCTTCAGATTGTTTTTTATCTTGAAATTTTTTAGGATTTTTGAGTATATAATTGAAGTACGCCTTTACTCGCTCATAGTGTGCGTTCGGTAAATCCTCACTGTACTTATTTTCTTTTCCGGTTTCAATTTTTACTGATAAGGTATCTATAATTTCTTGCATTTTTTTCTTTGATGCAATCAACACTTCTAACTCTTTGTAATGTTTTGTCGTTAAAAAAACATTGTAATATTCACCGTAAAAATTTGTTTTTTCATTTTCATTAGTAGTAGTTATAGTAGTAATATACTTATCATTATTATTTTTATTATTTTTATTATTATTAGTTGTTAGTTGCTTGTTAGTTGCTTGTTGGTTGCTTGTTTCTTCGCTTGTTAGTTTTTCAAATTTTGTTTGATACTCATTATATTTATTTACCGTTATAATTGAGTATTGGCTATATGCTTGCTTTGTTAGTTCGTTTGTTAGAATTAAGTGTTTTAACGCAGTCCTAACTTCTTGAAAACCTAAACCAGTTTCTACACTTAGCTTTGCGATGCTTGTTAAAAATTGACCTCGTTTAATAATAATTCCTCGATAATTTTTATCTACCCAATTTGCTCTAAGCAGGCAGTGAATAAACAACTTGAATGTTTTAATTTCGGTGTACCATTCCCAAGATAGTATTTTTCTATTCAAGCTAATTCTAGAATTATTAAATTCATCTACTTTTGTAATATTCATATTTATCGACCTTTATACATAACGACATTTTTTTAAGAAAAGAGGGGCTTGGTTTATGGATTTCGTATACTTGGGAGCCCCTCGCAGATTAAGTAACGTCTATTGTTCTACCGATTCAACCAAAGTTTTTGCTGTTGTTTTAGGTTGTTCAGGTTCTTCCTCGTGAACTGGTAAAGCTTGTGGTTCTTGATAGCCCGTAATATCAGCGCTGTCAACATAATCAATAACACCGTCTTTAATAACAGCTTGGTCATTTGTATATGCATTTTGCATCTCGATTGATAGCACACCCCATTTAGACAAACCTTGACGAATTAATGTCTTTAATGCCATTTCGTCAAAATTTTTATACCAAAATGAAGAATATTTCCAAAGTTCGTCATCTGGAATTTTTCCAGCTAATAAATCTATATAGCTTTTTTCAGAAAAAGCCTTTGAATATATATCAGCGTGGTTAAGCATTTTTTCATAAGACCAATACATTGATTTTTTAAACCCGTTCACTAGTTCGAATGTGAAGTAATAGCCTGTTGTTTTTGTATTTTCTCTAACTTTATCATCTTGAATTAGATTTAACTCGATTTCTTCTGTAAGTGGATTCCAACTAACTAATTCACCCTCTTTAATAGGCAACGGAATAATTTTACGATACTGTCCACTTCTGATTGCAAGTTGTATATAACCTTTGTACCCAATTTGAAACTGTGCATTAGATTCTGCAGTTTTATTTTTCTTGTACGGAACTAAGTAATATTGTCCTAATTGTGGGCTTGGCGATAATTTCAACGATTCACCAACTAATGCCGCAGAAAAAATACTCATCTGATTACATTCTGCTAGTTTTGGATTTGACGCAACGGCACTAACAAGTGCAGTAATAAATCTTTGTCCGTCTTTGCCTTGCACAACTTCATTGACTTTTTTTGTTATGGCTGGACTTGCCATAAAGTTACTGAAGGTCATTTTTGCAACTTCTTTTTTTGCTGATGCAACTAATGTATTTCCCATTGTTGAATTTTCCTTTCTTGTTTAGATAATTAACCGATAATTTGATATTGAATGCTGTTTTCTGCAAAAAACTTATCTAGCAAACCTAGCTGTTCAATGGTTGCTACCACTTTGAAAGTTCTTTCAAAACGTGGCGCAGATTGCTTAGGTTGAGTTCTAACCACTTGCTCTGATGCAACAACCTTTGTCATTATTTCTGACATTTTTTCATCATGAGCTTTTTTCTTAGCCTCTTCCTCAGCTTTTGCCTGTAAATTAGCCTCTTCAATAATTTTTTCTTGCTCTTCAAAGCCCTTTTTGGCTAGATTTACCGCACTCATATCTAAATGCTTTAGGTAAATAGCAAATAGCTTATTTTGATATTTGCTATTGAAATTGATGATTGTATCAACTTCAGTATTTATTCGCTGAATTATGTCTAATATTTCCTTCTTCGCTTTTTTTACTGAATAGCTTGAATTCAACCAATCAGTATGCATAATTTGTTCATATTCAATTTGCACATATTCATTTGAAAAGTTTTCATCGTAATATTTGCGTAGCATTGAATCTTTTTCAGTGCGCAAACGTTGGTTGTAGCTTACAATTTGTTCATCAATTTTATTGATTGGATTTTGCACAAGTTCAATAAGCTCTTTAACTTGTGGCTCAAAGTTTTCAGAGTATGTTTTTAAGATTTCCTTTTTTACTCTGATTTTTTCTGAGTTCAATTTTTCTTTAAGCTTATTAAGCTGCGCACGTTCATTTTTTGCGTTTACCATTTCTGAATCAGTAAATACCAAGTTTTCATATTTTTTTGCAACCTCTAAAATACCATTTTTTAAGGCATTAAAGTTAAACTGAATATTTACCGCTAAGTTATCTTCAGTTGGATTTGTAATCTCAAATGACAAACTTTTTTCTTTATCCAATTCTGCAGTTGTCATATTTTACTCCTTTTTTTACATCAAAATTAGTGGTGGTCTTTTGTTTTTTAAAACGTGTTCAGTCCAGAAGTGTATTTCGTGAGCTCTTAACTCCTCAATGGCATCAAGCTGGTCTGCTCGTTCATAATAGTAGTGTCTTGTTGAATGAAAGATATTTTTAAAATTAGTTTCTTCGTCTGCTTCCGGAATAACGGTCAGCTGAGCTTTACATATTCCGAAATCAAAATCTTGACGAACCATAAAGTAGTGGAGCATTTGATATGCATAATATATTGGTATCTGATTGTGCCAATGCTCCCAATCTGCTTTACATTTGATTAAGCCTGTTTTTGTTTCCAAAAACCCTAACCTGTTTGTAGATTTTTCTTTTAAATACGCATCATTTGATGCAAATAAAAAGGGATAATCTTTGTTGCGTTGCAGGTCATAATCAACGTGGGTTACTTCGTATTCGGGATAATCAAGTTCAAAGATTTTGATTAGATACTGCTCACATTCTTTGCCGTAAATCACACGTTCTTTATTAGAAATGTCTTCTCGTAATCTTTGGCCCGTTTTGATTTCCCAAAGTTCTGCATTTGTCATATATGGACTTTTGCCCATAATAATTGCAGCCTCAGAGCCACCAATTCCCGATTTTCGCTCAGTTAACCATTGTTCGTATTGCATTAGTGAACCAATTCTCTTTCAAAAATTTCATGGTTCGATGAACTAGAGTCTTTTTCGTTTTCGTGAAAATCTGAAATTTCAATGTCTAAACTAGCAACTTTTTTTGCAAGATTTTTAGCGATATTTGAAAGTTCAGAACGTTCATCATCTCTGCGAATTTTAGCTTGCAAATACTCTAGAGCTTGAATAATAGTGATTTTTTGTCTGAATAAAAGGTCTCTTGTCCCTTCAGCTTCTTTGTAAGTTTGATTAATTAAATCTTGAATTTCTTTTTGTGATAAAACTGTTGTCATTTTTTTCCTTTCTTTTTGTAATACCTTATAAACGAGCCTTTTTAACGAGAGGCTCAACTCGTTTCTGCAACTTTTTGATATGTAAACAACATGAAAGGAGGTGTTGCAGAAATTGTTACTATCTGGGGGATAGTCAACTATTTAAAGCCTTGTTGTAACGCATTTCTGAAATATATCGTCTTGCACTAAAGTACAATCTGCGCAAAATCAAATCCGATTTAATATGCTTATGCATTAACCATTCAGCACGCTTTACGATATTTTGTTGAGTCGAAACACGTTTCTTTTTTGCATCAATTACGATTATCTGATTGATTAATAAATCTCTGATGAAATCTTGATAATGTTTTTTTGTTTGTTTATCCATTAATTTGTTGTCCTTTTAACCACTTATCGAATTCTGCCTCGTCAATTAGCACCGTTTGTCCTTCCGGAATTTTGTGCGCCACTCGATTGAAACCATTGAAATCTCTGAAGAACCAATATTTTCGCAACGCACTTAATGTAAGCCCAGGGTGTTTGTCAGCAAACTGCTTAAGTGTATAGTATTCGTGATTTACAACCTCTTTTTTTGCTTTCAAAACATCATTTAATTTGTTGATTGAATCAAGCATTGAGTTTAGAACTTCACCTACGTTGTTATCCAATACTATTACCTGAGTCTTACTCATTTTTTGCACTCCAACTAAGCCCCTTTTAACGGTGCTTTGCTACATTGACGACATTAACTTTAAATCACTAGTTATTGATAAACTTTAGAGTCTCTTTTGGCTCTCTGATGAATTTATCAACAAACTTACTCAATATAACTTGTTGAGAACGTTGTTTGCTCAAAATTAAATTAATTTTGAATTGATCCACAACGTCCGCTGGAACAAAAAATTGAATTGGTTTGTTGTTTGTTGACATCTTTTTCTTACCTTCTACCCTATACATCAACTGTTAGACTGTATCTTTTGTTTTGGTTTTTGTTGCTAGAACCACTTATAAACTAGCCAACTGTCTAAAATTTTTGTCTAATTTTATTGAAAATATAGACCGTTTGATGTATTGTTTTTCTATGAATTAATGATTTAATGAAATCATAATATCATAAAATCATCATAAAGTAAACAAAATGTATCAGGTTTGTATATTTTTTGTTTATAGACAAGAAAAGATAAGGCGGAATTATGCTAGTTGACGAAGTTTTGCGCAATTTACAAATCTTAAAAAATAAAAAATTTAAGCAAGTTGAACTTGCTAGAGTCTTTTATCCCAAAAAGGAAGATGAACAAAAAGCTCGCGCATTTATAAACAATAGATTAAAAAGAGAACAGGATTTTGAAAATGGCGAACTTCAAATTATTGCTAACAAATACAATGTTACACTTGCGGATTTAATAAATCCCGATCCAATAATTGAGCTAGATAGAATTTACGATAAACCGTCTTGTGGTAAAGGTACAGAACTAATGGTTGAACCATATATAGAACCGTTCAGAATTAGTCGTAATTCAATATCAAGTTATCTTAGATGTTCTGCACCTGAAAATTTAAAAATCTTCCAAGCGCAAGGGGATTCAATGGAAGATACGATTAAAGACGGTGATTTTTTACTTGTTGACATTGGTAGAACTGATGTTTCTGTTAGCGGAGTTTTTATTTTTACCGTAAATAACGATAAATTACGCTGTAAACGTTTAAATTTAACAACTCAAAATGTACTTGAAATAATTTCTGATAACAAAGATAAGTATGATAAAGAAGTTATTTTACCAACAGATCATATTGAATTTAAAATTATTGGTAGGGTGTTAAACAACCTAAACAAAACATTATAGGGTTAAAAGATGTTGTCTCAAAAATTGAAAAATTTGTAAAGGGGTAAAAATGAAGAAAGTTCTACTGTCAATAATTTTTATATTGTCATTTGTTTTTTTGTTTGCAAAAATGTATGTAGTAGCCTTCGCATTAACCTATTTGGGGATATTTTTTATAATTCACAAAAACTTCAAATTTTGTGATGAATTGTTATATTTAACATCTAATAAATTTTTAAGTTATTCAGATGAATATTTCACTGAAAATTGGGATTCTATTGAAAGACAACGAAAAGCCCTAACTGAGTATTATGAAATTTTAGAAATCAAAAAAAATGAGTTTATTATTAAAACAGAAAGTGGAAATGTTTATAAAACAACATTAGATGGTTGCACCTGCCAAGACTATCAAAAAAGAAAAGAGCCTTGCAAACACATGTATTTTGTCGCTCATAAACTTAAGTTTTTTAACTTGTTATGGGGCTTTAAAATTTCGCTAGAAAACGAAAAACTTGTCAAAATATTATCTAAAAATATTATCAAAGGAGATTCTTTCATTGCTATTCCGGACGAAGATTTAGAAAATTTGTCTCATTTTGAAATAGTTGATTTAAGAAAAATAACGCCTAAACTGATGAATCTTGAAAAAGAAATGTTAATTAAAGAATTTCCAAACATTATTGAGGAGCTTAACAATAAAGGAGCTAATATTGATGAAAATGTTGGCAAAAAGAAGTTTCTAAATGCCATTTCAGATTTATTACCAGATTTAGCGCATACTTTAATTGAAAAATACGTTATTGTTAATGTTGATTTTAACAATCCAAAATTAAAATCATACAGTATACGACAGGCTGAATTTAAGAACAATAAATATAGTAAAAATTATTTAGAAGAAGATAAATAAGAAGTGGCAAATTGTCAATTTAGAATTTTAGCCGAAATAATATAGCAAAATAAACCGGTTACAAATTGTGACCGGTTGTTTATTTTTCACACGTCCCAAAAAAAGACTACTAAAAGTAGCCCTTAATACTTTCGATTACTGCTGTTATTCAGCCTTTGAAATATCTTCAGAAAAGAGTTCTTTGTTCATCTTTGAAAGAACATCTGCAAGATGATCGTCTGAAATATGAGTATATCTTTGAACCATTTGCAATGTTTTGTGACCGAGTATAGCTGCAATGTCTAATGGAGTAGCTCCCGATTCTGCCAAACGAGTAGAGGCGGTATGCCTCATGTCGTGAAATCTGAAGTTTTCGATTTTTGCTTTTTCTAGAGCTTTGTTAAATTGTTCTCTTAAATCAATCAACTTCAAACCGTCAGCAGTTGCAAATAAGTAATCTGAGTTTATGTTACGTACCTTTTTATAGCTTAACAACTCTGATTTCAACTCAGAAGTTAACGGAACAACTCTATTAGTTCCATTTTTTGTATGGTAGTAAATCAAATAATTTTTTCTAAAGTTAATATCCGCCCATTTTAAATTACGTATTTCTGAATATCTTCCACCTGTAGATAATGCTATTTTTACGCAAAGCAAAAGTTCCTTTGAAATTTTTTCAGCACAGTTTAACAAACGATACATTTCAACATCAGTTAGTGAACGTTCTCTAGAATTGTTCTCTGTTTTTCTACGAGTTAAATGAGCTGGATTTACTTGTAACCAACCGTATTCATTAACAGCCACGTTTAGCACTGTTGATAATGATGACATATATCTATTGACGGTTGAATTACTTCGTTTTTCATCACTTACTAAAGGCTCTTTAAATGAGCGAGGTTTTAACTTGTTTTCATTTGCTAATTTACTTCTAGCATCACAAATAATAGCTGGAGTTAAACGATTTAAATAATATGCTCCAAGTTCCTTTTTCCACCATTGCAAATGCATTTTAACTTTGCCAATATCTGCCTTACGTTCATTTATTTCATTTGCGCAATATCTTTCAATTAACTCGGCGAGTGTATGCTGATTAGATTGTTTTTCGGGTAAATATATCCCTGTTCTAATCTCGTGTTCCATTTTGGTCGCCCAAAGTTTTGCATCGGTCTTTCGCTCAAAAGTCTTTGATTGTGTTGGATAACCTTTAATTCTAATTTTAGCTTGATAAGTCTTTTTTCCTTTAGAGTCTATACGTTCTAATATTGTAGCCATTTTGTAAAATCCTTGTGTTAGTTTTTTATTAATCCGTGGGACACTCACGGGACAATTAAGAGTAATAATTTATGATAATCTGTAACAATATATAACAACACAATAAGCTAAAAATCAATAATATTTTCATTTTTCTGCTATACTTAATTATGGGTTTAGTGGAACTAAAGAACTCATAATCCCTTGGTCGTGGGTTCGAACCCCTCCGGGCCCAATTTTTTATGCCATTTTTAGCTTACTATTATTGCTGTTGCTGTCGCATATTTTTTAGAATGAGATAATGATATTTTTATATTTAGATTAGGATATTTCTTAATCTTTACGTAAGGAATACCATTTTCAGTATTTAAAATTTCTATATCTTTTAAATAAACATTTGTAATATTTAGTGGATATAAAGCTTTGATAACAGCCTCTTTTCCACAAAAACGGGCGCACAAATGTTGAGCAGGTATACCTTTTGAAAAACAATATCCAAGTTCATTTTCAGTAAAAATATGACTAAAAAAATGTTTATCTTTTTCTAATGTTTTACCTTTAAATCTATCTATTTCTTCTATATCGGTACCTATACTTAAATCATTAAAATTCATAATTATAAACTTTCACACACCATACTCAAAGTGTTCTCAATCTGCTTAGCGGAATTATCAAGTAATTCTCTTTCTTTTTCAGATAAATCAAGAGGTAAAATTAATTTAACGCCATTATAATCTATAAGACTTGGTAAGCTTATTGATATATCTTTATTTAAGGTAGTTCCAGCCATATTACTTGAAACACTCGCTGTAATATTTCTACGGTTCAAAATAGCATCCGCAATATGACAAACACACGTTGAAATACCATAGTATGTCTTACCTTTACCTTTAATAATTTCTGTGCCCATATTCAAGACCTTTTGTGCCATTTCATATTTTATAGCATCATTGAACTGCAAATTTTCCACTTTACAAAATTCATTCATTGATATATTAGCAATTTTTACTTCATCCCATAATGGTATTTGAGAATTTCCGTGTTCGCCAACAACAGTAGCAGAAATAAATTCTGGAGACAAATCTACATAGTCCGAAATAATATTAATTAACCTTGAACTATCTAAAATACAACCTGTACCAAATACTCTGCCTTTTGGTAATTCTAACATTTTTTCATAATAATAAGTTAGAATATCTACAGGATTTGCAACAATTAGAACAACACCTTGATTATAATATTTTTTCATTTCCTTTACTATTTTTTCAGAAATTTTCACATTATCCGCTGCCATATCTAATCTCGTTTCATTTAAACGTCGATTTCTACCGGCAGTTACCACTATCAAATCACAATCTTTTATATCACAATACTCCCCGCTATAGATATTTGCACTACCCATATTGGGAATACCATGCCTTATATCCAACATTTCGGCATTTGAGACCTCTAGTTTTGTATCAATCAGTACTATTTCTCTAGCTATATCCTTCAACATAAGAGCATAAGCAATCCCAGCTCCTACATAGCCCGAACCAATTATTGCAACTTTTTTATTATAATTTCTGTTATTTTGTTGTAATTCTTCTTTTATCATAATGTAATCTTTCTGGATAATTCACTAATTAAGTCGTGACCATCCCATTCAACACCAATGTCCATAGCCTTTCCTATTTGAACAATTCTATCAACACCTCGTAATTGATGATTTATAATATTCGTTTTTAATGCTTCTGCATCAATACCAAAATATGTAATTGTCTGATATTTGTCTGTTACCACCGAATAAAAATCTTCCCAATTTTCCAATGAATATTCATAAAAATATCCGCCTTTGCCTCGAATATTTTCAACATTTTCTAAAGAATTTAATTCACTTCTGTATAATAAATTTGTTCGATATGAAGTTGTGCCAATATTGTCAAACATAATCGCATCTTCACATAATTTTGTATATTTATCAACACAAATAGCATCTTGTAGAGGATATTTTATTTGCGCATAATCATATATGTAATCCCAAAATTTATCACGAGCTTCCGTATTATCATTTACCCAGTAAATTAATTGTGGAGATGAACAAGCATTTTGATCCATTAAATATGTATCAACATAAAATTTTTCCGCCAGAGTTTTCATTTCATCTTCTGATGCCTCATTAATTTTATTTGCGTCAATGATACAAATTGAATATCTATCAGGGAATGTAATATCAATACATCTTGGTTTTGTTTCCAAGGCTTTAAACATTTTTATAGTTTTATCCCCTCCCCAAATCATTCTACAATCTGCATTTTTAGAGAATTCTTCGCTTATTTCATTTGAACGCTCATATTTTACAAACGCAGTTCTTTTTTCAATTTCTGGATAATTTTTTAATACTTCTTTTATTAAATCGCAGATAAAATCAACTTGTGGAAATTCTTTGCTTGAAAGTCGAACAATATTTGAATTGCCTGCTAAAAGCCCAAAAAAGTATGAAAATATAGAATTTATTGGAATATTAGAAGGAGCAATATGTAAGCATAACCCTCGTCCTAATCTATCATTATTGGAATATTTTTCTTTAATCTTTTGTATATTAGCTTTCCTACACCAAAAGGCCAACGCCGATAAATCAGTAAACTCTCTTATTATTGGTGATTTTAGCAAGTTTATAGAAATTTCATTCAAAAAGTTACAGACCTCATCTGAACAAGGTTGCATTGGATTATTTACAATATTTTCATTGCCAATTATATAATTAATGTTTTTCATAAGTATCCGAACACCCCCTTATTTCTGCATTTTTAATTCTTCCTAGAATCTTAAAATATTTTCCTTTTCTACCGCATGAACAATCATCTTCGCCAAGAACAATACCTTCGTCTTCAGTTAGTAAAGAATGTCCGGGATAAGATTCAGGAAGCAAGGAACAAACCTGTATTAGTCCTTTTTTTCCAGTTTTTGCGATTGAAAAATCTCTTGGATTTCTAATAATAACATCAGAAAATATGCTTGCATGCAAATGCCCGTATTCACATTCCATATAAACGCAACCGGTTTGCTCAACCATACCGTAATAATCGTGAACAGATTTAATTCCACAAACATCATTCAAGGATTGTTTATATTCTTCTTTAGAAACAGCTTCGTTAACCAGTTTTTTCCAACCACCACCATGGATTAAAATTCCATTTGATAAATCTAATTTTATATTTAACTC
>ERZ1024378.126-NODE-126-length-11360-cov-5.533304_pt1 | contig 11360 bp, 25 predicted proteins | sample MGYA00520787_ERZ1024378 | MGnify/ENA primary metagenome ERZ1024378 (study PRJEB33242, sample SAMEA3444269) | Homo sapiens | biome: Host associated; feature: Gastrointestinal tract; material: Stool | place: Uganda | collected 2011-01-01 ... | reverse complement strand
GGGGCGGTCCTTGGGGGGGGGGGGGAGGGCAACCCCGCGGTAAAGGACAGTCGGGCGCGTTTGGTTTTTCTTGGGCGGGCGTGCTTCCCCTCCCCTCTCCCCTCCTGGTGTGAACGTGCCGAGAACGGGGGCTGGTCCGCCGGGCGGAAGCGGAAGAAGACCGGGGGCGGTCGGTTTCGGGGGTTTCGTTCCCGCCATAAGGCTCCTCAGTATTTTGTGTGTTGGCGTAACCAGTCGAAGACCGGTAACGCCTTGTATTATCGGACGGGCAAGCGTACCGGTGTGGTCGTCATCACAGGCAGTGTGCCAAAACAGTATCGTCGTAATGGCGAGAACGAGGCACGTTGGCGTATCACCATTCACGTGCGTGTGAGCCAACCCATCCGTGAATATACAAGCGTGGCGGTGAACTGGACGAATAGGACGCTCGTGTTCACCAATAGTCCTCTCCCCATCAGCCGAAACGATACCGGTATGATGGTCGGCTTGGATAGGGGTTGCGTGCATACCCTCGCCACCTCCGAGAACATTTTCCTTGATATTCCCCAACCGTCCGTCAAAGAGATGGACGAGTATAAGCGTCTGCAACGCAAGCTCGCCCGACAGGACAGGACGAACGAGAAGCGTGGCGGCAGGAACGCCAAATTCGCGTCCAAAAGCCGCAAGCGTACCCTCCAAGCCATGCGGCGTATCCAACGGCGGATAAACAATCGCAAGGACGATTGGACGGCCAAGACGACCACCATGCTCGTCCGGGAATACGATTTCATCGCCATGGAACGGTTGAACGTGGAAGCCATGAGTCGAAGCGTCCGACCGAAACCAGACCCCGACAATCCGGGCCATTATCTTTCCAATGGGCGGAAGAGGAAAAGCGGTTTGAACCGTAGCATCCTCGCCAACCGTTGGACTAGCCTCTTGCATTGTCTCGAATACAAAACCAAGCTTGCGGGAACCCGACTCGTTCAGGTGCCCGCCTACGACACGTCACGCATTTGCAACGTCTGCGGATACTGCGACAGGAACAACCGTGAAAGCCAAGCGGTGTTCCACTGTCACAATTGCGGACATAGGGCGAACGCCGACGTGAACGCGGCTAAGAACATTCTCAACCGCGCTTTAGAACTGGAAGGCATGGACGATGCCTATGAGTGGAGACAACAGGCTTCCACACTGGTGAAAACCGGTGGGAAGCAACGTCGATGAAACTCAAACCCCTGCAATACCGGTCGGAATCCCCTCACCTATAGAAGAGCATGTCCGACAGGCAACAGGAATCACGGGATTTCAACCCCGTGAGGAAGTCAACGACGAAGGACACGCGGCGGTCGAATATACAAGCAGAGTCAAGAACTTGGCTCTACCCAGCGACTTTAAGAGATAAGGAGAATGGGGATGGCGGGTGAATGGCATTGCTCCAAATGCGGCAAAGTATTGAACGTTCTGGATATACACTGGAGTTCCGACGTGACGGGACATGTTGACTGCGCTTGCGGAGTAAGTTTTACCGTCGAAGGTCATAAGATGACCGACAACGAAACGGTATACTACATTTCCGACAGCAACACGGACTGAAAACACAAAGGAGATAAGGCAATGTTGAACGTCGATTTCGAAGATAACGGCAACGACGAATACGGTCTGGTTTTTCACCGGGATAGCGAATACGACCCGCTCCCGTCCTTCCAGTTCAACGACCGTGGGGAAGTGTTCATCGGCCTGCCGGACGATGATGCGGCGGAACGGGTGAGGGACGTTCTGAACAAAAGGTATCCCGTCGATTCGCGCCGACAGTTGGGTGAAGCCGTCTACGACCGTTTGAATTTGAAACGTCAGGTATTGGAGTCTCTGATTCGTGCCGACGAGAAGAATGGTCGGGATGTTTCGGAGAAGAAGCTGGAGTTGGAGTTTTTGGAGGATGTGTTCGAGTCTTTGGAAGACATTATCTAATTAGATTCGTTACAGCTGATTGTGATATAGTGGGTGTGTCCACACATAAAAGCGTTTATAGAAGGAATCCCCTATGAGTCAACCGGAAGCCGACCTCATATCATGGCTGGAACAACAGTGGAATAAAGCCGTCGAAGACTCCGAACACCCCGACAGGGAACTGTTGGAAAAATATACTTTCTACGACGGACTCACCACAGCCTATGAATTTGCCATCGCCCGAGTCAAACAGTATGGAGTCCAACCAACCACAGACAGTCGTACAGCCGCACTCATGGAAATCATCGACTATGCGGACAAGAAGAAAAAAGAACTCCGCTACAACCGTATGATACGGAACCTCACATCCCCCGACGAGTCACCGTCACCCGACGAACAGGGAGACCCCAACTCCTACAGCGACATAATCCACATCTGCGAAAAACTCTTGGAAGAAGACGAATCATGCTGAATCTCAAGGAACTCATTGACGTAGGTTGCGCTCAAACCATGGTTGATTCAGACGGTTGGATGTATCCGTGCGGGAAGTCCATAGTGGCAATCCGCCACTGGCCGGATTACGGTGACGGGGAAAGCTACAGTGGCGTCTGTCAACAGCATGCACAACAGTCCGGCGCTGACCTCATTCCATTGAAAGACGTTCCCAATCCGCTACTGCTACCGTTCTATCTCACCTATGAGAATATTGACGGTTGCAGTCCATCCACCCAACCGCAGGTGGGTGATTATGGTGTGGCAGTCCGCGAGAACGCTCACGGTCAGGAGGAAATACCCTTCCATATCGAACAGGACGAGCATACCGGTCTGCCGGTCGCGGTTCTGAACACTCAACTGTACGCAAAACCGGAAGATGACATAGAAGACGGACAATACGTGAGCCTATTCCAGTTGTATCTCGACGGTTTCGAGCTGAGCCGGACAGGCCGGAAGTTGAACGAAAATGGATAGAACCGACGATATCCTACTCTGGACACGACTGGTTTTAAGCCTAATCCAACTGGTCGCGGCATTAAGTCTTATCGGACTAATTATCGCCCCTCCATTGACGAATGGGCTTAATCAGGTGAAAACCGAAATTTGGGGACAGCAAATCGTCTTGGATGACACTGTCACAGACCGGCAGGGTAATCCTGTTCCCAACGTGACGGTCACGGTCGTCCAAGACGATGGCACTCCCTGTAAGGATGGTGAAGGTAATCTCGCCAGAAGCGTCACCGACAGGAACGGCAGATACAAGATTAAGGCAAACGTCAAGAGAACCTTCCGATTGGAACTGGTTCTACCTCAACAAAATCAGAAGGAGCAATAAACATGGTGGATTTCAACGAGTGGGGCCAAGACCCTCTCATGCTTTTTATGGTGTTTCTTGTCTTTGCTATAACAGCGACATTCATTTCGGGAATCATCTTTTTATGGAATGATAAAAAGATTAAGAAAATCATAGGCGGACTGTTGGAAGTAGCGTGCATCATCAGTGTTTGGACACTCATTATGACAGTGGCGGCGGAAACCACCCAGCATCCGACTTTCGAGGAAGCATTGGCTACATCCTACGGGTACGAATCCGCAAAATGCAACGGAGTCGGCACCGTGCAGGACGGGGACACTCGTTGCGTGGTTTACACTAATCATGGCCGCAAGAGGCAGATTGTCACAGTAGTAGGAGACTCGGAGAAGAACACCGTCAGAGTGTACGATTCTAACGGAAATCTGGTTAAACCGGTCTTAACAAAAGCCCCCACCAAAAAAGGGTGAACCAAATCAACAGAATCAGATAAGAACGGTTGGCTTTTCTTGAATCAACCGTCCCCGGAAGGAATAAAATGGCAGACCCGAAATACATGCGGAAAATCCAATCCATGTGCCGTTGTCAAGATTGCGGACGCATGGCTGAAAACGCCGACATCGATGTGGAATTGGATGACAGTATCGTGTTCGAGTGGTGCGACAACGACGATAGCCCCGGCTGGGATTGTCCACCCTGCTACGGCGGACACCGGTTGCAAACGGATATGACCGCATACGAGCTGATGATAAGACTCGGCATCATTGACGACCCATATCATCAAAAAAAGGAAAGTTAACGGGGTCATTTTCGACAAAAAATCGATTTTAGCCCCGTTAACGAGAGAAAGGAAAACAGGATGGCGGTGAACGTCACTCAAAAAGACAAGACCCTGCAAGACACCATCAATTGGTGCAAGGAGCGGATAGCCCGAATCAACGAGAAGATTCCAACCGCTTCGGACGAAGACTTCCTCGTAGGTGAACGGTTCGCCCTACAGGCGGTAATCGCGCATTGCGAAAGCCAGTTGGGATATTCGGGTTCTATGCCGTTGGAGGTGCCGAACCAGAGCGAGAAAGGCAACCGATGAACCTGCCTGAAGAACCTTACGATTCCGGCCTGTATGTGACGAAAGACCTGCATTGGTTGTTAGCTCGGTCTTCCACTGGCCGTTGGAGTCGTTGCGGACTGCACGGCACGGCTAACTCGAAGACGCAATGGTCGTACGGTGTGTGGGATACGGATGATTGGAAGACGGTTGCTGAAACGTTGGGGGAGGACTGTTTCCCGATTATGCCGCTCGGCCAATGGTTCGACTACGAGCTTCCCAAAAGTGTCCCCGACCGTGGCCCGCTCGGCGCGGACGCGTTGGAGGATACTATCGACTTGCATTACACGGGAGGTTTAGGTTCGGTCGATTATGTAGATTCGATTCGGAATAATTACTAGTCGGGGCTTATAGTGCTGTTGCCTGTTTAAGTCTTTTGGGTTATACTGGGGTTGTTCACATATATTCAATCCCGTAAGGAGAACAATGCTCGGAATTCTCAAAAAACTAAAACAGTGGGCCTTCGACATACTAGGCTTCCTGTTCTTCCTCCTGCTCGAAATCTTCCTGTACCTTACGGAAATCATCGACTTCTTCTCTAAGAAAATCAAGAAAAAGGAAACTCGATGCAATCCCAACACGTGAGCGAATGGTACGTCAACTGCTGGTACTGCAAAAACACAGTCGAAGCCGAAAACAGAGTCAAATGCCCCTACTGCGGCGCTTGGCTTTTCCTCACACCACAAGACTACAAAGAACTGAGAGAAGAGGGAATCAAACCATGAGCCGGTTGAATCTGGTCGCACGAATAGACTCGTCATTCCCCGACAAGACCGCCTACAAGCGGGTATTGGACACTGGGGAAATCGTGTGGGAGAACAGTAAAGGCCGTGAGAAATGGCGGTGGGTTCCCATGATTGTGGAGGGGCCGTCCAAGAGCGGACGCTTCCTCGAAACGGAAACCGCTCGGACTCATCATCAGTACAAGCTGGACTCCCGTAATCCGCTTCGACTGTTCGAGTCGATTCTTGCACACAATAAAGTCAAGGTCACTGACCGCTGACGTTCTTACAGTTTCCTCTGCTATACTGGAAACATTCACACCATACGAGAGTGAAGGACAACCGTTGACCAAAAAATACTCATACGCATACACCAAGTCGATATACGACCATCAGTATCCCGACGAAAAACTCATTTCAATCCACGAACGGCCACTGGCCGACCCGACCGGCAAACTCACCGCAATCATCGACTACGAGAAGCCGCTAAGCCGTCACGACATGGACAAGTACGATTTGGAGGAATTCCCATTCTGGCTCGCCCAAGAACGTTACCTTCCCCTGTTCAGTGAGGAATGTCCATTGAAAGTGGAAACCCTTGAGGATATTAGGGACGAGGTCGCACACGCCATCAGCGTGCTCGCGGACTATCATCCGTTGGGGGACGCACCCCATGGCATCCATGTCGGCGGCATCGTGGACAAGGATGTGAAGAAGCTCGACCTGTACCGCGTGTATGACACCATTCCATCTTGGGGCATCAACATGGTTGAGGAGTTGATTACCGGAACCGACCCGAACGAATTCACTTTCTGGTATACGACGAGCGATATCAAACACCAAGCGGACAAGCTTCACAAAGAAGGCAAGGCCACACTGTTCGCGGACGCGGGCAAGTAGAATATTTGGAGGATTATATGCATACGAACGTACACGAGACGATTTCCGATTGGATAAACAAGCCTATCGAGGAATTGGCCGGTAAAAGGGCCATCGCCATTACTGTCGGAGGAACCACCATCGACGGCGAATTGGAATACCGTATGGAGAAGACCGAGGATGGTCTACGTGTGGAAAGCCTGAATTTCGTGAACCTGCCCCAATATGTGGTGGTTTGCCTCAACGGTGGAGACAATCATCTGGCAGACACGCTTTTCAAGTCGTTGACCATTCTCGCTTGAACGTCGGCTTTCCTTCCGAAGAAAACTCTGCTATACTGGGTAAGTCCACACATGAGCAGTTTTCGGGAGGAAACCATTGGAAGACCAAAAAACAACAAATCAGGTTAACCTCATCCAACTTCATTCACTCAAATGGGTGGACGATGAACTGGCAATGATACAAGACCAGTATTCGGCAACACTGTCTGCCATCAACTTCCCCTGCTACACGCAATCCTCCAGCAAAACTAAAGACTATCTAGTCGTGGTTGACGGTAAGGACTACGGCATGGTTCGGGAAATCAACTGCGGAAACCGATTTGAATACCGTGCCCTCATGGCAGACGGCGACTACATCGAACCAGTATCGGACATTTTCCACGCTTCGGCAATCGACGCCGTCTGCGAACTGGCTCGACGCCATCATGATAATGAATTCGCCAACCGGCTGACCGACTATGTGATAGCGGTCTCTCAAGTGCAGGAACTCGCGTCCGCCCAATTAAGAAAAAACACGAAAGACCTGTTGTCGGAACACTTTCGTGTAGCAGACGTCCACCACTCCGGTCAGGGAGAACGATGATGATTTACGCAGGACGGAAACGTAAGGCCACTGAAGCCCAGATTCGACTGATTCTCCGACTCACCGACCAGTCGGACATTAGCAACGTGAAAAACCTCGAAAACTGCCCTCCCGTAGTCCGCTATAGGGAAGACTTGAACAAGAAATATTTGGACAATCGAACCGCCGCGAAACTTATCGACGGTCTGATTCAATGGAAGGAAATCTATGACTGAGAAAACCATTCCCGTCGTTGCCGACAAGAAAAACAATCCGCTTCTTAAAATCGGTCAAGGATTCCTCGGTGTTGGCCGATTCATCAAACAGGTAGTAGGCGAGATTCGCAAAGTGGTGACTCCAACCGTCCGTGAATGGATTGGCTGGTGTGTGGCATCCGGAATTTTCGTGCTTCTGCTGATGGCTCTTGTCACGGGAATGGACTTCGGCTTGGGCAAGCTCACCTTGTGGATTTTCGGCTGACTTTAGGAAGGAAACTATTTTGACCATCACCAAACACATCATCCTCGCCGTTGTCGCAGTATTGAGTTTCATGCTGACCATGCTGATTCTCATGCACAAGGGCAAGGGCGGAGGTTTCTCCAACTTCGCTGAATCTTTGACCGGTTCCGCAGGAAGCTCCGGTGTCGCAGAAAAGAATCTGAACCGTTGGACGGTCGTAGTGACCATCATCTGGTTCGCTCTCATCATCACTTACGGGATTCTGGTCAAACTCTCCTGAAACCAAAGATAGAAAGGAAAAGCCGATGGTTCCAGATAAAAAATACTACAAAATATTGCATGAGAAGGGCGGACTGGGCAGTGACACCGTTCGCGTATCCAGTGACAATATCGATGGCAAACCGTATCTGACCATCGACTTTTCCGACTGCACAGAACACAAACAGCTCACCATCGACCGCGACGAACTGGAAAAGTGGATTGGAATGCTCGATGCGGACTGAACTCCTGAATCCACGAGACTTGTATGGAATGGTGGACTATTATCGCGGAATGCGAATGAACCTCGACCGTGATGGTGGAGGCAACGTGTGGCGTTACAAGCACGCACGGAACATCATTCATATCCAGTCAAATATGGTCGCCCAAAAATACAGAAACGAAACCGCCGTCGGCCCGCAATTCCGACTCTCCGGCACCAAACTGGACATCGCCCGACGATTGGACTGCGAACTGGCGGTACTGAACTTAGAGGACTGAATGGAATATGGCTGACATACTCGTCCGACTGGTATTGAGCATCGGTTGCATAGCCGGAGCGCTCATGTCACACACGATGGCGGTATTGTTCAACCGTTCCGTCACACTCTTGGAACAGGCTGTGTTGAAACACTCCTACACTTCGGGACAGAAACGTTGGCTGGGAGTGAGAATCTACGGTTGGCTGTTCCTCTACCATCTGGCTGTCGCCCTGATGGTCGCGTTCATCATCATGGCGACAATCCTTTTCATCATGTTCTGTTGGGCACTCTTTAAAAGAATAGGTGCGATTTGAGTTACGATATTGCGATAATCCGTTCCGACATTCCAGACGATATGGCGTTCACGGTCGCTTGCGACTGGCAAGACCGTGGACTGGAATATTTGGATATGGTCGGCACTTCCTGCAATCCGACCTTCAACTATTCAAGCTTCTTCCAAGCGTTCCATGTGCGTCCCACCACCGACCTGCACGGCAAGTCCGCCATCGTGGTCAGGGATATCATCAACGAGGCGTTGGATGAAATCGGAAAACATTCCATCAACGAGTTGGAGCAGAAATACTTCCTCGACAAGGATGGTGAAGTCATCCGTTGGGGGAGTATCCCCAACGCTATTCAATGGTTGCGTGACGTGCGTGACTATTGCGAACAGAATCCCGGCTACAAGTTCATCGGATGTGGTGTGGAAATAACCGAACACGGGTTGGCTAGTCTCGGCACCGTCAGAACATTCGCCCCGGAATATGCGGAACCGTCCGACCGGCAGTGGCGGAAACTGTTGGAGGAGTCGGCTGAACTCGCCGCTGTGGGAATGGATTGGGTTGCCGACGGCACTTCCGACGGGCGGGTTTACAGTCGTCTGGTCGAAGAGTATTGCGATGTGGTGGAAGCGTTGGGAACGTTCGCCATCGCCTACGGCATCACCAATGAGGATATCCGCAAAGGCATGGGCGAATGCGAGAAACGGTTCCGTGACGGTAAGGCCGGTGGAAGGAAAACCGTGGAAGAGAACAAAATCATCGACAGATTGGCGGAACTGTCCACCCGACTGGAAAAGGTTCAGAAGTGACGGCGGATTTCTCCGCTTGGCAGGAGGTTGCCGACCAAGCTCAGCGAACTGGAAACGTAGTCCGCACACAAGCCGGTCGGCGCGTGGCCTTTCGAGCACCTTTCCTTTCAGTCGATGAACCAGTCATCCTCGTCACCGTCAGTGGCGGGAGTCGGTTTCGGCCTGCTTTTCCTGACAGGTTTCGGTTGGGAAGGTGTTTGAAAAGCCACGTCCCCATCCTCCGGTTCCACGTCCATCTCGTCCAAGTCGGCTTGCCTACGGTTGGCCTCCTTGGTGGCGGTATCATGGTCTGTTCCGGACACTGATGTTCGGGCACCAATGAACGAGAAGATTTGCAACATAATCAACAGTAGGATGAAAACAATGCCGAGAATCGCAATGATTCCAATGATTCTTCCCACTGTCTCGCCGTTCATCCAATCAAAAAGGGAGCCAGCCGTCTCCTCCGAAGCAAGCTCAGGATTATCAGTTGCCAACTCCTGCCTGTCTTTCGCAATGTTCAAAGCGTGCATTCCGTAACCCAGCATGGGGATAAGAGTGGTGGACAACACCCCACTTAGCCACATGACCCAACGGGCTTTACGGTACATGTTTGTAAGTCTGTATAGGATTCTCATATTTTCTAGTATTTCGCACCGGGCTTAGGCTTTGTCCCTAAAGCCGGAACTATAAGAAAACTATGAGGATATGACATATAAGCGTACTGTGTGAGCCTTACTCGCATAACGGTTCCCTCAAGGTCAAGGTGTCCGTTAGTCCACGGAAAGGTGCTGGAAACCCCAGAAAAAGGTGCCCGAAAGTCCATATTGAAGGTGTCTGATAGTCCACGTCCAACAGCCCGGAGTGGACTCATGGTGTCCGAAAAGCCATGAAAGGTGCCCGTTAGTCCACGCTTTAACCGACCAGCTGATTGTGGATAAGTGGATAACATGGTGAGAAGGTTGGAATTCCAACGGAAAAAACAGTGGATAACCATAGCCAAATTCCCAAAGTGTCACGCTCACAATCCCGCATGTTGTCTGATAATTCACGCCGACAAAATCCCTCCGACAATAGAAGGTGCATGAAAAGCCACGACAAAGGTGTTCGATAGTCCACGCCAATCGTGGCTTTTCACGCACCATTCGTGGGAAGGTGGTTGAAAAGCCACGATTCCCTACTCACTTAGTAGTGGTTTTTCGAGCACCATTCCGTTGAGCCGACCGCAACGAGCGAATCGCAGTGTCAAACACGCCATCAGTCGCCGCAACCTCCGCGTCCCGAACGGCTCGGGAAGGAACGGAAGTCGGACTCGGATGCAGGATAATATAATCCTCATAAGTCGGACACTCCACATTCAAACCCGGATACACCTTCTTGACCTTCTCCAACGATTGACGGAACATGCGACGAAAAGACTTCTTGACCGCAATCTGGTCTCCGAACCGTTCATACAGCCAATCCCAGCTCACAGGAAGGTCATGGCGAAGATTCTTCATGCTACCAGTCAGCCAAATGTAAATGTCATAAGGCATGACAGACCTGCCTTTCAACAGGTAGGTGGACACTCTCGTATCGAACGGGGCGGACTCACGGCTCAACCGCTCATACACTTCATCGGTCAATCGGAACGTGGCACCGGAATAGCCGACGTTCTTCTCATCATTGATGATACGGACGGCCTGAACGATAGGCAAATACGCCGTATCCCTCACATTCAAGCCCTTACCCGTACCGGAAGCTCGAATACTGATACGGCAAGCCAGCAACAGTTCCAACTGCTCCTGAACGCTCTTCGCGGTACGCCCGCCATGAGGTAGTCCCATTTCCTCGCACAGCTGGTAGATGCTTGGAATGGTGATGGTCTTCGTCTCAGGGTCAACATTCTTGGTCTTATGTCCTTTGGCCGCACGAATCTGCTTAGCCATCCAAGCCATCAACAGTCTTGGATATTTGCCGAACGGGAACCGGCGTTTCCTATCATCCCCATCACCTGTCACGCCCGCTTCAAGCATGTATTCCAACCGTCCGTTCGACTTGCTGACGAAATCCACATCATCGGACGGTTGGGCCGGTGGAAACAGTGTGGCGGTGAGAATGGAATGCCCATACCCTATTTCCCTACTGGTCGGCTCGCGGGCTTCTTTATCATCCCAAAAGGTGACCCCTCTCACATCCAAATCCCTTCCGGGCCTGTCAATGTCTAGAGCGTTCTGTTCCGCCTGCCCCTCACCCCTGTTCCGTCTCCCTACGGTTCACCCTGGCCGGATACCCCCTCGCGGCCCATACCCCACACATGGTTTTG
>ERZ1024378.122-NODE-122-length-11641-cov-36.867167_pt1 | contig 11641 bp, 9 predicted proteins | sample MGYA00520787_ERZ1024378 | MGnify/ENA primary metagenome ERZ1024378 (study PRJEB33242, sample SAMEA3444269) | Homo sapiens | biome: Host associated; feature: Gastrointestinal tract; material: Stool | place: Uganda | collected 2011-01-01 ... | reverse complement strand
AGGAAGTCGGGCGTATCTTTCGTTTGGCAGGATGATGAAGCAAAGAAGATGTTGAACAACCTTGTTGTGCCTATCATCAACAACAAGGCAGACGACAAGACAATCATCGGTGATCTGACCGCAGACGTTAAGAGCCGTGTCGGACCGGGTGCGCTTTCCTTTTCCGTCAACAACTCATTGACATCAGTCACACCAAGCACTGGCAGCGATGTGCAGAAGCTGACGGTAACGAAGGATTGCGAACTGACCTTTGACGTGCAAGTGCAATATTACATCAAGCACCAGTTTGAAGACGCAGCGGAGATTCAGTTGCCTATGGGCGTGAAAATGACCGTGACAACACCAAGCACTACTGGAGGTGAGGCATCCACGCAGGAATACGAGTTCGGAGATATGGAGTACGAGGATGGGCAGATTAAGTACCCGGTCGTACTACGCAGCTATGCTATCGATGGCTATCTTTATTTACTTTCGGCAGGAACAAACACAATATCGCTTAAGAAGGACGATGTACTGACGTTTGAGACAATCATGCACGGAGTGAACACAGTTAACCTGCCATCAGTTTATGGCGGCAAAATCACAGCGAGTGTCAAGAGTGGGGACAGCGTTCCGATTGGTGGAAGTTTCCCTATCGGCATAAACCTGCCTGAAATCGAGGTAACAAACTTCATTAAGTTTCTGGCTTTGATAACTGGCTCGTTCCCTAGGCAACTGACCAACAGCACGCAAGTGCAGTTTATCATGTTTACCAGAGTCTGGGCAAACAAGGCGAACGCCTACGACTGGAGCGGAAAACTCATTCCGTATGACCGCCAAGGTGCACCACGGAAAAGCGAGTATTCCGTTTCAGACTTTATGCAACACAACCGCTACAAGTGGAAGGAAGACGAAGAGACAACCGGGGACTATGATGCAGACCTCGTAATCAGCAACCAGACTTTGGACTATGAGCAGGACACGTGGACGCTACCTTTTGCAGCCAGCGATGACAACCGCATACCGATAAGAACACTTGATTCTTTCGGTATGAAGAATGGTGGAGAGTATAAGGGATGCAAGGAGCGTATAATGACGCTAAGAGATGATAAGGAGCAAGCTGCACTTCGATTTGGTATTGACCTTCAGAACATATTCGATACGAAGTACAAGCAGCTTGCAGCAAGTATCGCCAGGGCGCACGTAATCACGGAACGGCTCAATCTGTCGGACTTGGATATACTAGATTTTGACGAAACGAAGCCAGTGTACCTTGCCCAGTACGGAGCGTATTTTGCAGTTCTTGAAATCAAGACAACAAGCAGCGGATATTGCGAGGTTACAATGATAGAGTTGAACAATTAAAAAGAACGAACTATGGTAAGTGAAGACAAACAGCAGATTCTTGACATCAAGGTCAAGTACGAGGATGCAATCTATGGCATCATCAGATACAAGGAAAAGATAGACCAGCTAAAGCAATCCATCAAGGACTTGCAGCAGCAGGAAAAAGACAAGACAATCACGACAAATGAAATGAAGGTGCAGACGGAAGCCATCAACGCAACCATCAAGGAGTACCAGTACAACGTGCGAGCCTTGCAGAAGGAAATACAGAACAATGTGCGCACAGAGAACGAGCAGGAAGGCAGCTTGAAGCAGCTGCGTGCCCAGCTTTCCAATGCCACCAAGGCTTACGATGAGATGAGCCGTGCCGAGCGTGAGAGTTCCAAGGGTCAGGAGATGCAGGAGCATATCCAAGACTTGATAGAGGAACTGAAAGAGGCTGAGGAGGCTACTGGAAGATTCCAGCGCAGTGTCGGCAGCTATTACGATTCCATGATGAAGGCGGCTGACGACCTACAGAACACCGAGTTTTTCGGTTTTGATGTTGTTAATGATACTGGAATCGGAAAGGTCATGGAAATGGGAAAGTCCGTGGAAGACCTAAGGGTAAAGTTTGGTGCGTTGAAAAATACGGCTCTTTCCTTATTGACCAACCCTTATTTCCTCGCCATGGCAGGTGTGGCTGGTGTCGGAATGGCTTTCAAATGGTTCTATGACTACAACAAGGGCATAGAGGAAGCCACACGCAAGACCATGCAGTTCACTGGGCTTTTCGGTGACGAAATGAAATCAGTGAGAAATCAAGCCTTGGCAATCAGCGAGACGTTTGGCGTGGATTTTGGCGAAACCTTGCAATCCGCAAATGTAATGAGCAAGCAGTTTGGCATCAGTGTATCAGAATCGCTAAAGCTCTTGCAAGATGGCTTTGTGGCTGGTGCGAATGCTAGTGATGGGTTCCTAGAGAACGTGAAGGAATACCCAACGTACCTGAAGGAGGCTGGATTGAATGCGGAGCAATTCGTGGCAATTTCAACCAACGCCACCAAGCAGGGAATATTCTCTGATAAGGGTCTTGACACCATCAAGGAGGGTAATCTTAGACTTCGAGAGATGACTACCGCAACAGCAGCCGCATTGGATGGCATAGGTATATCAAGCAAGAAAGTTCAGAAAGAACTGCAAAACGGTAGCAAGACCACATTCGACATCATGCAGGAGGTCGGCAACAAGCTAAAGGAGTTCCCTGCTTCATCAGCCAAGGTAGGAACAGCCATCGCAGATATATTTGGAGGTCCTGGCGAGGATGCAGGACTAAAGTACATCGAGACCCTCGGAGACATTGAGATGAACATGGATAAGGTCAAGGAACAATCCGGTGATGTTGCCAAGGCTCAGGAAAAGCAGGTGGAAGCCAACAAGCGTTTGAAGGATACCGCAAGTGCACTCTTTGACGTTACTGGTGGCGGCTTTGAAATGATGAAGGCTCAGGCGGCAACATTCGTAAGCAACCATCTAACGAAACTATTGAGGGCTATCATCAACCTCTATAACCAAAGTGTGGCATTTAGGGGATTGATTCAGTTGATAGGCTTTGCGTTTAAGTCTGTCGGGCAGGTTGCCTTGGTTGCCTTCAACATCATCATAGATGCCATTAAGCTTGTTGCAAGACCAGTGAGGGGACTGTTGCAGATGTTTGAGGGCTTTTTCTCCTTTGACGTGAAGAAGATGCGAGACGGCTTCAACTCCATCTTTTCGGGTCTTGGCAATACCGTGATGGAGGCTTGGGGAGACTTGAAGAAATTCGGCAGCGGAATGGCTGATGCTATCGTGGGTGGCATGAAGAATACTTTTAACCATGCTAACATCAAGATACCAGTCAGCGCAGATGCGCCATCCATGGCGACCGCCACAACCGACAATACAAAGCTCAAGGACGGCACTAATATCGCCAGCACTACCCCTAAGACCAAGAAGGAGAAGGCAGCAGCCGACAAGGCGGCAAAGGAGGAAGCAGAGCGCAGGAAAAAGCAGGAAAAAGAATTGCAGGCACAGATTGCGCTTATCCAGCATAAGTACAACGAGCAAGTAATGGACGCAAAGAAGCGATACCTCGCAGGTATGTACGACAACGAGCGAGACTACAGCAATGACCTCGAACGGCTGGAGAAGGACATGGTGGCACGAAGCATTGACGCATACGTGGCGGCAGGGCAGATTGGAGCGGAAAAGGCGCAGGAAATGCAGGCAAAACTTCTCGACATCATGATAAAGGCGAAAGCGGACTTGAAGAACCAAGCCAAGGAGATTGTGGACGAACTCAACAAGGAGTTCGAGGACGCAGAGAAGGCACGCAAGGATGCAAACATACTGGGCGGTGGCACTGGAGAGGAAGAAGACGATGAAGCCAAGCTGGAGCGATTCAAGGCTTTCCTAGACAAGAAGCTTGAATCCGTGAAAGAGAATGCAGAAGCACAGAAGCAGCTACAGCAGGAACTTGCAGACACAGAGGTGGAGATAACAAAGAAGAAAAACAAGAAAAAGAAAGAAGACGATGAGGAATTAGCTGACGAGCAAAAAGAAATCCTTGAAGCAGTTGCATCGACATTAGGCACGGCTTTCGAAGAAATGTTCTCGGAGGAGGGCGTATCTTTCAAAAAATTTCTCAAATCCCTGCTGACGCAAGCCTTAGATATGCTTAAAGCTTACGTAGAAGCTGAGATATTTGCAAGGCAGGTAGCGAACAAAGGATTTCTTGGTATTGCCACATCAGCAGCATTGATAGCACTAGTCGAGGCATCATTCGCAGGTGCTAAAGCACTCATCAAAGGCTTTTCCACTGGTGGCTATGTCCAAGGCGCAGGCACTGGAACGAGCGACAGCATCCCGGCAAGACTATCCAATGGAGAGAGCGTAATGACCGCCAAGGCGACGTCTATGTTCAGCCCTATATTATCCGCATTCAACCAGCTGGGAGGTGGCGTTCCTATCGTAGTAAACAACGGAGGCAGCAACATCGGCATGGATATGCTGGCGGCAGCTGTAGCAAGAGGGTACCAGATGGCTCCACAGCCAGTAGTGAGCGTTGAGGAGATAAATCGAACCCAGCGGAGAGTGCAGACGATAGAGAATATCGGCAGGCTCTAAGGTTACAGTTATTTTATCAAGATTCGCGTTCTGAGCGGTTTTCGCTTGAAGGTGGTAAAGTTACACACCCAAGGCAATAAAAGCCGCTTAGAGCGCAAAATTTAGGCTTGTTTAGAAAAATTAACTGCTTATAAGATAAACATATCGGAAAATATCGTATCTTTGCAGCGTTTTTAAAACTTAAAAATCACGATTCAATGGCAAAACTCAGAATATACAACGACATCGACAGCCAAGACAACAAGTTCTGGTATCAATGGTGGGGAGGCGACTGCGTATGCTTTCAAGATATAGATGCTTTTGCGGCAAGCATACCGAAGGATGATGATACAATCGACATGCGCATCTTCTGCAATGGCGGTTCTGTTGTTGAAGGCTGGGCGATTTACGACCGACTGCGGCAGAGCGGCAAGAAGATTTCCTGCACCATTGAAGGCAAGGCTGCATCCATGGCAACCATCATCATGCTGGCAGCACCAAAGGAGAGCCGCAGGGCATACGAGAACGCAGCCTTCCTCCTTCATAATCCGTGGGTTCCCGGCTGGTGTTTGGGCGACCAGCTGAACGCTAAGGACTTGAAAAACCAGAGTGAGGAAATGCAGATGTGGCAGGATAAGATGGTGGACGCATACGTAGAGCGTTGCGAGTGCGACCGGGAAGAAATTCAAGCCTTGATGGATAAGGACATCTTCATCAGCACCAGCGAAGCCCTGCGCCTAGGTCTTATCAGCAGCACCGTTGCACCAATCAGCGCAAGCGCATCGAAACGCAATATCGAAAATTTCATTAATTCAAAACAACAAAATCCAAAAGCAATGGAGAAGAAAACAGAAGTAAAGGCTTCGCTCCTCGACAAGATTCTCGCTAAGTTGGGCGTGAAGACACTGGAGGAAGCAGAGCAGGCGGTGGCAGAGCCACAAGCCAAGGCAGAGCCAAAGGCGATGGAACTCAACACAGCAGACGGACAGACACTGACCGTAGAGCGTGAGGAGGGAGATCCACAAGTTGGCGACAAGGCAAGTCCGGACGGAACGTTTGAAATGCCCGATGGCAAGACAATCGTTGTCGAGGACGGTGTAATTACCGACATTCAGACCGCAGACAACACCGACAATGAGGGCGGTGAAGGCGGTGAGGGCGGCAGCGCATCAAGCACCGACAACGACACCGTAGCCAAGTTGCAGCAGCAGGTAGCAGCACTCAAACAGCAGTTGAGCGACACCAAGGCACAGCTGGCAAGCGCACAGAAACTTGCGAAGAGCAAGGAAGACATGCGCATCCTGAATGCCGTGAAGATGGCAGGCGGTGCTGAGAAGGTGTTGGCAGGCTACAGCAGCCACTACCAGCCAGCGCAGAGACAGCCAAGCGGCAAGGGCGCAGGCGACAACGTGAACGCTGTCGAGGAAGGCAAGAACGCTATCAAGGAGAGACTTGCCAAACTCCACAAAAAGGGCAAGAAGTAACCAAGTATTAACCCATTAAATCAGAAGAAAATAATGTCAGGATTTACACAGAAGCAGATGGAGAACTTGACTCTCCAGCCAGAAAACCTCGATAGCATCAAGGATGCCATTCAGGAGACCTTCTACAAGGATGAGGATTTCTCTTCATTCGTCAACATTATGAAGGTCAAGAACGATGATCCTATCGCACTTATCGGTGAGATGGAAATGGTCGGTAAGAAGGGTGGCGGTTGCGACCCTACCTACGATGAGAAGGGCATCGCCAACAGTATGAAGCGTTGGGAACTCGGACAGTGGGAAATCCCTATCAAGATTTGCTACGAGGCATTGAAGGGTTCAATCGCAGAGTACTCATTGAAGACTGGTACAGAGATTGGCGACCTTACCAGCACCGACTTTATGACAATCTACACCGATGCACTCCAGCGAGCCATGCAGCAGATGATTTGGCGATTCGGCTGGTTCGGTGACAAGGCGGCAGCACTGGCAGGTTCTGGTGGCGGCAAGCTGACAGAAGGCTCGAACGTTGATATGTTCAACGTCTGTGACGGTCTGTTCAAGCGCATCTTTACAGCCACAGCAGCAAAGAACCATACCGCCATTGCAGCCAACAGCGAGACCACGGCAGATGCACAGGTTTCAGCCTTGCGCAAGAAGGGTGCGGCTACAGCACTCGTTGACACCATCTTGATGGACGTGGACACACGTATCATTGATGACAGCGATGCAGTGTTGCTTATGACACGTTCGCTGGCTGACGCATTGACCTACGACATCAAGCAGACCTACCACGATATTATGCCGTGGGATAAGGTGTTTGATGGCTTCGATGTAGCGACCTACAACGGAGTGAAGATTGCACGTGTCGGTATTTGGGACAGAATGATTAACGCATACGAGAAGGGCGAGACAACAGTCAATCTTCCACACCGCGCGGTATTCTGCAATCCTAAGCACCTTATGGTGGGTACTGACGCTGATGCACTCATTAGCACCCTCGACATCTTCTTCGACCAGAAGGAGCGAAGAAATTATATCTACGCAACTGGTAAGATTGGCACGGCTCTCCTCGAAGAGAATATGATCCACGCAGCTTACTAATCGCTTCAAATCTTCAGTTTAGTATTAAGTTATTTTTGACAATCCTCAACACCCACAAAACGGTGTTGGGGATATAACAATTTAAAACGAAATCAATATGACAACAACTTGCGAGAGCCTTATCGCCCAGGACATCATCATACCTTGCGAAGACCAGGTAACAAAGGGATTGGAGGGCGATGGACTTATCATCAACCGAGACGACATTGACTTCACCAAGTCCGTTGTCGAAGGCAATACAATTAAAACATTGGTCTTGAAGACTGGCAAGAAAGCATACGCCATCCGGCAGGAAGGCAGCAAGCCATTCACTGGAACCAAGACCGAACTGACCGTTGGTACGTACCGCAACAGCTGGAAGAACACCGTGGCAATCGTGGTGCTGGCGAACACACCCGAAGTTTGCGCAAATATCATTGACGGCTTAGCGAACGGAAAGTATGTTATCATCCTGCGCAACCTTTCAAAGGGAGCGGACGGAAGTGCAGAGTACCAGGTATTCGGATATGCGCAGGCACTGAAGGCAAGTGCTGGCGAGAACGACAAGTACTCAGACGACACCGAGGGCGGCTGGCTTATCACGCTGGAAGAAGAGAGCGTACCGAAGGCAGCGTATTTCTTCTTCGACACAGACAGCGAGACCACGGCAGCCAAGTACGCCAGTCTGACAACAGCAGCCGTAGGAGGTTAAGCCATGACCTACGAGGAAGCAACAGCAAAGGTCGGGGAGTTGAAGGCACGTTTCGACAGTCCATTTGATGCAACCGACAAGGCAGTTATTGAAACTCTATATTTCGAGGTGACACGCAAGCGTTTTGTTCCGACAACCTGCCAGCAGTGTTACCACGATGCTCTAATAGAAATTTATTTAAAACTCAAAAAAGAAAAGGCTATGCCAAAAACATGTAATTACGCAATGAAGGCAGGCTTCATCATTTCCTGCCCGGATTTCTACCATGGCAAGATTTTCACCAACGAAAACCTGACCGACAAGGTAGCGCATGAATATCTGACGAAGTACCCACACATGGAGAGTTACTTCCAGAAGATACCCAGCGAGGAACTCATCGAGAACAAACAGCAGCCAGCAGGCAGCGACAAGAAGAAAGACACCGACCAAGCCGAAAAAGCAGGCAAGGAAGAGTAGCAAAACAACAAGTAAAACGACACAAGCAAGATGAACGTAAAGACAGTTAAAAAGCCAAAGCGAAGGATTGATGTTGGCTACGTTAGCCGATTCAAGATGCAGGCATACGGATATGATAATCTATATCCGCAGAACCTCGCACGCATCACGGAAGCCAGCGGAACGGCAATGCTCTGCTTGAACCGATACGCCCGATTCATTGAGGGATACGGCTTCGATAGCGATATTATCGCAGCATCGACGATGAACCAACAAGGAGACACGGCAGACGATTTATTGCGGAACGTAGCGCAAGACCTCGCACGCTTCGGAGGCTTTGCCCTTCACGTCAATTATAACGTTCTCGGGCAGGTGTCGAGCGTGAGCCACGTACCCTTTGAAAATTGCCGACTGGAAGAGACTGACGACAAGGGGAGCGTGGCGCACGTCTTGTTGCATCCCGACTGGGAACAGAAGAAAACGAGGAACGGAAAGCGGTTGATAGTGAACGAGAAGACCGTGGAGCGCATCAACGTCTTCAACCCCGACCCCGACATCGTTCTTGAACAGATTGAGAACGCTGGCGGCATCGACAGCTACAATGGGCAGGTTCTGTGGCAGAGCCTAGACGGAAAGTTTATCTATCCGACAGCCAGCTACGATTCAGCCATCACGGAGATTTCGACCGATGAGGGACTGGGGAACGTGAAGATGCGAAACGTGAGAAACAACTTCCTCGTCTCCTGCATGCTCGTAACAAAGAAGGGTGTGCCGAAGTTCAACGAGAAAGGCGAAGAGGTGGAGAGCGGACAGATGATTTCCGATGAAGACCTTTTGCAGTTCCAAGGGGACGAGAACACAGCGAAGATTCTTGCGGTCGAGGTAGAGAACGAGGAAGACGAACCGAAGGTTGTAGCCTTCCCGACAAATAACTTCGACAAGGAGTTCACCGTGACCGACAGCAGCGTTATCGAGCGTATCTACGCCCAGTTCCACCAAGAACTCTTCTACTCCATCCGTATCGGCAAGCTGGGATTCAGCGGACAAGTGATGCAGGATGCCTACGAGTACTATGCAGGCGAAGTGACGACCGAGCAGCGTTTCATCGAGCGAGCCTTCAAGAAGATTTTCGATAGCTGGCACGACCCAGCCATTCAGAACCTAGACCCCAAGCTGCAGCCGCTGAAGTATATCAGCAGCGATGTGGCAGGGAACAACACGATCGATTAATTGATTGAGCCTATGGGAGGACAGACAAGAAAACAACTTATCACGGTAGACCAGTTCCGAGAACTGGCACGACCTACCAGTACACACCTAGATGAGGATGATGTTAACGCATACATTCGTGAATGCGAAGATGCGAACATCATACCAGCCATCGGGTGGGAACGGTTCAAGGCAGCGACCGAGCAGGGAGAGTGGGGCGATTCAGTCTTGCCCGATTTCCAGCCTGCGGTCTTCCTGGACGGTGGCGAATACACCACCAAGAAGGAGGGCGATTGCAGCCAAGACGAAACCAAGGTGCAGAAGTACACCAGCGGAATACGCAAGGCACTCGCTTATTTCACGTATGCGAGACTTTTTCGTGCTGATGGCACAATTATAAGCCGAGCAGGTGGAATGCGCCACAGAGACGATTATTCAGACCATGTTCAAGATGCATCGAACAACAAGCAATACAACGACATCATGGATATGGCAGAAAGATATTTATCCGATGCACTCGAATACCTAAAGCACTTCACCACGAAAGGGGAAGTGAAGAAACAGCGAGGAACGAGGGCACACATTCACGCAATAGGAGATTAATATATGGCAACAATAGACGAAATTAAACAGCAGGCGGCAGCGGTCAAGAACGCTACGCAGGTTGGCGAGAACACAGCCGAGAGGGTAGGCGGTGCTCTCGCTGGTCTTGCGGATATTGCCAAAGCACATGAAGACAATATCGGCAAGAAGGCAGACAAGGCGGCTATGGACGTTGAGCTTGGCAAGAAGGCAGACAAGGAAGAAATGAACCGTCTCCTGGCGACAAAAGCTAATACTACTGATGTTGACACAAAGTTTACAGAAGAGAAGAAGCGTGTTGATGCTGAACTTGATAAGAAAGCGAATGCCGAGGAAGTGGACAGTTCTTTGAAGGAACTACAAAATACGGTCTTTCCTCTCCAGGTGTCTTTGTCACTCGACAAGACGTTGTTTGAGTTTACCGGCAATGGTCAGACGGTTAAGGCTAGTTATTCCATCAAGCGCAAGGATGTAGCTATTACACCTACGTCTTTGGCTTTATCCGTCAATGGTACGATGCAGGAGATTGACATCAAGGCCAGTGATACCATCAGCATCGAGGTTAACAAGGAGGGAGAGTCAACGCTGGTTCTTACTGCCAAACATGGTGACCTTGTTAAGTCTGCTACAGCAAAGGTGGTGATGGTGCTTCCAATCTATTTCGGGTTTGGAACATCTGAGGCTGACGTGGCGATAGCTGGTAATAAGCTAGGTCCTCGTACTTCGGCAAATGGTGTATATGAAAAGACTTCGGCCAAGGATAATGTTAACTTCATCATCCTTGTGCCTAAGACATTGCCAAGACTTACAAGCTTCACCATGGGTGGTGCTCCTTGCGTGATGGATGAGTCTTCTGTTGCCATCAACGGAAAGAATTACTACATGTATAAAACCGCAGCAGTATATATGACTGGTGCTACTTTGAAAGTACAGGCAGGTTAAACTAAAATATGTTGAGTATGGCTGAAAGAAAGAACATCACAAAGGGCAATATTGCAAACGCCCTTCATAGTACGGCTGCTGACCATGTGACGGCAGTTGCAGAGGATGTGTTTGACGAGAACTTGCAGGAGTATCAGTCGAACATCAATTCCACTCACAAGGAAGAACTTGCAAAGAAGGCAAATGCAGAGGATGTCAATAATTCCATGCAGGAACTTGACAAGAAACTGAACAGAAACCTTCTCGCCATTGAGTTTGACGATGAGACTGGCGAACTGAATGCTATCCTAGGACAGGACTCTACCATCAAATCGGTGGAAACGGATGAGGATGGAAACGTAATCATAGAACAAGAAATTTCATAAAATTAATTATATGGCAACGACAAAGAAAAATATCGGTAAGATACCAATCATGAAAGGTGAGTACAAGGAAGGTACTACCTATCAGCGGTTGAACCAGGTTACCATGCTTGGCTCAACGTACCAAAGCAAGATTGATGGCAATACTTCTGCTCCTGCGAAGTTGGCTTCTGATGGCTCTGTGGAGAATATCAATACTGACAAATGGATTGTGATAGCTGAGGGCAACGTGTCTACGGCTAAGAAAGTCTTGTATGATAATGAGACCAGCAAGCTGGAGTCTGAGAACGTGCAGGAAGCCATTGATGAAGTGGGTTCCAAAGTCAGCGACTTATCCAACAAGACCAAAGACATATCTTCTGATAATGAAGTATTGGGAGATATTG
>ERZ1024378.115-NODE-115-length-12271-cov-6.521857_pt1 | contig 12271 bp, 5 predicted proteins | sample MGYA00520787_ERZ1024378 | MGnify/ENA primary metagenome ERZ1024378 (study PRJEB33242, sample SAMEA3444269) | Homo sapiens | biome: Host associated; feature: Gastrointestinal tract; material: Stool | place: Uganda | collected 2011-01-01 ... | reverse complement strand
GCATTGTTTAAGAATTTCTCATTTGAGAGCATGCCCCTTGAGCGCGCAAGCTCCTTTGTAAGCTTATCCTTTTCTTTATTGAGTCTTTCCTTTTCCTTCTCGAAATCAACAAGGTCCTCAAGCGGCAGATATGCAACCGCATCAGGTATCACTACTGATACAGCGTCATCTCCAATACCGGCCTTGCCCTGCTGTACTGCAATCTCGCTGGTAAATGCAAGATTTACATATACCTCCTTGTTGTCCTCGAATATCTTTCTGACTGACTCATCATCACTTGTGATGAAAAGCTTTGCCTTTCTTGAAGGTGGAACATCCATCTGTGTACGGACATTTCTGATACCCTTTACGAGCTCCTTGCAGTGCTCGATTGCGGCTTCTTCTGCCGGGAAATTCCACTCTTCCTTGTACTCAGGCCATTTAGAGAGCATGATAGTCTCCTCGTCTGACTGAAGTGTGCAGAAGATTTCCTCTGTGATAAACGGCATATATGGATGAAGGAGCTTCAGTGCATTTACAAGTACTGTCTTAAGCGTCCAGAGGGCTGCATTTGCTGACTCTGGGTTTTCATCCTTCTTGTAGGTACGAACCTTTGCAATCTCGATATACCAGTCACAGAACTCATCCCAGATGAAGTCGTATACCTTTTGTACTGCGATTCCAAGCTCGAACTTGTCCATGTTTTCTGTGGCATCCTTTGCAAGAGTATTTACCCTTGAAAGAATCCACTTGTCTGCTGCATGAAGCTCATCAAGCTTTGGCTCTCTAAGCTCTACACCTTCAAGGTTCATCATGATAAATCTTGATGCATTCCATACCTTGTTGGCGAAGTTTCTTGAAGCCTCAACTCTCTCCCAGTAGAAACGCATGTCATTTCCCGGTGCATTTCCTGTGATAAGTGTCAGACGAAGTGCATCTGCACCATACTTGTCGATAACCTCAAGCGGATCAATTCCGTTTCCGAGTGATTTACTCATCTTGCGGCCCTGAGAATCTCTTACGAGTCCGTGGAAAAGCACTGTGTGGAATGGTGCCTTGCCCATCTGCTCATAGCCTGAGAAAATCATTCTGATTACCCAGAAGAAAATGATATCGTAGCCTGTTACGAGCACATCGTTTGGATAGAAATAGTCAAGATCCTCTGTCTTTTCAGGCCAGCCGAGTGTTGAGAATGGCCAGAGCGCTGATGAGAACCATGTATCAAGTGTATCAGGATCCTGTGTCCAGTGCTCCTTGCCACACTTAGGACATTTGCCCGGCTTTTCTATTGAAACTACCATCTCTCCACAGTCATCGCAGTACCATGCAGGTATTCTGTGTCCCCACCAGAGCTGACGGCTGATACACCAGTCTCGGATATTGTCTGTCCAGTTGAAGTATGTCTTGTCCATTCTTGAAGGAAGAAGCTTGATTTCTCCGTTCTTTACTCCATCAACTGCAGGCTTGATCATCTCGTCCATCTTGACGAACCACTGCTGCTTGATCATTGGCTCAACTGTTGTGTGACAGCGGTCATGCACACCTACATTGTGTGAGTGTGGTACAACCTTTACTAAAAGGCCCTGCTCCTTAAGATCCTCAACCAGTGCCTTTCTGCACTCGTATCTGTCCATTCCGGCATATTTTCCGGCCTTTTCATTCATTGTGGCATCATCATTGATTACAACGATTTCCTCTAAGCTGTGGCGTTTTCCTACCTCGAAATCGTTAGGGTCGTGTGCAGGTGTAATCTTTACACAGCCTGTTCCAAACTCTTTATCTACGTATGAATCTGCGATTACCGGAATCTCCCTGTCTGTGCATGGAAGCTTCAATGTCTTTCCGATGATATCCTGATAACGCTCATCATCAGGGTTTACTGCTACGGCTGTATCTCCGAAAAGTGTCTCAGGACGTGTTGTTGCTATCTCTACAAATCTGCCTTCCTCGCCAACTACAGGATAGTTGATGTGCCAGAAGAAGCCGTCCTGCTCCTCATGCTCTACCTCTGCATCTGAAATAGATGTCTTACATACCGGACACCAGTTTACGATTCTTGAGCCCTTATAAATCCAGCCTTTCTTATAAAGCTTTGTAAATACCTCCTGTACTGCGTGTGAGCATCCCTCATCCATGGTAAATCTCTCACGCTGCCAGTCTGCTGATGATCCGAGCTTACGAAGCTGCTTTACGATACGTCCGCCGTACTCTTTTCTCCAGTCCCAGCATTTCTCCAGGAACTCTTCTCTTGTAAGGTCTGCCTTGTTGATTCCCTGCTCCTTAAGTGCCTGGATGACCTTTACCTCTGTTGCGATGGATGCGTGGTCTGTTCCCGGCTGCCAGAGTGCATTGTAGCCCTGCATTCTCTTGTATCTGATAAGGATATCCTGCATGGTGTTGTCAAGGGCATGGCCCATATGCAGCTGTCCTGTGATGTTTGGTGGTGGCATCACGATTGTGAATGGTTTTTTGCTGCGGTCTACCTCAGCATGGAAGTAGCCATTGTCTTCCCACTTTTTGTAAAGACGGTCCTCGATGTCCTTTGGATCATAGGTTTTGTTTAGTTCTTTGCTCATGTTTTCCTCCTTGTTGGTTGCTGCTGATTGTATTAAATGACGCAAAAGCTTTGTGGGCTTTGTTGTATCAGGTCGCGCATTATGTATGGAATTATGTTCATGATTACGCTGCCAAGACACTGTAAAAATTATGATGAAGGATTGTTTAGACCATGACGCAACCGGCTTTTAGCGCCGTCCATGGCGCTAACGCCTCGCCCGCACGTCCATGTGCGTGCGTTGCTGGGCTGTGTACATAATTTTAACAGTCTCTAGGCAGCTCCATAAATCACATAATTCCATACATAATGCGCGGCCTGATAATTCAGGCTGTGAGCTTTTGCTGTTCTTCTTTTCATTTAGCGATTGGCGACCGATTGGATTGCATGCGCAATCTTCCGGTCTGGGTACAAAGCACCCAATATAAGTTGAAAATCAGACTCTTTCAAGGCTTCTCTACAGCTTAACGCTGCTACAATTTTCAATCTATGCAGGCACTTACGTCTCGGTTCACTAAAAAACGCCCCTCCGGTCTACGACCGGAAGGGCGAATAAGCGCTGTACCACCTTCGTTTACATCGGAGCATATATATACATATAAACTCGAATGCCTCTTGTCCTGTAACGTGGACGAATCGGAAGAACTTATGTCAAATCTTGTTATATATAGATTTAACTTTCTGGGTTCTTCGGCTCAAAAGCTACCTTCCATGATTTCTGTCTTAAGCACCTTTCAGCCTGCCCAAAATGTATCACCATCTTACGGACCGGATGCTCTCTCTGAAAGCTTTCGTCATGTACTCCTCTTTCTTATGCCTTTAAATATTTTGCCTGTTTCTTTCTACAATATTAAAGTGCATTGGGTGATTTGTCAATATGATTTTTGCACAACATTCTTCGTTGCGACTATATCCACACCGGTTGCTGCAGCATCACTTAGCAGTACATCACCTATATGCACCGGTGCCTCTACCGTGATCCGGTTGATACAGTCCATCACATCCATTATCTTTTCCTTTGGAATATCCTGTGCCGTCTTTACGGATACCATCGGTATTGTGCCATTTTTCACACAGACTGTACTTGTCACAATTCGTGTCGGATGCGTTACTTCCTTTGCTCCGTAGTCTGCTCCGCGCTTGCAGGTATTTCCGGTTACTGTGACATTTTCTCCATCTATTGTCACCTTAAGGGCACAGCCCAGAGGGCAGCCTATACATGTCAAATTTCTTTCTTCCATGATACTATGCCTCCTCAATCTTTATTGTAATTGTGCGTGGATTTTCCGTTTCGATGAGTTGCTCCTTCTTAAGCACTACCTGCTCCATCTCTCCCGGCGCCATAACAGGACGCTTGCGGTGCTGCAGCTGTTTGTCATCCAGATATACTGCAGTATAACAATTCTTATACACAGCTCCCACTCGAAATCTTACCGTCACAGTATCATCCATTTGTGCAATATTTATAGTGCTTGGGACAGTATATCGTACTCCGCCTGTAGCGGTTATCGATATCTCTTTGCCATCATCACTCTTATCACCGCCGTTTTTCACATACTCTGCGGCATGGCGGCCTGCTGCTGTCGCTTCCTCTGACACGTAATCCACGAGGTCGTGCACATGAAGCACATTTCCACAGGCAAATACACCCGGCACATTTGTCTCAAGGCTTTCGTTTACAACAGGTCCGCTTGTTACAGGATTGAGCTCTACACCGGCTGTTTTTGAAATCTCATTTTCCGGAATGAGTCCGCATGAGAGTAAAAGCGTGTCGCACTCGTAAAACTCCTCTGTTCCCTCAATCGGCTTATTGTGCTCGTCAACCTGTGCGAGAGTGATGCCCTCCACACGCTCCCTGCCCTTTATATCAACCACTGTGTGGCTGAGCTTAAGCGGGATATTAAAATCATCAAGGCACTGCACAATATTACGCTTCAAGCCTCCCGAATACGGCATGAGCTCTGCAACCACCTGCACAGTGGCCCCCTCTAAGGTCATTCTTCTTGCCATGATAAGACCAATGTCTCCTGAACCGAGTATTACTACTTTTCGTCCCGGCATGTATCCTTCTATATTCACCAGTCTCTGAGCTGTGCCCGCCGAGAAAATTCCTGCCGGTCTGTAGCCGGGTATGTTAAGGGCACCTCTTGCTCTCTCCCTGCAGCCCATCGCAAGTATTACGGTCTTTGCAGCGATATGGAAAAGTCCGTCTGTGCGGTTCATAGCTGTAACTATTTTATCGTTTACCTCATTTTTTATCTTTACATCATGCCTGTCATCTGCCCCGTTTTCGAACTTGTCACCGGTTGAGATGTCCATGACCATCGTATTCAGCCTGTACTCTATGCCAAGCTCTTTGACCTCCTTGATAAATCTGCCGGCATATTCAGGGCCTGTGAGTTCCTCCTTAAAGGTGTGCAGGCCAAAGCCGTTGTGTATACACTGATTTAAGATACCGCCAAGCTCACAGTCTCTTTCCAGTATAAGTATTTTATCTATTCCATTTTTCTTAGCGGAAGCTGCTGCCGCAAGACCTGCCGGGCCGCCTCCTACTATCACAATATCGTAAAACTCCATATTGTCCCCCTATGTTAATCTGATATTAATCCAATATCAATTTATCGTTACCTATCTCTTTGAAGTAAGACAGACTATCCGCGATTCTTGCTCATTCCAACAACTATCTTTGACTTTCCACCGCTTTTAGTGATGTCAAGCTGCGAAATTCCCTTCTCTCTGGCGATAATCTCCATAGTTCTCGGAGAACAAAAGCCCGCCTGACATCTGCCCATTCCGGCTCTGGTGCGTCTCTTCACACCATCAAGTGACTTTGCGCCCAATGGTCTGTTTACCGCATCCATTATCTCGCCCTCCGTAATCATCTCACAGCGGCAGATTATATTACCATACTCAGGCTTTTCTTTTATCAGCTTTTTATACTCATCCTCTGAAAGCTTCTTTGGATTTAAAATACCTTTTCTTGTCTCGATGAAGACTGCATTTTTAGAAGGATTAAAAAGCCCCTCAACTATTGCTGCCACTCTCTCACCGATAGCCGGCGCACTTGATAAGCCCGGTGACTCTATACCTGCGCAGTCAATAAAATACGGTGCGTCTGAAAGCTCCTCGATGATAAACTCATGTCCATCTTCATGTGCACGGTTTCCTGCAAACGAGGTTATGACCTGACGCATAGGAAGTGACGGCACCGAACGTGTGCCGGATGTCACAACATGCTCTAAGCCTGCTCTCGTTGTATTTGTACCATCCTTGTCCTCATGGTCATCTGCTGTAGGTCCGATTAAAATATTTCCGTGTACTGTCGGGGTTACGAGCACACCTTTGCCGTATTTGCCCGGAAGCTGGAAAATAGTCTTGTCAATGATACCTCCCGCAGCCCTGTCTAAAAGCTCGTACTCTCCGCGCCTTGGTGTGATATGTATTTTGTTTTCACTTACCATGTTGTGGAACACGTCAGCATATACACCAGCTGCATTCACAACGCAGCGTGCATGAATTTCGCCATTTTGAGTGATGAGAATATAGCCTGTCTGCTCCTTTTGTATCGCCTTCACCTCTGTGTTAAATAAGAACTCCACACCGTTTGCTGCCGCATTCTCAGCAAATGCGATATTCATGCCAAACGGACATACAATGCCTCCTGTCGGGCAGTAAATAGCTGCCACAACTTCATCAGACAGATTCGGCTCCATCTCATGCGCTTCGCCTGAATCAAGAATTTCAAGTCCCGGCACCCCGTTTGCAATCCCCTGATTATAAAGCTCCTTAAGCCTCGGCATATCGTCATCGCTAAAGCACACTATCAGTGAACCGTTTCTTCTAAACTCAAAATCAAGCTTCTTCGAAAGCTCATCCATCATCTCATTTCCACGGAGATTCATCTGTGCCATAAGTGTACCGGTCTTACAATCAATTCCGGAATGGACAATAGCACTGTTTGCCTTTGAGGTGCCACAGCACACGTCCTCCTCCTTTTCCACCACACAGATGGACAGGTTATATTTCGAAAGCTCTCTGGCACAGGCGCTTCCCGATACTCCTGCTCCTATAATTACTACATCATACATGTTATTTTCTCCTATCAATTTCCATACATTGTTTAATTGCCGTATCCCTAAGCTCATTTAAAACAATGCAAGCATAAGCTATTATTCATCCTTTGCCCAGTTAAATGCGCAGGCGACAGCCTTTTTCCACATTTTAAGCTTCTTTTCTCTCAAATCAGCCGCTATCTCCGGCTCAAACACACGGTCAATAGACCAGTTTCTCTTTATATCATCCATGCTTTCCCAGTAGCCAACTGCAAGCCCTGCGAGGTACGCTGCGCCCATGGCTGTTGTCTCCACGCACACAGGCCTGTTGACCGGTGCATTGCTGATATCAGCCTGCATCTGCATGAGCAGATTATTGGCACTGGCGCCGCCGTCCACCTTAAGTGATGTGAGATTGATGCCCGAATCAGCCTTCATTACCTCAAGCACATCATTTACCTGAAATGCCATTGATTCCAGAGTTGCCCTTATGACATGGTACTTGTTTACACCTCTCGTAAGCCCCACAATGGTTCCTCTGGCATACTGGTCCCAGTACGGTGCTCCAAGCCCTGTAAATGCCGGCACCACGTAGCAGCCGTTTGTGTCTTTTACCTTTCTCGCCATGTATTCTGAATCTGTTGAGGAATCGATAAATTTCATCTCATCGCGTAGCCACTGGATAGAGGCTCCCGCTACAAATATTGAGCCCTCCAGCGCATATACCACCTTGCCGTCTATGCCCCAGGCTATAGTGGTAACAAGTCCGTTCTTTGAGGATACCGGCATCTCACCTGTGTTCATCAGCAGAAAACAGCCTGTACCGTATGTATTTTTGGCTTCTCCTGCCCTAAAGCAGGTCTGGCCAAAAAGCGCAGCCTGCTGGTCTCCTGCCGCTCCCGCGATAGGGATCGGACCCCCGAAAAACACAGGATTCACCTCACCATATACACAGCTTGACGGCATCGGCTTTGGAAGCATGCTCTTTGGTATATCAAGCTCCTTAAGTATCTCATCATCCCACTTTAAGGTATTGATATTAAACATCATGGTTCTTGAAGCATTGGAATAATCCGTGACATGCACCTGTCCCTGAGTGAGCTTCCATATAAGCCATGTCTCGACTGTTCCAAACAAAAGCTCGCCTCTTTCGGCTCTCTCCCTCGCTCCCGGCACATTGTCAAGGAGCCACTTGAGCTTAGTTGCCGAAAAATAAGCATCTATCACAAGCCCTGTCTTTTTTCTGAAAGTCTCGGTAAGCCCCTTTTCCTTCAGTGAATCCGCATACTCTGCCGTGCGTCTGCACTGCCATACTATCGCGTGATAAACCGGCTCACCTGTATTTTTGTCCCATACAATTGTGGTCTCTCTCTGGTTAGTAATGCCTATCGCACATATGTCGGCTGCCGTAGCCTGGATATTGGTCATTGCCTCCTTTGCCACCTCAAGCTGTGTGGCCCAGATTTCCTCTGCATCATGCTCCACCCAGCCCGGCTTTGGAAAAAACTGCGTAAATTCCTTCTGTGCCACACTGCACATCTCGCCCTTCTCATTGAAAAGTATACATCTGTTGCTGGTCGTGCCAGCATCTAATGCCATAATATACTTTGCCATGTAAAAATCCTCCAACTCTCTATATTTCCAGCTATCCCTTTCTCACTTGCTACAGTTCTTCCTCTACCATGCTCTTCTCTCTGTTGAACGCATCATAGATACATGGAATTACTATAAGCGTAAGGATGGTTCCGTATACGAGACCTCCTATTATTGCGATTGCCATCGGCTTTATCATATCTGAGCCATCTCCGATACCTATCGCCGATGTAAACATTGCGAGTATGGTGGTCATCGCTGTCATCAGTATTGGACGAAGCCTTGTACGGCCTGCGTCTATGATTGCCTCATGCTTGCTCATGCCCTCTCTCCTGGCCTGATTGATGTAATCAATAAGCACGATTCCATTATTTACAATGAGACCTGCCAGCATGATAAAGCCAAGCATTGATATGATTCCGAGCTCATTTCCAGTTATGAAAAGAGCTATAAAGCCTCCTGTAAACGCAAGAGGTATACAGAACATGATAATAAACGGTGAAAGCAATGACTGGAACTGCGCCACCATGATAAGATAGATAAATATCACTGCAAGCACAAGCATAAGTCCAAGCTGACTCATTGACTCATTTATTGTCTCATCCTCGCCCTCCATGTCTATTGAATAGCCATCAGGAATGCTAAGTTTATCAATTTTTGATTTAATTTTATTGCTTAGTAATGTTACATTATGGTTTTCATCAACCGCACCTGATACTGTAATATATCTTGTCTGAGCATCTCGATGAATGGTACTCAGTGTCTGTTCCTGCGAAATAGTGCAGATATCACTGAGCGGAATCTCCTTTTCACTGCCATCATTATCCTTATAGGTAAATGTAAGGTTTTTGATGTCGTCCACAGTCACATCAGACTGCTCTGCGGATTGTAAGTATACCTCATAGTCCTTTATGTCGGTCGTAATGGTTGTTGCGCTCTTTTGAGATGATATCTCACCGGATACGAGCTGGTATACCTGAGCCACCGTATAGCCACACTTTGCTGCTTTTTCCTTATCCACAGTTATCTTAAGCTCATTGATTGTATCTCCAAGACCGTCATCTATATCTGTCACTCCATTTGTGTCCTTAAGGATATCTGCCACATCACCTGCAAGCTTCTGCAGCTTGTCTATATCATTACCCTTAATTCTGACAGAGAGACCACTTCCGAAAAACTCTGATGAGTCCATAGCCTGTGAAGATGCTGTTACCTTGCAGTCCAGATTCTTTGTGCGTTTTTCAATTTCATCTATTACCTTATCCGATGAAACATCCGACTTCTCATCAAGCAATATATACATGCTCACGCTGTCGCTTCCTGAGCTCATCAGGTTCATGGTCGAGCTGCCGCCTGCTGTAGCTCCTATTGTGTCTATGCCCTTTATATCAGATATTTTGTCCATGACCTTATCAGACAGCTCTGTAAGCTGCTTGAAGTCGAGCTTTTCGTCATCCTTTGCCTCTATGGTAAGTGAAATCTGATTTGACTCCATGTCCATATCCATAAATGTCATTCCCCTTGACATGCAAAGTGCGCCACTGCCGACTAAAAGCACTACTGCCGCAATAAATACCACCGGCTTAAATCTAAGACATGTGCCGAGCACATTTCCATACCAATCCTTAAAACGGTCAAACCATGGATGCTTTATATCCTTCGTCTTTTTGAGCATGCCTGAAGCAATTGCCGGTACAAATGTGAGTGCCACTACAAGAGATGCCATAAGAGTAAACGCTACCGTAAGTGCCAGGTCTACAAAGAGCTGTCTCGTGATTCCATCCGTAAAAATGATTGGCGCGTACACACTTACCGTGGTAAGTGTAGAGGCAAAAATGGCTCCTGCCACCTGATTTGCCCCCTCAACAGCCGCCTTCTTTACCGAATATCCTTCTCCCCTTAATCTGTAGATATTCTCGATTACTACAATTGAATTATCCACCAGCATTCCTATTCCAAGCACAAGTCCCGACATTGAAATGATATTTAAGGTGATATCCGTAAAATACATAAGCACCACTGCCACAATAACCGATAGCGGTATAGATGCTGCGATAACAAGTGTTGGCTTTATATCCTTTAAGAACAAAAGCAATACGAAAATGGCAAGTATTGCTCCCACTATCATATTTTGCATCACACTTTTTACAACCATGTCGATGTATACGCCCTGATTCATAAGAACTGTGGCGTGTAATCCGTCATTTTCCTTTTCCAGCGAATCAAGCTTGTCCAAAAGACGGTCTGTGACGTCTCCTGTAGAGTAGCCGGTCTGCTTCTCCATGGAGAGCATTATTCCGGGATTACCGTTGACTATCGCATATGTCTCATCCGAATTGTCAGTCATCTCAACATCTGCCACATCACCGACATGAATAGGAGCTATTCCATCAAGCTTCATATCCATAAGCACTAGATTTGTTAAATCATCAATTGATTTTATCTCATCTCCCACCTGTACTATGTACTGCGTGCCATTTGAATCATTTACATAGCCTGCAGGCATATCAAAATTCTGAGCGACAAGTAGCTGCGAGAGTGAGTCAATTGTTAAAACTGCATTTAAGTTTGACTTGTCAAGTGCATCATCCTTAGTCTTTTCAAGCTCCTTCTTTGAGCTGTCAAGAGAGGCCGCTGCTGTTGCAAGCTGTGCTGACTGCTGTCCTATGCTTATCGAGCTTATAGCTGCCTGACTGTTTAGATTATCATAGGCATCTAAAAGTGCTGTCTCTCCTTGTGCTATCTGGTCAAGCCCGCTTTGGCACTGCTCTATACCTGTATTCACCTGAATGAGAGTCTGTGCTATCGCTGACGCTGCCGCAGGCAGATCATCTGCTGTGTTTACGGTGATTCCAAGCGCCGAGAGACCTGAAAACTGTGTTGCAATCTGCTTATTAACCTGCTCAAGCTGCGCTTTGAGTGCTGTGCCCGCTTCACCCGGTGCATTTGCGCCCTCTTTGAGTGACGGAATTGTCTTTGTATATGTATCACTATTCATGAAGTCTGAAAGAGCTGACTGAATTGTTTCAAGCTGGCCCTTCTGCTCATTTAAGCTTGCAAGAGTACTCTCTAGCTGAGTCTTCTGCTCTGCAAGCTTTGCCTTTTGCTCCTTTAGCGTATCCACTCCCGCGCTCATCTGATCCGATGCAGATGTGATTGCGTTTTGTCCGCTCTCTATCTTTGCGCTTGCATCATCCATCTGACTTTTTGCATCGTCAAATTTCTTTGAAACGGCATTATTTATTTTCTCATTGAGCGCATCTATCTTGGACTGATTCATCGTGACCTGTATCTGCTCGGTGAGCTCACCTGTTGCAGTCACTGATGCGACTCCCTCTGTACTCTCAATTGCAGGCTTAAGTGTGTTTTCCACAAAGTCTGTGATTTCCGACTTACTTTTCCCATCCATATCCACAGCAGTCATCATGATTGGAAGCATGTCCGGATTTATCTTCATAATGGTCGGAGTACCCACTCCATCCTTCCAGCCAGCCTTGACCTGATCTATTTTCTGCTGCATCTCTATCACTACAGAATCCATGTTGGCATTCTGCTCATACTCGCATGTCACCAGAGAATAGCTGTTATATGACATTGAGCTTACGTTTTTGATATTGGACGTAGTTGCCATAGCGGCTTCAAGCGGCGCGGTGACATCGCTCTCCACCTCCTGTGGACTTGCTCCCATATCTGTTGTCACGATAAGTGCATACTGAAAGCTCATATCCGGCAGCAGATCTGTCGTCATCCTGCTAAGCGATACAACACCGAGTACTATTACCAGCAGTACTCCTACAAGTACAGTAAAAGGCTTTTTTACACTATATCTTGATATCATCTTACCCCTCCTTTTCTTTTTCTTTGGTAATGTCCTGCCTGTTTGACAGACAATGATGACTGCGATTTTCACAATAAATTTAATTCGCTGTTATACTTTTATTATACAATGTGGCGGATTGCAACTCAATTGGTTTATACTTTTTTAAGAGATTTTGACAATAAAAAGACACCCAATTATACGATTAATATAATTCGATGTCTTTAAGATCGGAAGAGCGTCGTGTAGGGAAAGAGTGTAGATCTCGGTGGTCGC
>ERZ1024378.111-NODE-111-length-12617-cov-10.908613_pt1 | contig 12617 bp, 12 predicted proteins | sample MGYA00520787_ERZ1024378 | MGnify/ENA primary metagenome ERZ1024378 (study PRJEB33242, sample SAMEA3444269) | Homo sapiens | biome: Host associated; feature: Gastrointestinal tract; material: Stool | place: Uganda | collected 2011-01-01 ... | reverse complement strand
GTGGCAATCAAAAAAATCCCACAAAAAGCACAAATTACTGCTAATATTTCATATATTTTAGGCTGATTATGCATTATAACTGTGGTGCACATCAATATCATTATAATATAGGTAAATTGAATTACAGTGCCTGTTGCCGCATTCGAGTTTTCTATTGATAAAAAATAAGTTAACTGCACCCCCAAAACACCAGTTAATGAAAAAAAGAGAAAAGAGCAGAATTTTCTTCCGCTCCTCCATATTTTAAATACTTTTTTATCTTTTTTAAGCACCGAAATAATCAATAAAAGAAAGCCTGAAACAAATTGCCGGATTATCGTCAGCTGTATGGAGCCCATATTTGAGTTATTAAATATATATTGTCCAAGAACACCACTTACTCCCCACATTATACCGCTGATAAGGACCAACACAACACCGGTTTTTTGTGTTTTCATAAATAGCCTCCATTATTCCAATCCATACAGATTTTTAATTGCTGCTTTCATCATTTCAACAGTACCATCAATGCCAAATGTCTCAACATCTATCATAAGATTTTTGCCGTTTCTATCTCCACGATTTTGTCCTGTTACGTACTTATAATAGTTGTGACGTTGCTTGTCTACACGTTTTATAAGCTTTGCTGACTCTTTTGCATCAAGCTCATACGCATCTGCAATATGCCGAACTCTATAACCAATCGGTGCATATAAAAAGAAATTAATAACATTTGGATATTCTCGCAGAATATAGTCCGAACATCTTCCGAATAAGATTGCCGAATCTGAGCCGTCCGCAACATCCCTTATTACATCAGCCTGTGCGGCTATTGCCTGTTCTGAATAAAATGCTGTAGATGAACCATATCCAAACTCACGAAACAGCTTGGAGGCTGACCTTGACATAATCACCTCATCACTATTTTTAAACACATCTACATGAACTCCTGCTTTTTGAGCAGCCATATCGACCAAATCTTTATCATAAAATGTAATTCCTAAATCACTGGCAAGCTTTCGAGCTATTTCTCTTGCTCCACATCCAAACTCTCTACTTATGGTAATAATAATTTTTTTCATTTTGTTCACCTGCTACCTTTCTCACTTTTATTAATGTTTATGACGATTTAATTTTCTTTCACAAAACTTTATTAAAAATGATGATGCTAAACAAATTACTAGATATACAAGAGCCAAAATAGTGTATGACTCAATTGTTAAAAATGTCTGTGAAGTATATGCCTTTGTTGTTTGCAGAAATTCCGGTGCTGTAATATATGCCATAAGTGATGTATCCTTTATTAAAGTTAATAAATAGTTTCCTAATACCGGAATTGAATTTTTCAATGCCTGAGGAATCACTATTCTATACATAGCCTGCCATGGTGAAAAACCAAGCGCCAATGCTGCCTCTGTCTGCCCTTTATCTATTGATAAAATTGATGAACGGATTACTTCAGATATATATGTACCATAATTAATAGTCATACCAATAATACCGGCTGTCACTGCTGACATATTACATTTATAGTTAGGATTTCCAAAGAAATATGCAATAATTTCTATCAAAAGAGGAAATACGTAATAAATATATACTAACTGTACCAACAATGGTGTACCACGTATAAGCTCCTGAAATGCAATAACTATTCCATTTATTATTTTACTTCTGCATAATCTTCCTAATGCCAAAATAAATCCAAATATTATTGCCAAAATAAAAGATACTATCGTTACTAAAAGCACTATCTCTAATGCCTGTCCCAATAATTTAGGGAGTAATTCCTTCCATGCCTTTGCAAAATCAAGGTTCTGTATTACACTCATATCATTTCCCCCTTACTCTCTTAAAACACGTGACAAAAATGCTTTTGTACGCTCGTTCTTTGGATTTTTAAATATCTCATCTGGAGCTCCCTCCTCGACAACATATCCGCCATCCATAAAAATCACTCTGTTAGCTACATCATGTGCAAACCCCATTTCATGAGTTACAACAGCCATCGTCATACCCTCATTAGCTAACTGACGCATAACCTTTAAAACATCACCAACAAGTTCGGGATCCAATGCCGATGTTGGTTCATCAAAAAGCATAACTCTTGGATGCATCGCCAGAGATCTAGCAATTGCAACCCTTTGCTGCTGTCCTCCCGACAAGGTACTTGGATAAACATCAGCTTTTGACTCCATTCCAACTTTTTCAAGCAGTTTCATTCCTTCACGTTTTGCTTCATCCTTAGGTGTTTTAAGAAGATGAATAGGTGCATAAGTAACATTATCTAATACTGTCATAAAAGGAAAAAGATTAAATCTTTGGAAACACATTCCAACTTTTTCTCTATATTTCATTCTATTAAATTTTTTTTCAATAATATTTTGTCCATCATATTTAATAATTCCACCTGTAGGTGTTTCCAATAAATTAAGACATCTCAAAAAAGTACTTTTTCCCGAACCAGATGGGCCAATAAGAACAAGAACCTCTCCCTCTTCTATAGAAACATTAATATCTTTCAGTACTTGTAAATCTCCGAATTTTTTTTGCAAATTTTTTATTTCAAGCAAAGCCATACAAATACACTCCCTTCCTAGTTAGCTATTGAAAATAATCGGGCAGCAAAGTTTGTTTTTATATATTCTTTACTGCCCCTCTTACTATTCTTCCCTTGTGTTTACAGTTGGTGCAATCTCATCATCCGGTACTGTATGTAATGATGGATCCAATCCACAATCCTTAAATGCCTGCTCTATAAAACCTTCTGCTCTCATTTCTTCAACAACATTATTAACTTCTTTCATAAATGCAATATTCTCAAAAGAAACAGATGGTGAAATATGACCAACCGCTAACTCTGGATCTTTATAGTTTTCTGCGAATTTTAATCCCTTCAATGATTCAGGTGTTCTAGCTTTCATATCCTCCATAACTGTTGAATCTGAAAGAAATGCATCAATTTTCCCATACTGCAATGCTGTTAATGAGGATGACTGATCTCCGGTTGCACGTGCCTCCTTAATCAACCCATCTTCCTGCCATTGCTCTACTATTTTCTGCCATATTGTGCCCTCCGTATATCCTACAACTGTAGAGCCAGAGTCAAATGTATCCTGCCCTTCAATCTTACTATCCTCTGGTACTACAAGAATTCCACCCTGTGTATACCAGGTATTTCCATAATAAATCTGCTTGGCCCTGTCTGCATTCTGATACATACCATCAGCAATCATATCAATATTTCCTTCATTCAAATTTACTATAAGCTCAGAAAAATTGATTAGTTTCATTTCAACTTTTTTTATACCTAATCTTTTAGCGATTTCTTTACAAATTACTGCATCAATACCACTAAATTCGCCTGTATCCTGATCGATATAAGCATAACTATCACCCGATGATCCAATTGTCCAAACTCCCTTTTCTCGAAGTTCCGTAAGCATTGCACTTGGTTTTCCGTCTTCGCAATACTTATTATCATAATTTACTGACGAACCAGTGGACTTTCCAGTATCAGCCGTATCTGACGAGCCCGATCCACATCCAACCAGCAATGTTACCGCCATTACTCCACACAACAATAATGAGCCTAATTTTTTCTGTACTCTCTTTTTCATATTTATTTCCTCCTTTTAATAAAACACGGCAAAGAAGCTTTATGCTCAGCTCCTTTGCCGTTAACGAAAGTATATTTAATACTGTTTCCTTTTTCAACATACTCTAGCACAAAATAAATTGTGCTGTAGCACATATATCAGCTATCAACCAAATACTCTCTTATATATTTCTATGCAGTCCTCTTTGGTTATAGTCTTTCTTGTATTTCCCGGACTTCCTGATGCAATCGCATCTTGTGCCATTTTCTCGATAACTGGGAAAAATTCTTCTTCTTTAATGCCATACTCCCGCAAAGTTGGAATCTCACAAATTTTACTCATTTCTTCTATAGCAATTAATAGCTTTTTAGAAGCAGCTTCATCAGAATCTTCATCTGTAGCGGCTCCAATAGCTCTTCCAAGATCTGCAAAACGATCATATGCACCATCTAAAACAAATCCAAGACACTCCTTTAACAACATTGCATTACTCATTCCATGTGGCACATGAAACAGTGCCCCAATTGGTCTGCTCATTCCATGTACTAACGTAACACTGGAATTATTAATACAAAATCCGGCTTCAAGCGCTGCAAGCGACATTTCTTCTCTTGCCTTTGCATCATATCCATTTTTATATGCTATTGGGAGATATTTCATAATCCTTTTTACCGCTGAAACTGCACAAACATCCGTAAGAGCGAAAGCCTTCTTTGATGTATAAGCTTCTACTGCATGTGTAAGCGCATCCAATCCTGTAGCTGCAGTCACACTCTTTGGCATATCTATAGTAAATAATGGATCAATGATAGCTAAATTTGGAACAAGACAATCACCTTTCAATAGCATTTTTATATCTTTTTCCTGGTCTGTTATAACTGTAAATTTTGTTGCTTCCGACCCAGTTCCTGATGTTGTTGGAATTGCAACTATTCTTGGTATTTCTCCTTTGATTTCTTTACCATTATAATCAGCTATCTTTCCCTCGTTTACTGCCATTGCTGCTATTGCTTTTGCAGAATCCAGCGGACTTCCTCCACCGATACCGATAATAAATTCACATGCATTTGCCTTATATATTTCAAGTCCTGCTTCTATCATTTTATCCGTTGGTTCACCGGTAATTCCATCAAAGATAATGTACTGAATTTTAGTCCCTTCCAATACCTTTTTTAACTGATCCATCATTGGTGATTTTCCAACATGTTTTCCTGTTACGATAAATGCTTTACTTCCATACTTTTTCAAATATGGAACCGCTGATGTCAGCACATCTTTTCCTACCAACACATGTGCCGGTATTGCAAAATGTGACATAATATCACTTCCCTTCATAGTCCTGATTTTTTAAATTCCCATTTCTTTCCATGTTTACGGCATCTTCCTGCGTCTTAACAATCTTGTTTATTCCGATATTTTTATATATACTCCTTATCCACGATACCAAGAACTTCATCGAGTTTCTCAAGTTCCTCAAGCAGCTGCTCCTCTGTAATAATAAGTGGAGGACATACAAAAATCATATTCTCATGTGAGTATGTCATGAACTTTCTCTCCTTGAGCATTCCGATAATTTTTGGCATTACTCCATCCGGATCATAGCCATATGACACCATAGGTTCCTTAGTTGCCTTATTCTTTACAAGCTCCACGCATGAGAAAAGACCAATATGACGTACATCTCCAACGCAGGCATGTTCTTCCTTGAAAGTATCAAGTTTATCAGCAAGAACTTTGCCAACTTTATTTACATTCTCAAGAATATTTGCCTTGCTATAATAATTTACGCAGGCAACACCTGCTGCACATGCCAGTGGATGTCCACTATATGTAAGTCCACAAGAAAGAACATGATCGTCAAAATATGATGCTATCTTACTGCTTACAGCAACACCTCCAAGCTGCACGTATCCACATGTAACACCCTTTGCAAATGTAACCAAATCAGGTTTTACATCAAAATTCTCAAATGCAAACATTTTTCCTGTTCGGCCCCAGCCTGCCATAACTTCATCGCAAATCATTACAATTCCGAATTCATCGCAGATTTTACGTACTCCCGGTAAATATCCCTTTGGTGGAATAATAATACCATTGGAACCTGTAATTGTCTCCATAACAATTGCTGCAACCTGATCCGGTCCTTCATATATAATCTGCTCACGTAATTTTGCTAGATAGTATTTTGTTGCCTCTTCTTCTGATGCAAAGTTAATTGGCTCTCTATAGATATATGGATCAAAGAATTTTACAAATCCAGGAATACCAGGCTCAAGCGGGTATCGTCTTGGCTCACCGGTTAAATTTCCTGCTCCAAATGAGGATCCATGATAGCTTCTGTATCGACTGAATACTTTCTTTCGTCCGGTATACATACGCGCAATCTTAATTGCATTTTCATTTGCATCTGCTCCTGCATTTGTAAAAAACACCTTTCCAAATGTATCAGGAAGTAAGTCCACAATCATCTTTGCAAGCTTTACTCTTGACTCAGCAGCGTATGATGGTCCAACAAAACAATATTTATCCACCTGTTCCTTAATTGCATCACCTATATCTTTATTTCCAAATCCGACATTTAAATTTACGAGCTGTGATGACATATCTGTATAACGGTTTCCATCATAATCATAAAAATATATTCCGTCTGCCTTTTCTACTGGAATAGGATTTAAAGTTGCCTGCTTGCTCCATGACTGTAGTACATATTTTTTTGCATCTTCTTTTATTTCCTGTGGTGTCATAATAATTACCTGCCTTTCTTATTAACCATCCTTCGTGTTTCATTTGATGACTTAATTATAAGCTTGACATAAAATTAAACAATAAACTGTAACACAAATTAATTTGTGTTACAGCTCAAATATATTTTATGTTGACCTTTTATGTGTTATAATAACTAATATCAAGACAATGAAGTCATAATGGCTCATTGTCTTTTTCTTTTTTAGGAGGATATAGATAGAATGGCAATTGAATTACAAAGATTAATGAAAAAAGTGTCACGTATGGATATAGCTTTAATTGCTGGCGAAAATGGTATTCACAATCTTGTAAGCTGGGTACATATGGTTGAAACTGCTGTAGCATCAGATTTTCTAGATGGAGGAGAAATTGCTTTCACCACAGGTATAGGACTAAATGGTCCAGATGATTTACTAGAACTAATCTCTCTGATGTATAATAAAAAAGTGGCTGGAGTTGTCATAAATATCGGACCATTTATTGAAAAAATCCCTCAACCTGTTATTAATTTTTGTAATATCCATGATTTCCCACTCTTTACAATACCATGGAAAATTCATCTTACAGAAGTTATGCGTATTTTTTGTTTTGCTCTCACAAAAGATGAACAGCGACTTGTGGCAACCGCTGTTGCATTCAAAAATGCTATGTTTTTTCCAAATCAAGAAGAATTATACGTTATCCCTTTAGCGCAGCAAGGCTTTCAATCCGAGTGGAATTATTGCGTGTGCATAATGAGACTCTCTAGCGATGTTTCCGACTTAGAAGATCGATTGGAAAGATTTGCATCTACACTTGATACATACGCACAGCATAAATATAAAAATTTCGCTATATTTTCCAATGACACAGATTTGATAATAATAACAGGTAATTACACCGAAAAAGAAAACCGTACTTTTATTCAGGATATTTATTCACAGGCTACAAGAATTATCAGTTCAAATGAGATTATTATAGCCAGTTGCGGAAAAATTACTAAAAGCATTCGTTGTCTTCATAAAAGCTATCGGCAGGCAAGTGATATCCTAAAACTCCATAGGAATTCCAAAATTACAGAACCTGTTATATATTATTCAGATTTAGGAATTTATAAACTTTTAATGGGTATCGAAGATTATGATATTATCAAAGAATATTATTCCCAAACACTGCTTCCACTTAGGGAATATGATCAAAAAAATAATTCTGACCTTACAGAAGTATTAAAATCTTATTTAACCCATAATGGAAGTGTAAAAGAAACCGCTGATGAATTATTTGTACATAGAAATACTATTAACTATAAAATCACTAAAATATCTGAACTTTTAAATATAGATTTATCTAAGTTAAATTCACGACTTATTCTTAGCATAAGCTTTATGTTAGAAGATATCTTATAATAGCATTACTTATACAAAATAATCCCCCCAGCATTCGCAGGGGGGATATAGCTTCGTCATATTTTTCTTACGTCATATATAGAAATTCAAACACGTTATCAGTCAAGTTATTTACAAAACGATGTCCCAGTATAGTCCCAAAAGAAGCACATGCAGCTTGCCACCCTATCACCATCATTGCGATACAAATGAGGCTGATCGGTCTCAAACTTATACACCTGCCCCTTATGGATTTCCTGCACATGGTCGTGACACTCGACTGTCAGCACACCGTCTGTGACTGTAAGATATTCGCGTGTTTTCTCGCCGTGCCCACCGCTTGTATACACGCCGCCCGGCTCCACGTCGATACGGTATACCTCTACCTCCCTTGAGTCCTCGTATGGGAAGCAGGTCCATACCCTGTACTGTCCCAAAAGCTCCTTTGTCGGGACCAGATCATCCGGAGATATGAGCGCATAGTCCACTCTCGGCGGATCTATAAGTCTTTGAAACTCAATTCGCAGACCGCTTGTGATTTTACCAAGCACTCCGATAGATGGATTTGCTGTGCCCTTTTCTATCTGAGCAAGCATACTTTTACTCACACCGGTCTGTTCCGCTACCTGGTCTAAGCTCATGCCCTTTGACTGACGTATTCTTTTTAAATTTTCAGATACATTGTGTGACAGATAATCCATACTCATATCTCCGTTTTTGCATTTAATTTTCTAACTATACTGTTTATAATCATATAAGGTAACTATTCGGAATAGTTACCTTACATGTTGTATTTTATAAGTTTTACAGTGCCCTGCGATACAGCATCTCAATATCGCACTGACGTGAAGCCCTTGGATTGACAGCAATGTTGCCGCTCTTCATGGCATCGACAGCCATCGGCTCTATCTTGCTTTCTATCTCTTCCTTTGTGACTGTTCCGTTTTTGCTGGCATTGTTGATTGCGATGGTCAGATTCTCAGGAATTCCGATGTCTGTGCAAAGCTCCCTGATTGCATCTACAAGCATCATAGGCTCAAATTCGTCCGCATATGCAGGAATCGGGCTTATATCATTGTAGATAGTCAGATACTTTCCATGATCTGCAAGTGCATTGTACTCTGCGATTACAGGAAGCAGCACTGCATTTGCCACTCCGTGAGGCACATCGAAAAATGCGCTGACCGGATGACTCATCGCATGCACATTTCCGAGCCTTGCAAATGAGAATGCTATTCCTGCAAAAAGTGAGCCTGTCATCATAGCTTCTGCTGCCTCGATATCGTTTCTGTTTGCTACAAATCTGCGGATATTTTTTCCGATAAGTGCCATCGCTTTTTCTGCCAGTGCATCAGAAAATGGCGATGCCGCTGTGGATACATATGCCTCCTCGGCATGGATAAATGCATCAATTCCGCAGGCTGCCGCAACGCTTGCCGGTGCTGTTGTGATGAGTTCTGCATCGAGAATTGCATATTTTGGCAATATCTCGTAGCTGAATACTGTGAGCTTATAGTTTCTGCTATGATCTGTAATTACAGAGAATGCTGTCACCTCTGAGCCGGTTCCTGCGGTGGTTGGTATCGCAATGAGCGGTACGATTGGTCCCGGCACCTTGTGTGCTCCCTCATAGTCTGTGACGCTTCCGCCATATTTGGCAACCACGCCCACTGCTTTTGCCACATCCATCGGTGAGCCGCCTCCGAAAGCAACGATAAAGTCTGCACCTGATTCAAGATATTTTGCTGTGGCTTTCTCCACGGTTGTAACAGATGGATTTGCCTCTATATCTGTAAAGGTATCTGCTTTTATGTCAACTGATGCCAGATAATCTGCTGCCTTTTTTACAAGTCCCATCTTCTCAAGATGCGGTCCTGAAATGATGAGCGCATGCTTTCCTCCAAGCTTTTTAGCTATTTCCGGCAGCTTTGAGAGACTGCCCTTTCCCACTGTGATGTCCTGTGGCACCGAGAAATTAAATGTTTCCATATATAATCTGTCCTTTCTGAATTTTTGTATCTCATTTCATGTATATAATTTTATGTCTTAAGGTATTTTCGCCTGTTCTTACATCCCATTTTTCAATTTTTATGTTATAAAATGCATTTTTCATTTTGTAATGTACTAGCTTGCTTTCCTGGCAAGTACTCTGTCTATTGCAGCATCGATAACCTTGTCCAGCTCAACCTCATCTGCCTCAGGCATAAGTGTTGCAGCATCCTCATCTGAGATGAGCTCAACAAGTGTACCAAATGACTCCTTGTATTTCTTTTTACAGAAGACGAAGAATACCACGCCGAGCGCACACCATGCAAGCACGATGCCCCACTCCTGGGTGATAAGTGATCCGCCGCTTCCCGGTATGCAGTACATTGCAACCATGAAGCCTGACATGATAACTGCCATTGTTCCAAAGAACTTGTATGCAGGAACCTTGTAAGGTCTTGGCATATCCGGCTCCTTCTTGCGAAGAATAATGAATGAAAGAGCAACCATGCAATATGCCACGCAGCAGCCAAAGTTGCCGGCATCACTAATCCATACGAGCATTTTTCTGCCTGCAAAAGGAGCAAGCATTGTGAGTACTCCAATGAGAATCAGTGAGTTGATTGGTGTCTTGTGCTTTGGATGAAGCTTTGCAAAAAACTTCGGAATCATATATGACTCTGCCATTGAGTACATGGCACGCGAGCCACCGAGCAAAAATGAGTTCCATGAGGTTACGATACCGCACATTCCGCCGACTATTATAACCTTTGCCATTATCTTCGTATTGAAAGCGGCAGCCATTGCATCTGCTGTGACAAGTCCTGTTGCCTGCTCTGAATCAACAATTGCCTGTGGGCCCATGACAAGACCTACCGCAACAATGACAAGTGCATAGAACACAACTGCCAGAACTACTGATAAGATAAGTATTGAGCCGATTTTCTTTGCCGGAACATTGATTTCCTCAGCCGCCTGAGGTATTACGTCAAATCCGATAAAGTAAAATGGTGACAGTGCTGCCACTCCGATAATTGCCTTTACGTTCAGACCTGCAGAGCTGCCTGCAAACATCTGTCCGTCCAGGTTATCAACTGTTCCATTGATTACCGATGCAATTATCAACAAAATTCCGGCGCCACCAATAATACATGTTAGTACAGTCTGCAAAATCGCTGCTGTCTTTGCGCCAATAATGTTTATCATCATAATTAAAAATGCGATAACTATTGCTACAATCAACCATGAAGCGTAGATATCAAAACCTGCTACAGTATACAGGTAGCCCTTCAAAAAGCCCGGCCACAGATATGTGATGATTGTTGGGAAAGCGCACGCCTCAAAGCATGCCACACTGACATATCCAAGGATAATCATCCACGTACATATGAATGAACCTGTCGAGCCCATTGCCTTGTAGCTGAATACATGCTCGCCACCGCACTGAGGCATGGCTGCTGTCAGCTCTGCGTAGGTCATTCCCACGAAAAATATCATGATACCGCCGATTACGAAGCCGATTGCGGCACCGAGTACTCCGCCCTTTTCAATCCAGCCTCCGGTTGAGACAACCCAGCCCCAGCCAATCATGGCTCCAAATGCAATTACAAGTACGTCCCAGGCATTCAGGACTTTGTTAAATTCTGATTTTTTCTGTTCCATTACTTGTCACCTCCAGCTTCTGTCTTACTTTCATTCTCTACCACTTTTCTTGCCAGAGACTCAATAAGCTCCGCTGTGCCATCCACTCCTAACAGGCTGCTGTCTATAAGCATATCCCTGTTGTGTCTGTCGCCTCGGTTGCTTCCTGTCAGCGCCATATGACGCTTATGATAACGCTTATCCTTTTCAGTGATAAAAAGCTTTGCATCATCCTCCGACAAATTGTGGCTCTTCATTACGTTTTCAATCCTCACTTCATCCGGTGAATATATGAAAATACGTAAAATCGGTTTATGTTCCTTTAGTATATAGTCTGCTGAACGACCGATAATCACGCATGACTCACGGTCTGATAATTTTCTGATTATGGTTTTCTGGACGTGAATTGCACGCTCTGTGAGGTCTGCATATTTGGAGAAAGAGCCTCTGACATCACCCTCTGCACCTTTTCCGGCGATGGTTATACCTTCCTCAACCTTTTCCATGATATCCTTCGGAATACCGACCTCTTTTATTATTTCATCTACAGTATCCCTGTCATAAAATTTGATTCCCAGGTCTTTAGCAACCTTTTTGCCAATCTGGTTTCCTTTAGCGCCATATTCGCATCCTATTGTAATAACAAGATGTGCCATTTTGTTCCCCTCGCTTTTCTTATATACATCTTTATAATATGTTGATATTGTTTAAAAGAAGGGCGCACGAAGCTAATCGTGACGCCCTTGTCCTTTTATCCGGCTCGTAAAATCTGCCGCAATATTATTCTGTTGCCTGCTTCAAATATAATTCAAACCTTCTATGAAAGTGACTCAACAGTCTCCTTTATAATATCAAATGCCTTGTCGCACTCTTCCTCGCTTACGATAAGTGGTGGAACCATACGGATGATATGGCTTCCGATTGCTGTGATGAGCATATGGCGGTCGAAGCAGCCATGCTTTACATCTACACCTGAGATTGTATCGTCAAACTCAACACCAACTAAGAGACCCTGATGTCTTACCTCTTTTACGTGTGGAAGCTTCTCAAGCTTAGCTGTGAAATAATCACCAACCTTCTTTGCATTTCCGGCAAGATCTCTGTCAAGCAGCTCGTTTACTTCTGCAAGTGCTGCTGCACAGCATACAGGATGTCCACCAAAGGTTGTACCGTGTGAACCGGCTGAGAATGCTTTTGAGACCTCCTCTGTAGCACAGATAGCACCGATTGGCATTCCACCGCCAAGGCCCTTTGCCATAGAAACGATATCAGGCTTGATGCCGTAGTTCATGTAGCTCATTACAGC
>ERZ1024378.110-NODE-110-length-12714-cov-8.609369_pt1 | contig 12714 bp, 8 predicted proteins | sample MGYA00520787_ERZ1024378 | MGnify/ENA primary metagenome ERZ1024378 (study PRJEB33242, sample SAMEA3444269) | Homo sapiens | biome: Host associated; feature: Gastrointestinal tract; material: Stool | place: Uganda | collected 2011-01-01 ... | reverse complement strand
CGACCACCGAGATCTACACTCTTTCCCTACACGACGCTCTTCCGATCTGAAATCAGTGTGAGCTCGAGAATTACATTTTTCTCGCCTCTCCGGAATAATCTTTTATACGATTTGTCCCACTTTAATACACCAAAAGTTCCCTCCGATTGAATACTTCGGTTCATTCTCAAGAGAGCACCATGTATGGATTCAAGATTTTGCAGCACTTCCTGATGGATAGAAGTTAATTCCTGATTCATTCGGATCGTTCGGTTTTTGTGTGCTCTCGGACAACATCCTTGTTTATGCTGACACCCTTCACAAGATTCACATTCGTATAATTCTTCCGTTCTTCCATATTTATTATATTTCACATGCTGTGTTCTCTTGAAGCGGAATTTTCGACCGTTTGGGCATAAGAGATTTCCATCTGCATCTTTTGCAAAGTTTACAGCACGATACGGATTCTCATGATACTTTTTGTCCGTCGTTTCTTTTTTGTACATGGTAAATTTCATGTATTTTTCCATGCCGTGTTCTTCACAATAAAGATAATTATTGTAAGAACCATATCCGGCATCAGCAACCGGATATTTCGGATAGTGACCATATGTGCGATTGAATTTTTCCATCAAAGGCACAAAGCATTCCATATCGGATGCATATGGTTTTACGTCGATTACAGCTATGTATTCATCACAGATGGCTGCCTGTAGGTTGTATGCCGGAAGTAGCTGATCGTTTCCCATGTAATCACGCTTTAAACGCATGAAAGTTGCATCATGATCTGTTTTGGAATAACTGTTTCTTTCTTCTCCACAGGTCTCGATATGATATGCATAGGATTTCAAACGTTCCAGATATTCATGCAATTCTTCGTATTGTTTTTGTCGAATGCTTTTTCTACGACCACGTCCGGAAACGAAAGAAGTTTCATCCAGTCCGATTGTTTCTTTGTACATCGTAAGTAATTCAGAGACATAATCAACCGCGTACGCTTCACGCTTTTCAAATTTTATTCCGAGATATCCAAGTACTTCCTGATTCATAGCATCAATCAAGAGTGAAATCTTGTCAAAGACTTTCTGCCGGTTTTTCACACACGATTTTTTCCATACCCAGGTATATCGATTGGCATTTGCCTCAATTTTTGTCCCGTCAATGTATGTATGCTGCAGATCCACGTGATCTTTGGCAAAAATATATGAATTAATGTCTGCAAATATCTGTTCAACAGAATCGGTTAGTTCATTTCGGATTAAGTTCCCAAATGTAGCAAAGGAAGGCGTTTTCATGCCATCGAGAAGATACATGTAGCGAATGTCATTATGACAGAGCTTTTCAATCTCTCGTAAAGAACAGATGCCGTTTTCCATAAATGCAAAAAGTATAACTTTAAGAAGTTTTTGAACATCACATCTTGGACGACCTGTTTTGTAGCCTTTCTCTACAAAATATCTTGATAAGTCAATGTGATCCATAACCTCACAAAAAGTATATACCGGATCAGAAATATCGATCAATTTCTAATGGTAATTTCAGCTGACGCATAGTATAATTACCATTGGTGTTGTTAGTTAGTAGCATAATTAATTATACCAAAAAATCGCTCAGACCTCACGGTCTGGGCGATTTTTTTCTAGGGGAGTTTTTTTACAGCCCCTTTTTTGGGTAATCAAACTTTTTGAGGGGGCAGTCTTTGTGAGGGTGTAACTTGAGGGTTTGGTTTGAGGGGCTTTCATGAGGGGCTGGTTTGAGGGTTTTTCGTGAGGGTTTGACTTATGATGGATTAAATAAAAAACAGGGTTAGTCATTATTACAATGATTAATCCTGTTTCTTTTTATCCTTCTTTTCGTATGATATTTTTGCGGAAATCTCAAACAGAAAGGAGGATACATGAATAGTATCACAGATTTACTAGACCTTGAAGACTCTGAAATAATTATTAAAGATATTCAAATTCATGGTCAAACAAAAACACTTTTTCTTGAAACGCCACCTATTGCGCATTTCTGCCCCATTTGTGGATACAGAATGCATTCACGCGATGTTAAAAGCAGGAAAATTAAACATCCTATTCTTCAGGATAATTACTCTCTTATCCTAATTCTCAAACAACGTCGATGGCGTTGTTCTAACCCGGAATGCAGGTATGACACAAGCGAATCATTCAAGTTTGTCAACAGGCAACGCAGAACTACCAATGCTACGGATATGTTAATAGTTAATGCTTATCGAAATCTATTAGAAACCTCTGCATCAATCGCTAGACGTTTTAATGTATCTGATACATATGCCCACGAGGTATTCAATCGCTATGTAAAGCTTGATAGATTACCACTTACTGATGCCATCTCCATTGATGAGGTATACCTAGATATGGATGATAACTGCAAGTATGCACTAATCATTCAAGATTTTCATACTGGTGACCCAATTGATTTGTTACGCAGTCGACGAGTTAGTGTAACTGAACCTTACTTTACCTCTATTCCACCCGAAGAACGTAATAGTGTTAAATATCTTATTTCCGATATGTACAACCAATACATAGATTACGTTGATAAATATTTTCCCAATGCTGTTCCGGTTGTGGATTCATTTCATGTAATTCAATGGATCATAAGAATGATTGATAACCACATCCGGCAGCTTCTAAAGAATTATCGCCAACGAGATCGTGAACGACAGGAACAGTTATCTTTAGAAGAAGGCCACCCCATTTCACTCCCCATCTCAGATGAAGTATATCTGTTAAAAAAATATCGCTGGTTAATTTTGGCTAACCAGGATAATATCCACTATCATTCTGAACCACGCGTAGATCAACATTTTCATGTCCTAATGAACACTTACGATTATGAAGATGCCATTTTCCATATCGACAATAAACTTAAGGATTATCGTGAATTAAAAGAAATGTATGTGCGATTTAATTCCAGAAATGCCGGAAACCCTACAGCTGCAAGAGAGGAATTAATTGAATTAATTGCATTCTACGCCAACTCTGAACATTCTATGTTCCGTGACTTTGCAGATCTTTTAGAAAGATATCAGGATCCCATAGTTAATTCTTTTGTGATGGTCGAAAAGATGGGTAATGGTAAAATTTATAATTCCCGTTTATCAAATGGTCCCATAGAATCAATAAATCGCAAAGTTAAAGATTTAAAAAGGCTTGGTCGAGGTTTCCGCAACTTTGAGCATTTCAGGAACAGATTCCTTTATGCAGCCAGAACAGCCCCCATTCTTAATGGAGTAACTGACTATAACCCTGTAACTTATTTTGAAGTTGAATAATTTTAAGGAGAATCATATGGAAAACTATTGTGCTTTTAGCAAAAATCATAAATGTATACTTTGGACTGATTATGAGATTACTCGTCAGGAATTATCTGAATGTCACACTTTGTGTCACGGAAACTGGATTGAAATCGAGCGTAAATACAAATATATCCAAGAATTAAAAAAGATACTTTCAGATCATGAAATCCCATACCCTGAAGAATACGAAATAGAATAATCACAAAAAGGGTCTGGTATAACATCAGACCCTCAAACCAACCCCTCAAAAACTGGCATTCTAAAAGGGCCAGCCCCTCACGACTGACCCTCATAAACGTTGGCAAACCCTCAAAAAGTTTGATTACCCTTAAAATCTAGCGTTGGAATATTGAGCGCTTACGATTACCCTATTATCTTATGTCAATCACTTATGATTAAAGCGGGCCACATCAAGTATCCCCAATGTGGCCCGCATATTGATTACATAATTGGGAGTTCCCATTCTTCTCCTAAACTCTTGTTGCATTTAATTTGAATTTCTTTCCTAACTACTTTTCCAGTACTATCCTTAACATCAACAAACAGTTTTCTTTCACCTGCTGAGCCAGGAATCCATGTAGCAGTAGACTTAGAACTATAATCCTGAATCATATACCATCCACCAGTTTTGACATCTTGCATTAAAAATTTATATGTATATATTCCGCTTCCCCCCTCAGCCATAGCAGATAAATTTATTCTTTCTCCAACTACTACTTTATTCGGTTCTATGCCAAAATATTTAATACTTAACGGGTTAGCCGCTATTACATTAACCTCTTTAGATTTTCTTACAACCTTGCCTGTACTATCTTTTATATCGACATACAATGTCTTCTTTCCTGCTACGTTTGCATTCCAGACTATTTTATTATTTGTTGAATAATTCTGTAGCATTCCCCAGTTTCCTGCTGCATCCTGGATAAGGAATTTATAGGTATAGCTTCCACTTCCACCTTTTCCTTTTGCTGCTAAGGTTACTTTGGTTCCCTGTGTGCATGAGCTTCCCATATCTGACCATATATCACCCTCTAAAGCAACTGCCTTAGCTACTACAGTGACTTCTTTAGATTTTCTTACAACCTTGCCTGTACTATCTTTTATATCGACATACAATGTCTTCTTTCCTGCTACGTTTGCATTCCAGACTATTTTATTATTTGTTGAATAATTCTGTAGCATTCCCCAGTTTCCTGCTGCATCCTGGATAAGGAATTTATAGGTATAGCTTCCACTTCCACCTTTTCCTTTTGCTGCTAAGGTTACTTTGGTTCCCTGTGTGCATGAGCTTCCCATATCTGACCATATATCACCCTCTAAAGCAACTGCCTTAGCTACTACAGTGACTTCTTTAGATTTTCTTACAACCTTGCCTGTACTATCTTTTATATCGACATACAACGTCTTCTTTCCTGCTACACTTGCATCCCAGACTATTTTGTTATTTGTTGAATAATCCTGTAGCATTCCCCAATTTCCTGCTGTATCTTGAATCAGGAATTTATAAGTATAGCTTCCACTTCCACCTTTTCCTTTTGCTGCTAAAGTTACTTTGGCTCCCTGTGTACATGAGTTTCCTACATCTGACCATATATCAGCCCCTAATACCTCATATTGAGAACTCAATTGTGTCTCTGCTGCTTTTACAAAACAATTATCATAATTACATAATGTAAATACGAATAACATACTCAAAAAGCAAAAATGTTTCATTAATTTTTTCATTTGCATGATCTCCTTTTCTTAAAATTGATAATATAATTTATAGTCTTTCAACTATTTATTATCTTAAAGCTAATTTCAAATTTATCCTTATATAAATTTATGTTAATAACATCTATATACTATTTTAGATCTTACAGTTTTTCCTGAACTATCTCTTATATCTACAAATAAATTTTTATCACCGCTTCCTCCTGGTACCCATTTAACTGCTGAACAAGTACTATAATCCTGTATCATATACCACTCACCGCTCTTAACATCCTGCATCAAAAACTTATATGTATATTTTCCTGTCCCGCCTTCTCCTTGTGCAGATAGAGTCACAGGCATACCTACACTTCCAGGATACATATCAGCTTTGAAATATACTGCTTTTAGTTCCTTTTCTGTTTTTGCTTTAACATTAACATTCTTGCTCAGCCGATATACATTACCTGACGAATCCTTGATATCAATATATAATGTTTTATTTCCTATATTACAAGCATTCCAGATAATACTATTGTTAGTCGAATAATCCTGTAACTTAGCCCAATTCCCATTAGCGTCTTTTATGAGAAATTTATATGTATAGTTTCCATTCCCGCCTTTTCCTTTTACAGCTAATCGTACTTGTTGTCCCTGAATGCACTCTCCTCCAATATCTGACCAAATATCACCATTTAATGGACTAGTCACATTTACATTATATGACTTTCTAGATATCCTTCCAGAGCTATCTTTAATATCAACAATAATAGTCTTCTTACCATTTGCAGCTGGAATCCATTTTAATGATGAATTTTTTGAATAATCCTGCAATTTATACCAATTACTGCCATCATATATCAGAAATTTATAACTATATATTCCGCTTCCACCTAAACCATATGCATTTATATTTACATTACTGCCAATTTTATATCCGTCGTTTGAAGATACATTAAGCTGACCATCAAGTGGTTTTCCCTGAACATTAAAAGCTAATGATAATCTTTTTACTGTACCTACTTTATCCTTTATGTCTACATATATAGTTCTTTTTCCAACAGTTTTTGGATACCAAATATACTCACTATTTTGAGAATAATTCTGTAACATATACCAGTTATCACCACTATCATTTAATAAGAACTTGTATTGATAATCACCTGCTCCACCATATGCAGTCGCTTTCAATACAACCTTGTCTCCCACCTCTCCAGAATTATTTAATGAAGAAGTATTCAATGTACCATTTAAACTAGATTTCCAATGTGCATATACTTTCATATCCGATGATAATACAGTATCATTGGTTACTTTTATTCCCCCATTCTTTGATGTATACCACCCATCAAAAATATATCCAGTTCTCTGTGCACCCGCCATACTGCCAATAGATGGCGTCGAATATTGTGCATACAATTTTATATTTGCATCACTGCTATATTCTTCTCCTGATTGATATAATTTCCCAGTTCCATCGGCTTTGGTATTCCAGTTAACAAAATTACCTTTATACTCTTGACTGCCAAATGTAGATGTTCCGCCATTAGCATCATACGATAATACATATGATTTATATGGTTTTTCATTACTAATATTTGTCGCAATACCTTCATTCTTAATAGTTCTATCTGGAGCATTATTTCCACCATTCGCATCATATGTAACATAATACTGTTCTCTAACTTTTAATGTTTGCTCTATATTTGCCCCCACATCCCCTGATACAACAGCTTTATATTTATAGACTCCTGAAATCATTGCGTCAAAGTTAATTCTTACATAGTCAGCTTTATCATATGTCCGATTTATGATTAAATCACCATTTGGATTATATAAACAAAACTGCACTGAATAATTTAAATTTCTATACGAATTTAACAGTTCTCCAGAATTCATATCATATAATCTGTACCATACAAACAAATTATCATATTTATTAACTTCTTCAACTGAAAGAAAATCCCCATTTTCTGACACTCCTATATCAATTACATCATGTCTTTGATTTTTTACATAAACCGTATCCTCACAACTTCCAATTCTATCACCTGATACCTCAACTATACCTTTGAACGTTCCAGCATTTCCCACATTTTTAATCCCTATCCAATTATTATCATTACCGTATGAACAAGTATGTGCTACACTTCCATCAGGATTATATATTGTTAATTTAACACTATATGTACTACTTTCAATTTGATCTAAGTACTTTCCAGAATCATTATCATAAAGTTTATAACATAAATATATATCACTGCCATTTTCACAGGATTCAATCATATTCCCCATTGGAGTATTTGAAAACCAACACGCTATCTTAATATTGTAATTTTGAGTCGGATTCAGATTTCCACATAAATAATCAGCATTACCAGACAAAGCTACCCATCCCTGACCCGATGCTAACTTTCCCCAAGTATATCCGCCATTATCTTTCTTTTCTGTAATGTAGATTTCAGTGCCATTTGAAAGCGTTCCAACAACCGCATATGAAGTTCCCGCTCCACTTCGTATATTTAACACAGTTCTAACTGATACTCTCCAACGTTCCTGCCCATTATGTTCTGCGCAATTATGCGGTTTTGTATCGTTGTACCTTAATACGCCATCCCATGAAACACCACTATGATTATTATAATAATTCTGTACAGAGATTTCTTTTCCTGTCTGATCTCCAGATTCAGGATGTCCATAACTTTGGTGTGCACCCAATAATTTTCCATTTCCTATATAGAACTCGGTGTGTCTATCCTCGTCTAACAGTATGTCTCCTCTTTGGAGATTTCCTGTGCCACCTATTGAACTCCAAGGAATCCAAGTAAATCCTCTGGCACTCAAATAATTTTTCATGGAAAATGTAGTTAAATCTCTTTTATTTATGATTCCAGCTGCAGTTAATGCAGAACTAATAAAAGAAGAACAATCATAATCAGGTCCCAATCTATTCGCTTGAGAATAACCATGACTATTATCATTTGCAATATTGTTTGCCCAAGATAACGCGCTCTCTATTTTATCAGAAGCAGCATATACCGCATTATTTGTATAATTAATTTGAATAAAAAAACTAATCAACAGTAAATACACTAGTAATTTCGATTTATATTTTTTCATATTTATTTCCTCATATTTTTAAAATCATCAATCTCTGTTTATAGAGATTGATGATTTTAAACTATATGTCTAATAGCAAGCAACAGAAATTCCTGCTCTAACAGTTTTTCCAGTAGAATCTTTTACATCGACAAATATCTTTTTATCGCCTTTTCCTCCCGGTATCCAAGTAGCACTTGATTTCGCGCTAAAATTCTGAATCATATACCATCCGCCAGACCTTACGTCCTGCATAAGAAATTTATATGTATATAAGCCACTTCCACCAGCTGCATTTGCTTTAATATTAATTGTACTACCAACATATGCCGGATACGAATCAATCTTCAGACTTGATACTTTCAAATTTGTAGAAACATTGTTTGAAACTACATTAACTGTTTTTGACTTTCTAATAACTTTACCTGTACTATCTTTTATATCTACATACAATATTTTTTTACCGGATTTACTTGTATTCCATATTATTTTGTTATTTGCAGAATAATCTTGCAGTATAGCCCAATTTCCTGATGCATCCTGTATAAGGAACTTGTATTTATATGTTCCACTTCCATTCTTGCCTTTTGCTGCAAGCGTTACTTTTGTTCCCTGTTTACATGTTGCACCAACATCTGACCAAATATCTGCATCAAATGACCCAACTACATCAACTGTTTTTGACTTTCTTACAACTTTCCCAGTGCTATCTTTTACATCCACATATAATGTCTTTTTGCCAGATTTGCTTGCATTCCATACTATTTTATTGTTTGTCGAATAGTTCTGTAGTATAGCCCAATTTCCTGATGCATCCTGTATAAGGAACTTGTATTTATATGTTCCACTTCCATTCTTGCCTTTTGCTGCAAGTGTAACTTTTGTTCCCTATTTACATGTCGCACCAGCATCTGACCATAAATCAACCTCCATATTACCAATAACATTAAATTGTACTGACTTTCGTACGGTTATTCCATTCATATCTTTAATGTCACAATATATGGTTTTCTTACCAGTAGATGACGCTGTCCAATTAAATGCAGCCTCTGGAGAATAATCTCTCAGTATTGCCCATTTACCTGATGCATCTTGTATCAAATATTTATATTTAAGAGTTCCATTCCCTCCGTTAGCTGTAGCAGAAAAATAGACTTTAGTCCCAACCTGAATTGTTCCGCTCTTATTTGAATTTAATGAAGCTGTAATAGGCTGTACTGGTGACGCATTTACAAATGTAATATCATTTTTATCTGCATAATCCTGAGCAAACGAACCCTCTACCCCATAAATAATGACATTTGGAGATTCATAAAACAAATTAGAACCAAACGACGTAACACTTTCAGGTATAACAACTTTTTTTAGACTTTTACAATAACTAAATGACCATGAACCAAGTCTGGTTATACTATCTGGCAAATATACCTCAGTTAATGAAGAACATCCTCCCATAGCACCATCTTCTATGACAGTTACAGTATTTGGTATAGAAATAGATGTCATTGAACTACAATCATTAAAGCAATTACTTGGAATCTTTGTAATTCCACTTCCAATTATCACACTCTTTAATGCAATACAATCTTCAAAACAATACTGTGAAATTGCAGCACTATTAACTGTTACATTTATCAAATTATCACATGAAGCGAATGCACATCTACCAATATCCGTAACAGAAGCGGGAATACTTAAACTTTTTATTCCAGTATTATAAAATGCCCTGTCTCCTATTGTTTTTAATGCACTTCCTATTGTAATATTTGATAAAGCTTCACAATTATAAAAAGCATAATATCCAATCTCCTGAATATTTTTTGTCAAAGAAGTATTTAAGTTTTTGCAGCCATTAAATGCATAAGATTTAATATTTGTTAAGGAATTTGGTAAATTAATACTCTGCAATCCCGAGCATCTCTCAAATGCAGCATTACCAATTTCAGTTATCCCCTCCCCTAATGAAATCTCTGATAAGCTATTACAATCCTGAAAAGCTTCATTTGGAATAATGTTGACGCTTCCCGGCACTGATACTTTTGTCAACTTTTTGCAATCAGCAAACGCATATGATTGTAATTTAGTCACAGTCCCTGGAATTATCAGACTATTTATAGCCGTATTAGCAAAAGATGAAGAACCAATTTCAATTAATCCATTGTTTAAAGTTAAATTTGTTAATGCCGTACAATTTTCAAAAGCTCTATCTCCTATGGTTACAACAGATGCTGGAATTGTAATGCTTTTAATTGCTGAGCAAGATCTAAATGCATAATAACCTATACCATTTAAATTTTGATTCAGAGTAACAGTTCTTAATCCGACACAGCCATTAAACGCATAACTATCTACAGCAGTGACCGAATTTGAAAAAGTTATAGTTTGCAGTCCTATACAATCTTCAAACGCAGCTGTGCCAATTTCAGTTATACCGTTAGGAATTGTTACATTTCCGCCATTACCTTTATATTTTTTTAAAACTGTACCTTCAATTTCAAAGTCCGATGATACTGTAGCTAACACTGTTTCTTCAACATCACTTTCAGATATTGATTTGTCTTCACCATCCGCTCTTGTATCAGCCTCTTCTGTAGTTTCATTTTCAGTGTCTGTATTTACACCACTATTTATTATAGTTTCATTTTGAAGTTCCATATCTGTCCCATCATTTGTTACAATTTCACTTTCTGTGTTCACATTTGCATCATTCTCTGCTGCCAGTACCATATTTATATCAAAATTACATGTAAATAACAATGATGCTAATGAGATTGCACAAATTTTAAACATACATTTCTTCATTATCTTATGCTCCTTTCTAAATTTAAACTCAAAGTTTATTTTTTCAAAAACCTCCACTTAATATATCTTAATTTGTTCCTCCTTCCTTCAATTTCATTAAGAGGGGTTAACTCACCTGTAACTCTGTCAGACCAAGCTTCATAACGCCAATCAAAACCTCTCCATTTAGGATGTTTAATAAAATTTGCAATACAATTTTCTAATTCGGTCTCCCATTCTGTAAATCGGATATTATCACATGTCTCTATAAGTTTTTTATTCGAAAATCTTCTATTATACAACCTATCATATATTATCTGCCATTTATTCCATACTTTTTCTAATTCGATTACATTATTTTTAAAAACTACCTTTAACTCTTTACCGGTGACATTATAAAACGCTTTTTTATATAATTCAATTATATCACTCCACTTGCAATATCTGTCAGACATAACATTATATATTTGTCCAATCGCTTTCTCATTTCCAATGAGTTTATATATACACTTAGCAACATCATCACCATATGTCAATGTAGTATATTTGTCAGCAATTTCCTTTGGAAAAACTACTGTTCTTCCTTTTAACGCTCTATATAACCAATTTTCCTTTTCATATACTCCCATTTGAATTCTATAATCATTATACGTAATATATGGTCTAATAATTGTCCAATTTCTATAACCGCTATTTATTAACACATCTTCCTGCCTTGCTTTTGCTAATGCATACTCATCTGTTGAAATATATTCTTCATCTTTGCATATATCCAGTATTCTATTAGAATCTTCTGTAATTATATCTTCAGTCTGAGCATATACTCGGCTTGAACTAAAGAAAAAATATTGACATGTTTTATTCAATAAGCCTTCAATTCTTCTTTTTAATTCATACGTTTCATATGACATAAAATCTATAATTACATCGTATGAATGTGCTAAAATTTTATCTAAAAAATCATTATCATGTGCATCTCCTGTAATATACTCTACATTATCATGAGATTGTCTTGTCGTTCTACTAGTGACCCATACTTTGTTATCTGATTTTGATAGTATTTGTACTAATGGTGTTCCCATTGCGCCAGTACCACCTAAAATTAAAATATCCATATTATTTGCCCTTAATTAATTTTTTAATTTTTTCAGTTTTTTTCTCTCCCATTGCAGACACCATAACTTTTTTAGTAATACTCCTTACAGTAGGCTTATCCTCGACTATATGATTCATCAAATTTAAAGCTTCACTCTCATCCCTATCACTTGTAAATAGTTCAAACAACATCGGTCTATCTGTTATAGCGTTTTCAACAAATCTTCCATAATTCTTTAAAAACTCTTCTTTATTCTTTGCAGTCATGTACTCAAAACCTAAATCACAAGCGTAGTGTTTTACTAATTCTGATGACTTTTGTCCATAATGACCTTTAGCTGCAATAAACTCATTAGCATCTTCTCCAAATAATGCTGCAAAATGATTGTAATTTTTAAATTCCACACCACATCCATTATTAATAAGCAGTATTCTTATATTTGGCAAAACGTGTCTATTTGCAATCGCATTCAAATCATAGAAAAAAGCAAGATCTCCTATAACACAATAATGGAGTTTATCTTTATTTACTAATGCGGATCCAACTAATGTTGATAATATACCATCAATTCCAAATCCACCTGTATTACAATAACACTCTATGCTACTATCAATCTTATTAAAATTCCAGCTTCTCAAAGAATTCAATATTCCTAAATGTAAGATACTGTTTTTAGGTAATTTATCTGACATCTCATGTTGGAATATTCTGTGGAGCACATGGTATGTGGTCTCGGGAACTT
>ERZ1024378.106-NODE-106-length-12888-cov-9.261981_pt1 | contig 12888 bp, 7 predicted proteins | sample MGYA00520787_ERZ1024378 | MGnify/ENA primary metagenome ERZ1024378 (study PRJEB33242, sample SAMEA3444269) | Homo sapiens | biome: Host associated; feature: Gastrointestinal tract; material: Stool | place: Uganda | collected 2011-01-01 ... | reverse complement strand
GAGATAAGGCCACGTGACTGGAGTTCAGACGTGTGCTCTTCCGATCTTTTGCAGTTGGTCCAAGCATTAGGAGTATAAGTTTATTTTTGCCATACTCCTCTATCTTACTCTCTATCCTGTCAATAGCCCTATAGGCATTTTTTGAAGGGCCTATAATGCGAACGAGTGACTTAGCATTGTCAAATAAATCATTTCCCACTCCGGATCTGGTTGTTTTTCCCTCAACAATAAGCACATCTCTATTGTCCCATAGTGATTTTAATCTGTCAAAATATCCTGTCACGGTCGATTTGTCTGCTAAATCTATATACGGTCTTGATACAAAGGTTGAACCATACCAGCCGGCAGTACAAACGTCATTATATAATTGTCTGTATGCTTGCAAATGCCCCTTCCAGAAACTCTGACACGCTTCATTGTACCTGCCTTGATTCTCAAAAACATCAGGTAAGCAGGTCATAAAGTGTGTATCACTTTGACGTGCTATAATCTCTTTAAGCTCCGCTGCAAGTGTCTCATTATATTCCTGATAAGGGATAGAGTTGCCGGCGATGATGTCAAACTCTCCGTCTCCAAACCTCGCTATCGAGCATCTGTTTTCCAGTATCAGATTAAGTGTCTCAGAATTATTTTTCACACAAATATCAAAATCTGAAGTATATCTGTTTTCAACCGGTGTACAGGCATTTTCCAATACCTCAATTATTGCATCCTGAAGTGTTTTTCTGGTATATGCGCCATCTAATATCAGCTTTTGAATATTCTTTACATTACGATAAAGCTCTATATACTCTGCATCCGTAATACTCTGAACCAGTTTATCAGCTTCATCCAACGTATCGACTGCATATCCCAGACCGTTTCCTTCGACAAATTTCTCATGAACACAGCCTCTTTTTACTATAACCGGTATCCCTGCTGCCAGATTTGTACCGAGCTTGTACGGCTGATTCATCGAATAATATCTGTCAAAATATTCGTCATCACTCCAAACAAGCCCAAAGCCACCTTTGGAAAGCTCATGCATTAGCTTTTCCTGCTCCAAATACCCTTTCCAGCAAAAGCTGTCATCATTTTCTCTGTCCGGCTTATTTGCATCATATTGATAAATCGGTGTCTTGCCATGGTACTCTGCCAGAAACGGAAAACGATTATAGTTCCCGGCAAAGTGAAAGCATCTCGTTACAGCATGATCCACAAAACAAATGTCTGATGGCATATCCCAGATAGTCTGATAGATAACAGGCTTCTCATCAAGCCCATTTTCCTTCAGATAGCGATGCATCTTCTTTGATGGCAAAATAAGCAAATCCGCTTTATTGAGAGTTCTGATTTCCATATCAAGAATTGCCTGCTCAGAATCAAACATGAGCTTTTGTATATCCTGAACAAAAATTATCAGCTTTGTATCCTGGTATGACTTTATCTTGTTTACAAAGCTCTCATCATAATTCACCCCTATCCAACTTGGATACTGGAAAATCACAATATCCCCATAGTTAAGAGGCGCAATTATCCCATCAAGGCGTTTGTCTATTTCCTTTGCATAGTCTGGCTTTAAAGGGTAAAAAGACAAGCCCATTTCATGGCAGCCAATACTCTGAGCTACCTTTAATACTCTTCTATGTGCCAGACTGGCAGTTCCTGCCATGTTGTTTAGTGTGGTAATGTGTGTTTTCATTGATACTCCTGTCTACAAGCCTGTAGTTTCATTGATTTTTTCCAACATTTGCCTCTCATACTCAAGCCAATAATCCTTATACAATGCATGTACCCAATACATTTCATCGTCTCTATGTTTCCATGGCTTTGAATCCGAAATATAATGAATTATACTTGCACGCTCAATTATAATATCCGTTATGTCCTTGTATCTTTTGTCATAGTCATTACATCTGCTATTCATCTCATTATAATTAGCAAATTTGATCTCATTGTCAGAAATCGCATACAAATCCAAATGATATAAGCTAGGATGCAGGTTATATTTTTCCCATGGAATAAATAAAACTGAATCATAGTACTCATTATTCAAAATATCCTGATCCAGATAGAAAAAATCCTGATATTCATTTAAAAATCTCGATAAGATTCTATCAACACAGTTGTTATTTCTCAAATAATCAAGATTCATCAATAATGTACCTGCATTGAAATATTTCTTTTCTCGAGGAATCCTTGAAGAACTATGAACATCTACACATGCAATATTTGCATTCATATCTTCGCATACCCCAAACGGATGATTCTCCAGAGAAATATCAAATATTTTTGATATTTCGCCTTTTATCACCATATCAACATCCAGATAAAGTATCTTGTCAATATCCTTTGGTAATAAATCTATAGCAATAATTCTATAAAATGTCTCCGCAGGCAATATAGTCTCTCCCTTTATTTTTTCTGCAAAAGAATCATCTATTCTAAGTAAATGTAATCTTTTGTTTGAATACAAATTAATAACCTTCTGCAATTCCCCTATCCCTTGTTCTGTTATATCGCTATATGCAAGCCAAAAGTCGATTTGATTCTCCTTGTGATTTTCACAAATAGAGTATAAGAATACTTTTGAACAATGTACATAGTTGTTATTTGCTGAAAATAATATATTCATATATCCATACCTTTCTAAATGTATCCACCTTCCAACTGTCCAAGAATATTTGGAATTATAAAATAATCCTTGGGATGTTTTACCTTCATGTTACTGCATTTCTCTATGAAATTAAGTTTGACGGATTGAGCTATGGTATATTTTTTATAAGCTGCATCCATTTTGATTCTATTACATGCTCCTTATATTCTTCAGCAATCATATAAGAATTTTCATGGAATTTCTTCAATCTGTCATCATCCTCAAATATTTTAACTATTGCTGCTGAAGTTCTTTCACAGAGCTTATCTTTATTTTGATAGTCTGTTTCAATATCAAAATCCACCAGATAGCCATTTTCATCCGGATGTATAAAAAGCCTGTTCCCATATCTTACATCCAGTCCAACCATGGCTAGTCCGTCTCCAACAGCCTCCATGAGTGAAAGTCCAAATGTTTCCCACAAAGAAAATGAGGCAAACAATTGATAGTGCGGATATATTTTTTCAAGATTACAGCGCCCTTTAAAGTGAATATAATCATCAGCACATGCATCTTTAACTATATTTTTTAAATATATAGTATACCCATCATCGCCACTTCCGTATATATCCAGATTGATTATTTGATTTAGTTCATGCGCTTTTATCACACTCTTAATAAGAATATCAATACCTTTTCTCGGACTAAGTCTTGAAGCAGATATTATGCTGCCTCGCCTACGATTATTTTTACTTTTAAGCTTGCTTTCTGGTATAGCCCCGGGCGGAATAGCTGCAATATGCGGAACAAAACAATCATACTCTTTTAAAAATGCTTCCAGACTTCTTTTATGTTCATCCGTACCAACAACAAAATAATCTATTGCCTCTGAATATTTGAACCAATAATAATACTCATAGTTCATGTATAATGAGCTTTCATCCTCATATATTTTGTAAAAATGATCTGAATGTAATACAGCTATCAGCTTTGATTTGCCTTTATTTTCAAAAAGAGGCTGTATATAATCAAGATATCCCGCTCTATCCATTATACATATATCATTCTCACAAAGATTAAGTGCCTTTACAAATCTTTCTAGAAACTCTACATTGTCTATAACTTCACCATTTTTAAACAGATATTCAACATTATCTTTATAGATACATTGTTCATAAACCATCTGTCCTTGTTTGTTCCAAAAAATTCTCCTTCCTAGATTTAAGCCATCGTTCGAATCATTATCCCAATTATACAGCTCTGTATATGACAAGCTGTCTGTATAATAATTTACTAAATATTTTTTTCCGTTTTTAAATAGACTTTCATTTACAACAAATCCATCTTCATCACATAATATTTCAACTGATTTTTCACCGGAATTATATAGACGAATCACCTTTCCATCCTCATCTATATTGTCATACTCATAGTTTTCTTTTTCATTTTCTAAAAAAGCTTCTTTTTTCATAGACAAACTCATATCTAATCTTCCGGTCATAAAAAGATGTGCAGACATAATCTGACCACGTTTTATTTTTTGCGAACCATACAGTTCCATATCCCTAATTGCCGGCAGCTCTGTAAAAATAAATTTAGCATTTACATTGTTTTTTGCAAACAATCTTGCTCTAAATCCCTGAGCAACATCGACTCCGGAAAATTCATATCCACTAAGTAATGTAAAATCAAATACTCTCATCTGTATCACCCATAACTACTTTTGCAGCTAATTGTTTTAATTGCTTCTTTTGCCTGTCTATATATTCATTGAATATCGTCTGACTAGTTATTATATTTTTTAGAGTTTCTTTCATCTTCACATAGTTGCTGCTTTCAAAAATATTTCCCATTGGATATAATTCTTTTGAATGCGCTGTATTGTCAAACGCTAGTATTATCATATTATTAACCATTGCCTCGTTTACTGCATTGTATAGCTCTCTGTAATGATTAATATCCAAATAAATATCGCATCTTTCAAACAGTTCTTTTCTCTTTTGTTCCGTAATACATGGATATAACTCAACATTATTATTTATATCCAGTCTCGTTAATTTATCTGACATAATGGTACTGGCAGCTATATGAAAAGTTATTTCCGGAAAGTCATTTATCAGCTGTTCAATATACTCAAGCTGATCCGATTCTGTAATAGTAAGTGCTTCCTTTTTTTCAAATTTTAATTCATTATTTTCAAAATATGAATATAATCTGTCGCATTTATAATTTGAATTTTCTTTATACCAATTGACCTGCTGCTCTTCACTGCACAGTATTCGAAACGCTGTGTTAGTCTGAGTTATTACTGTCAAATCTGAGTTTAATCTATTTTGTGGCAGGTATGATATTTTAAAATTACCATAATCCCAGGCAAATTTATTTAATATCTCATCACTTGTCAGCCATATATTTTCATCATAAATTTTATTATATTTAAGATAAGCTTCCAAATAATCAGCAAAGCCTCTATAGCTCTTCGGACTAATGCGGGTGCCAAACGTGGTATATGTCTTTGGACCTGTCTGTTCTAATACTTTAATGTCACCATTTCTATCATAGAATTCCCTGACTGTAACATTGCCGCCACCCACATTCTCCGAACAATACATATATCCGTATTTGTTGTAATAATCTACTTTATATACTATATTATTCCTGTCAATCCACTCGACTCTGCTGACCATTCTTTTCTCTATCGGATTCTTAAAATAGATGTTTGCCTTTTTGGTTTTATTATCATATATAGCACCATTTAGACCATCTGCACGAACACTCCAATATTGAGGGATATCTATGAATGCATAATACCTGTCTTTTTCCTTAAGCACATCGTTTTTTTCGGATATGCCACAAAACAAATCTATGGCTTCTATTGTTTTGCATTCTTTAAATCCCACATTTTCTGCCAGCTCTATTATATTTTTCTCAAACTTACCTAATTCATCAGTAATAAAAATCATAGGGCAAACCCACCCTCTGTATAATGTAAAAACCTCTGTGTTATAAAATAATTCTCGCCATTTTCTAATCCGGCATTTGCAAGTATTTCTAATCCATTACTATCGTCCGCATCCGCTGAAACTATATAGACCGTATTATCATCACAGATAATCTCATTCTCCTTTAAATGCTCATGCCATTCACAGCTATCGAATTTTCTATTTAATAGCCTCATTGCATTCCTTATAGAGCTATTCTCTCCACCATAGAATACGAGTCGTATATTGTTTTGAGTAGCTTTTTTTAGCAGCTTCTCCAGCATAGCTGTTCTATCCACAATTCTGCCCATAGAATTACACAATAAGCCATCCTCCATTTGCTCTCCCCATGGAGTTCTCAGTATTGTAAAATAGCAGGCTCTGTCAATTTCATTATTTGTATGCAGCATCAACAGGGTTGCAGCATAATGATATATTTTTTTCTCTGCTTTCTCATTATTTTTTCTTGCCTCATCAATAAAATAATTCCATTTCTCATCTACCATTAAGGTTTTTTCGCTGAATATGGCATTTAAAGCATCCTGGTCAGGAAGCCATGTTTGTGGATTATCGCTCACATAATCCATAACCTGTTGAAACAGGCTTCCATTTTTCCTGATATTGTCAAGATTCATGCAAAGAACACCTGCATTAAAATATCTGTCTCGCCTTGTCTGCCCTGCTGCTACAGCGTATGGAGTTCCCCAATTTCTTATTGTCGAACAATCCGGAGCTGCCGCCAGACAGTAATTATCTATATTAAGGTTCCATAATTCTTCAATATCTGTATTTACAAACAAATCAGTGTCCAAATATATTATTTTTTTCAAATCCGGCATAATATCGGGCAACATAATTCTGAACATTGTTCCAATTGTAAATCTATTCATTGAATCAGCAAACGTGCCAAAAACGTCCGAATTAAAATGATGAAATTCTATATCATTTCCACTATTATCGGCAATAAAACTCAGCTTATTTTTGTTTATTTCGTTCAATGTGTCATCATGTAATATATGAAAAACTATTGGTGCTTTTGTATTTTCAACAATGGATTGCATCGTCGTTCCAGCCCAGACACTGTAATTTCCGTCCTTATCATGTATACCAAGACAGATATGTATTGCATTATCTAAAAAGCATACATTATTCATTTTTTTCGCACTTACTCTCAGCCTTGACATTCTTTTCAATACCACATCATCTGAAAAAAACTTCACATATGGATTATTAAATATATCCGGTTCACTCTTTAAAAACTCTTCTTTGCAAATATCCAGTTCCCTATTCATAAAGGTTTCTATTCTACCATATGGCTCAATATATTGGTGCCATAACAAAAATGTCTGGATTTCACAATAACACTGCTCAATTACATTTCCCAGTTCTGCTTTTCTACTTTGAATAGCCTGCCTTATATGATCCATAATAATCTTTGCATCCCTGATCTTTGCATTGCTAATTTCAGAACGTATAATGCCCCCTGTATTCTCAAAGTAATAGTATAATGCCGATTGCACTTTACAATATTTCTTTGCAAGTAACACACAAAGCATGGAAAAATGCGTATCCTCATAATATACATCTTCTACGAATCTGAGGTTATGTTCTCTTATGAATTTGGTCGAGTATAGCTTTGCCCATACTGTTACATTAGTAAATCCGGTCAGACCTATAATGAGATTTTTCCTATTATCAACATTATTCAAATCAAGCCTTTGAATTTCAAAATCATTTACTTCTAATACATTTGGCTTATCTGCTTTAAAGCACGATACACCACACTGTGCCACATCATAATCGTCCTCTGTCATTCTATCATGCAGCACCCTGAGCATATCCGGATGCAGATAATCGTCCGCATCCACAAATGTAATATATTTGCCGGTACAGATATCCATTCCCAGATTACGTGCACCGCCACACTTTCCTTTTTTCTGTATTTTAAGAGATATAACATTCTCCGGGTATTTTCTTTGTAAGGATTCTAATATAGACCATGTATTGTCTGTCGATAAATCATCTATGAGTATCACTTCGAGATTCTCAAAACCATATGTCTGGCTGTGAATTGAATCGAAGCATCTCATAATGTATTTTTGTACATTGTAGCATGGAATAATTACTGATATCTTGTCCTTACCATTCATAACATTTTCTCCATGATATATAAAATAACTAAATTAACTCTTACCTTAATTATGTAACAGCACCTTGCAGCTTTTCCAACCAATTTGTACTATTCCCCTTTACAACTCACAAACTATACTGTTCACATGATATTTCTCTGCTGCTCTCGGATTTTTCTTTGCGAACTGGCGGTTGATTCTTTTTTTCACTATCTCGCAGTCCTCGCGCTTTAATCCGATGAGCATGATAAGAAACTGCACCTTTCCATACGAGGTATATATGTCACTGTAGCGGATTGATTCACCAACGCACTTCTTGAGCTGCCTTGAATACTTGTTCATCTTTGTCTCGCTCTGTACCTGTCTGCCTTCCTCGTCCTCGAGAGTACAGAGCATGAGATACACAGGTACCCTTGTGCGCTTCATAATACGGATGGACGCCTGGTATATTCCCCTGAATACCGGATAGCTGCAGAAATATCCGCCTCTTTCTGTTTCCTCCTGCTCGTTCATGCCCTCCTGGATGTTTTCCAGTATCTCATGTGCATGATTCATCTGATTACTGTATTTCTCAAGAATTTCCAAGAGTCTTGAAGATGGATAAATACCGCACTCCCTGAGATAATAGTCCACGACATCCGTGTATAGCTCTTCCGCCTCATCATAGCGCCTGGTCTCTACCATCGCCTCCATGATGAGCTCCTCCCACTCATTGAACGGGTCGACCTTTGCCGCATATACTCCGAGCTTCTCCAGCCCCTTGAATTGTTTTCTCTTTCGCAGTATGTACGCAGATTCATTTATGATTTTCTCAAACATGGTGTGATAGCGTCTGGCCTCCTGTGCTATCCACGTCTCGCCTGTATATGCTGCCAGAAACTCGCCCTTGTACAGATATAGCGCTTTTACGTACAGCTCAAGCAGTCTGTCTTCTATTTCCTTTGTCTGCTCATCGCACACCGTCTCTGCACTCTCCGGCTCCTGTGGCATCTGCTTTTCCAGTGCACAGGCCTCGTTATAGAGCTTTTCAAACTCTGCTGCATCCTCTTCTATCTCTATATCCGGGGTCCAGTAATATATGCCTCCCTCCAAATATATGAGGTTCTTTCCCGGCAGTCCGAGCTGTGTGAGCTTTTGCTTTGTCTTGTATACAATAACTCTTAGTGCCGTGTGAGGAGCATCTATATCACGCTCACCGATTACTATTTCCTCGAGCTTATCCTTTGCTATTCCGCAGTCAGAATAGTGTATCAAAGCCTGCATCATGCGGTTGAACTGGCTTTCCTTATGCATTTTTTCCGCCACAAATGGTGCTCCGTTATAGTCCATTCTGAAATTGCCAAACATCTGTACCTTGATTTTATGCGTCATAGGTGCCCCTCTTCCCGAGTTTTATAAAACTGCTTATTATAGAATTTATATTATCATTGACTCATATATTCAGCTAGTTTTTAACTAAACAAATTAATCTAATTATCATTATACATCAATTCCGCGCATGGCAATAACAACGACAATTTACACAAAAAGTGTCAAAACTCGTACTTGACAAATCGTAAGATATATGATAGCTATTCGAAGCCAGAAATAAAAAAAGATCCTGCAAGAAAATCTCACAGGATCCGGCTATTTCTGATATATTAAATCAGATATGTTAAATCAAATATTAAATTAGAAAATAGCATTTACAATTGTTGAACCAATGGCTGTTGCAAGGAATGCCAGTCCACACACGAGTGGAAGCTTGTTGTCATCCTCTTCTATTGCCCTTACTCCAAAGAATATGCTTACATATCCTACTACTCCCGCAAATGTATGCAGCCAGCTGCTTACATTGCCAAAGAACTGGAATGGGATTATGTCGACGATTGCTGCCACAAGGATAATCGGAATGTATACTGCATCATACAGACATGCTGCTGAAAGTGTCTGTGCAAATGTCACCTTTTTATCCTTCTGCACTGCGTTTAATACAACCAGAATGACTGCTGCCAGGATGAGTACTCTCACCGCCTCTCCTACGATTCCTGAGAAGATTCCCTCAAAGAAGCTCGCCGGGTAAAATGAGAATCCAAAGCCGCCTATGCTGCCAATTACGCTTGATAACAGATATACTACAGACAGCACTACCTCTACTATGGCAAATAAGCCAATAAATATAAAGCCTGATGCCATATTTGCATTCTTTACAAAGTCTGCTGCAGCCTGTGCCGGCTTCTTAACAAGACCCTTGTAGAATGTGATGATAGATGCCACATTCTTGTCATTCTGCAGCTGCTGTCCTGCTGCACTCACCTGCTGTGTGAAGTTATCAAACGCCTGCGACTGTGCATTGCCCTGTGGCTGTCCGTTGAACTGTCCCTGTGCACTGCCCTGTGGCTGTCCGTTGAACTGTCCCTGTGCACTGCCCTGCGGCTGTCCATTGAACTGTGCCTGCTGTGCTGCATTATCTGCCTGTGCATTGTTGTCCTGTGTCTGATTTGGTGCCTGTGGCTGTGCCTGCTGACGACATGTGCATACCTCATCATCAGCTAACTGCCTGCCACAATTTGTACAGTATTTCATAACTGAAACCTCCTTAAAATAATTAATACACTTCTGATAACTATATTAGCATTTCGGATATTTAATAGCAATATTTATTTGATATTTATTTCATATTATATTATGATTATTTATAATCATTCACATTCTACAGAGGAATAACCATGCCACAAACACTTAATATAGCTGTATGCGAGGACGAAGCTGCAGAGACCGTGCTGCTTTGTGATATTCTCAACCACAGCGATATCCAAAATACATACACTGTCTTTACGGATGCAGATTCTTTTCTTGCCTCATATGAGTACGGAAAGTATGACCTGCTGCTCATGGATATATACATGAAAGATTCCATGACCGGCATCGAGGCAGTCTCTATAATCCGTGAGACAGATGCCGATATCCCGGTTGCTTTCATCACAACAAGCACGGAGCATGCCTTGGAAAGCTACAGGCTGTCTGCCATCGGCTATATCGAAAAGCCGGTTTCTGCAGCTGAGCTAAGTAACATTCTTCACCTTGCCATGCTGAAGAAATCCGATGCCCCATCTCTTTATGTGAAGAGAAACAAGAATATGGAGAGGCTTGCCCTTTCTGATATCATGTACATAGAGCAGAGAGCCAGGCAGATTTTCATACATTTAAAAGAAAATGAGGAAATCAGCTGCTATGAGAAGCTTTCAGAGCTTTCAGATCAGCTGCCCGCTGAGCTGTTTTTTCTGCCGCACAAAAGCTACGCGGTAAACCTGTCGTATGTCACACGCATCGATACTTCACTCAAATGCTTCGTGATGGCCGATGACACAAATATCCCTATCAAGAGAGAGCTCTCCGGCAAAGCCAAAAAGGCTCTGGAGAGATACTACTTTGATCACACCAGAGGGCTTAAATAAGGCACTTTCCTATTGATTTGATATGAGCTAGACTGTCAAAAGTAATACACTGCAAGGAGCCCGGATTATGAAAAAAATTAGCGCTATACGAAATATTCCCTATCTGACAATTATACTGCTTACACTGATTTGCATACTGCTTCTTTCCTCAAAAAACATGATTATGAGCCGGGCGAGCTATCCTGAAGCCACTATCGTAAGCTCTGCATATGCTGTGGTGGAGGGCTCGAATTCAGATAAAGAAGAAATCACATTTCCACATACCTTTAAGCACCTTTCGCCGCGCACACATGTCACCGTCACAACACATATCAACCTGAACAAGGATGATCCAATCTACATAAAAACTGTCTATTCCCCTGCGAAGGTCTATCTGGACGATGAACTCATATATGAGTTTGGCAGGACCGAAAACTATCCATCCTATATGAAGGATCCCGCAACCGAGGGGTACCTGATAGGCACTGACGGTCATTCAGGTGATACAGAGCTTCGCATAGAGTATCTGTCTCCTGTTACCAGAAGCTCGCTTACGGTATATCCTCCTATCTACGGAGCATACAAATCCTTATTTTTCACTCTGTTAAAGCTGAATAAATGGTCATTCTTTATAGCACTGCTTGAGCTTGCCGCAGGTGTTTTGTTTATATTTATCTCACTGATGCTTTTATACTACGATAAAGAGGTTTGCAAGATGATATTTCATTTTGGATTCTTCTCACTCATGGCCGGCATGTGGTCTATCGGCGAGTGCAACTATACAGGTGTCATAGTCAAAAACCCTACACTGCTGTATCTGTGTGCTTTTATAGGGCTTTTCTCGCAGATGATTCCGCTGCTGTATTTCTGCAGGCTTGCAGTTGGTTTTAAGAATGACAAGCCAATTATAGTTATCGCGAAGCTCCTCACCGTGCTTGACCTTGTCGCTTGTGTCTTACAGCTTAGCGGTACGGTTGCACTATCCCAGAGCATGTACGTGTTCCATGTCATTCTGCCTCTCATACTTTGCTTCCTGACTGCATACATCATCCTTGAGGCTGTTCGCAACCAAAACAGCAGGGCAAAACGGCTGATGGTTCCGGTATTCATACTGGCTCTTGCTTCATGTACCGAGATAATCAATTATCATTTAAAATTTGTGGCCTCATTGTCATTACTGTACCAGATTGGAACTCTGCTTTTCATTATAATCATGGGAATTATAATGGGGCTTAATATAAGCGATATGCTCATGATAAAACGTGAGAATGAAAGACTCATATTCGATATGAATCTCCTTGAGCATTCCCTGTTGGAGCAGAAGAAATATAATTCGCTCATCACAACAAACGAACAGCTTTTTAAAAAGCAGCGCCACGATCTGCGTCACCAGCTGGTTGCAATAAAAGGCCTCGCAAACACTGAAAATAAACAGCTGAATGAATACCTGGATGCCCTGATCCACAGCATACCATCTGCGCCTGCAAGCTATTGCGAAAACAGGGTAGTCAATTCTATTCTGTCATACTATAGTGCCATATGCAGAAATGAAAATATCGCTCTTGAGACAAAGCTTATTGTTCCGGAAACCGATGATGCGGCCTTGGACAATGACCTGTGCCTGGTATTTGGAAATCTGATAGAAAACGCTATAGAAGCCTGCAGACGCATGGATACTTCTGATTCTTTGAACGAGAAATCATCGCACTTTATCCGACTGCATGCCCACGTACACTATAAGACACTTATTATTACTATGGACAACAGCTTTGACGGACATGTTACCA
>ERZ1024378.105-NODE-105-length-12901-cov-6.624630_pt1 | contig 12901 bp, 8 predicted proteins | sample MGYA00520787_ERZ1024378 | MGnify/ENA primary metagenome ERZ1024378 (study PRJEB33242, sample SAMEA3444269) | Homo sapiens | biome: Host associated; feature: Gastrointestinal tract; material: Stool | place: Uganda | collected 2011-01-01 ... | reverse complement strand
ATAGACGGACTAATATAGCTGGAAGATGAATTTACACACAAATTTGGACTTGACTATAATTGGACAAAAGAATGATAGAAAAAATATATAAAAAGGCAATATATGCTCTGGCAAGAGTTGCCGTAAAGTACATTGAGCTAAGAAAAAAAAGAGAACAGAAGAAAATTAAGCAGAATAAATCAGCTAACCTCACAAATTCGACAAAAAGCTGCACAGATGCTGAATACAATAAAAAGGTAGTTGCAGAGATTAATCATAACAATACTGCAGCTGTTGCAGAAAGCAAAAAAAATATTGATGTAGTGGATTTAAACAAAGACGAGGAGTTAAAGGATGTCGAACAGAAACCACTTACCAATGAGGATAGGCTTGATTTACTTTTGGCACAGATGATGGAAACACCTGTTAAGTCATCTGAAGAAGTAACGCAGGTACAAAAGCAGACACAGAAGGTCGATGAAAATATATCACAGGAAATAGCGGAAATAATTCCGGTCAAATATGTAACACCGGCGCCAGACATAACTCCTGATATAGAAAAAAATATTGAAATAGAGAAGGAATATCAGCAGACTAAAAAAGAAAACCGGCCGGAGGATATATCTGTACATATAGAAAAGGAAATATCAAGGAAGGCTTCAGAAGAAAACAGAGTTGAGAATAAAAGTGCTGAGAAGACTGAAGATACATCGGGCTATCGCAGTATCATGACAGACGACTATGACCGTTATAGCGATGATCTTGGCATAAAGGAGCTGCGTCAGGAACTGAGAAGAGTGAAGTATAACAACAAATTTGCAGCAACACTCTTCAATACCGTAGGAACACTTGTGGTAGTGGCAGCGGCAGCAATATTGGTCGCAAACCTGTGGCTTCCTATTTTGAAGGTGACCGGAACATCTATGTCACCGACGTTACAGGAGGGACAGGTGCTTATGGCATCAAAGGGGCATGACTTTAAAACAGGAGATGTCATAGCTTTTTATTACAATAACAAGATACTTGTAAAAAGAGTTATTGCGATGCCGGGTGACTGGGTCAATATATCGGATGATGGAACTGTTTACGTAAACGATATTGCGATTGATGAGCCGTATCTCAAGGAAAAAGCTTTAGGAGACTGCAATATAGAGCTGCCTTATCAGGTTCCTGAATCCAAGATTTTCGTGATGGGCGATAACAGAAGCGTATCACTTGACTCAAGAAATACAGCTATAGGCTGTGTCTCAGAGGAACAGGTGGTCGGCAAAATCACATTTGCCATCTGGCCATTGTCTAAAATTGGCAAAATTGGCTAGTGTTATTTGGAACATTTTGGTAAAAAAGTAGAAAATCCCGATTTAAAGTCTCGTGTGACCGTTGTGTGACCAAAAGGGTGTAATATATTAGCTGTAGAATAACGATTAAGCAAAATGAATTATATATAACTCTATGAAAGGAGGATGCAGAATGGATAAGGATATGGAACGTCTCGGCAAAGAGCGGCTTAAAAGAGTGAGAAGACGTAGACAGCTTGCTACATTTATTATATCGATGGCTGTTATAGTGCTGGGCATTACTGCGTACAGACTTATACAACCTGCATCAGCAGCAGATCAGAATCAGAAGGATTTTACCATAGATAATGTCACAGAAAACTATGTTAATCTTCAAAAACTGCAATCAAATGGCTCATATACCAAAATGTCCAGTGAGGGCAAGTCAGCGGACTGGAACGGCGAGAAGTTCAAGCTTGAGGTTCAGCTGAATTTTGGAATCGGCAAGAATGATACGGTAGATGCCAATGGCAATACTGTTAAGAATTATTATTATGTCTATGATCCGTCGGTGACTATTCCGGATGATTTGTGCAATTCATGGACGACAAAATGTGACGACAACAGTGATATAGAACAGTTCCAGTACAGATATATCAAAAACGAGGATGGGACATATGCTATCCTTATAAGATTTGCAGATGGCTATATCGAGGGTAAAAGCAGCGATATAGAAGGCTGGGCAAAGGTTGAGGCTCTTGGTGAGGGTAAGACCAATGATTCAGGTGATCTTGATATCAATATCGGTGGTGATGTCACCATAACAGTAGACAAGGATAATGTCCACTGGAACGGAAACGATTCCTTAAACTACGATATTTCCGTAAAGAAGAGCAATACAAACAATAATAATATTGCTATTGATGAAAACGGTAATTATTATGTTGAGTTTACTGTAGATGTATCTTCTGAAAAAGGTACACCTGATGATATTGAAATCACAGATGAATTTAACGGCAATGGCATGCGTGTTGATACAACAGGGCTTACCTACAGCATAAAGAAAAACGGTCAGATTATTGACAGCAGCTATACTGCAACGGCGACAGGAAAGAATGACCCGGCAGATGCGGGAAAGGCAACGCTTACTGCAAAGCTTCCGAAATTAGATGCAGGTGATAGCTGTTCTATTACATACAGGTATTATCTGACCAATGCCGGGGATTTGGGAAATAATGCTACATGGCAGGCAACTAATTTCGTTACAGGTAAATCAACAGACCAAAATTCAAAAGAAACTGTCATAGATACGTCAAGCAGCTATGTGAAGTATTACAAAAATCTTATAGAAAAATCCGGTAAGTATGATAAGACTAATAACCGGATTATCTGGACGGTTACAGTAAATAAAAACTGTGAGGATATTGCGGGAGCTGTCCTGACAGATGATATGTTTGATAAGATTACAGGCATTGACATATCACCTAGTGCTGGATATACAATTAACAAAGACAGCAGTGACAAGGTAACATCGGTTACATTTAATCCTACAGATGGTAACAAGAACTGCAATAAGTATACTGTCAAATACTATACAGAGGCATTCCAGACATTTGATGATCAGAAATTTAATAATAAGGCTACTCTCAATAAGGATGATAAGTCATATGACAGCTCTTCAAGTGTAAATGTTCCAAAAACAAAGCAGGATATTACAAAGAAGCTTGTTGAAGCTCAAAAGACAGATAATAGTCTGTATACTTTAAAATGGGAGGCTAAGTTTACAATTCCGGCATCGGGATTTCCTAAGGCGTTTGGCATTGCTGATACAATGTCATCCAAATCCCAGAAGAATTATCATTACATGACTTATACCCAGATGAATGATTTTGTAAGTCAGGTAAAGAAAGAGTTTGATGGATATATCGGTGATATTATTGTTAAATATCTGGATAAGAATAATAAGTCAAGAACAGCGAAATTTAATGAAGTATCCGAATCTGATGACTACAGATTTACCTCGGTAAATATCAGCTTTAATAAGGATTATCCGACAAGCAGCAGTGAAAAGACAGTCGTATTTACATACAGCACAACCGCCGATACGACACCGAGTGGAAGTGTTGAGTATGTGAATAAGTTTGAAGCTTTAAATTCAAGTGCGTCTGCATCTTATAGCCATACGACATCAAAGATTGTAAAGACTGATGGAAACGGTAAAACAGGTCATACATATTTGAAAACCACAGAAAGTGATGGAACACTCACATGGCGCGTTGATGTACTTATGGATGCTGATGCTACAGAGTATACTATCACTGATAAGCTTCCGCAGGGTGTTACACTGCAGAGTGTAAAGATAATGCTAAAATATCCTAATCAGGAGGGCTTTGTTTATCCTGACTTTGATGGTACGCCACATACGGTATCAGGCAGCGACTGGTTTATAAATGGAATTCAAACATGTACTACGCTGGATAAAAACACAAATACTGTGGTTACAGAGGTTATAAAGCCTGATAAAGCCAATACAGAAATACATGGCTGGAATGAGAACTCTCACATATATGTAGTATACAAGTGCACGATAGATGATTTTGAAAATTTTGAAGTCGGTAAAACAGTGGCTTATAAGAATACAGCCACAGCATCTTCAAATACAAACAAAGAAATCGGATCGGCTTCTCAGACACAGACCATGTCAAAGCCTGACGAATCGGGCAGTGATAATCCTACTGAGGGGGATAAGGCTATTTCCAAGAACTACAAGTGGGATGAGGATAATCACAGGCTGCGTTATACGGTTATAATAAACCCTGATGGCAAGGACTATCTGCCTGATAGCGATACATTAAAGCTGACAGATGTGCTTAAATTTACGACACGCACATATGGCAATGGTATTCAGACATTATGGTATATTGATTTAATGCCGGCTACAGTTCAGTTTAGAGAAGCTATTAAGCAAAGCGATGGAACATATAAGCAGGGAGAAACGATAGATGAATGTAAGTGGAATTACAGTACACAGGATGGTACCTATGATTGGAGCGCCGATTCATATAGAACCATAAAAGCAGATATACCTGACGGTAAAGCTATTATGCTGACATATACTTATCAGGTCAATGCACAGGTTCTTGGTACCCCTGGTGAATACAGTCCGATTATAATGAATGTCAGCAATACAGCAAAGCTTGAAGGCATTGAAAAGGGAGAAGACCGTAAGGATAACAATACTGTTTACAAAGAGTCTAAATCCTCTGCCGGAGTAATTAAGAGCAATACATTTACCTTGTATAAGGTAGATAAGGATGATTATGGCAAGCAGCTTGAGGGCGCAGAGTTTGAATTGTTTGGATACACATCGGATGGTTCATATGCGTCGTTAGGTGAGTATACCACTGATGAGAACGGCAGAATTGACATCAGTATGAGTACTAATGATCTGGAGTATAATACGCAGTATTATATAGTTGAGACAAAGGCACCGACCGGTTATTTGCTTTCAGCTGAGCCACATAAGGAGTATTTCTACTTCAGTGCAGATACCTCGGCACATCCTGTCGTAGCTGAAAACAGCTCATTACAGGGAAGTGATATGGCAAAGGTAAATACACCGTACTATTATGAGGATGTAGCTGTTGCGACCACCAGCATTTCAGTCGATAAAAAATGGACTGATTCTAAGAATAATCCATTGGATAAGACTGATGGAAAGATTTATCTGCAGCTGCATCAGGTGGATTCGGCTAATAATGATAAGAAGTATGGCAATCCTATTGAGGTGACAGCAGATGCGGCAGGTGAATGGTCATATGTATTTGATAATCTGCCATTGCAGAGTGTAGATGAAAATGGTATTCTGACCGGTACCACATATAAATATTATGTGACAGAGGTTGGAATAAATCAGAACAACAGTATGTCAGGCTATGATGTTTCATATATATTTAAGGATATAAATGGTACACAAATGTCAAAGACCGATGCAAACGTTGCACCGGGCAGCGCCAATGCAATAGAGTCCGGTACTGTTGAGATTACAAACAAACTCATAGAGTATGAGCTTCCGGAAACAGGTGGAAGCGGTAACAGATGGTTGTATATGTTGAGTGGAGTTGTGCTTATAGCAATAGCTACAATAACACTTTTCTATAAAAAACATAAAACATTATAAAAAAGGAGAATGCAATATGAAAACAATCAAAAGAAGCATTGCTTTAGTCCTTGCAATGATACTTACACTTGCAATGAGCGTTACAGTATTTGCTGAGGGCGAAGGCGCAAAAAAAACATTTACTATCACAGTTAATGAAGCAAAGGCGGGCCACACCTATGAGGCTTACCAGATTTTAAAGGGAGATCTTTCAAAGTCAGAGACAACACTTTCAAACGTTGACTGGGGTAGCGGTATCAAGGCTGACAAACAGGCAGATCTTGCTAATGATGCAAAGGCTTATGTAGAGAAGCTTTCAAAAATGAAGTCAAACTCTTCAGACATTAAGGCAGAGGCACAGAAAATCGCTTCAGCTTTAAGCACTACAGTAGCAGGTTCTGTTTCGGTAGCACAGGACAATGCAAAAGCTGAGATTACAGGACTTGAGCCTGGTTACTATCTCATCAAGGATAAGGATAGCTCTTTAACAGGTGACGAGGCTTACACAGAGTATATCCTCAATATCGTTGCTGATACAACAATCACACCAAAGACAGATGTACCTTCTGTTGAGAAGAAAGTAAAAGATACAAACGACACAACAGGTGATACAACAGGATGGCAGGATTCAGCCGATTATGATATCGGAGATGTAGTTCCATTCCAGCTTACAGCTACATTACCTGCAAATGTTCAGTCATATAAGACATATTTCCTCAAATTTGATGATACTCTTTCAAAGGGTCTTGATTACAATGAAGGAACTGTTACTGTCAAATTAGGTGACAAGGATGTTACATCATTCTTTACACCAAATTATGATGCAGCTAACAAAAAGCTTACTTTTACATGTGACAACATTTTAGCAGAGGGATTTGAAGCTAAAAATGGTGATACGATTGTAGTAGAGTACAATGCAACTCTCAATAAGGATGCTGTTCTCGGTTCAAAGGGAAACCCAAATAAGGTTAAGCTTGAGTTCTCTAACAACCCTAACAACGGTGGTGAGGGAGACAAAGGTGAGACTCCTGAGGATACAGTAATCGTATTTACATACAAGGTTGTAATCAACAAGGTAAATGAGAAGAACGAAGCGCTCGATGGTGCAGAGTTCACTCTTTACAAAAAGATTAAAGGTGAAGCAGACAAAGAAATCAAAGCGGTAATTTCCGGTAATAAGAATGATGTCTTCACATTCAGCGGACTTGATGATGGTGATTATGTACTTAAGGAGACAAAGACTCCTGATAGCTACAATACAGCAAACGATATTACTTTCACAATCAAGGCAGACCATTCAATTGAGTCTGATGCTCCTGAGCTTAAGTCATTAAGCGGAGATAAGGTGTCAGGTAATATTACACTTAATGTAGATAAAGCTGAGGGTAGCTTAAGCACACCTGTACAGAACTTAAAGGGCTCAGTCCTTCCTTCAACCGGTGGTGCCGGACGTGTTGCAATTTATGTAATCGGTGCTATATTAGTAGTCGGTGGCGGAATTGTTCTTGTAACAAAGAAGCGTGTTAAATAATATCATTTTATGATAAAATATATCTGCCATGAGCCACTTTAGTGGTTCGTGGCAGTTACAATAGGCATAATTATATGCAAATGATAACAGTAAGGAGAGTGCTATGAGAAGGAAATTATCAACTATTTTGTTTGTCATAGTGTTTCTTGCAGGACTGTCCTTACTGCTATACCCGACGGTGAGTGATTACTGGAATTCGTTCCATCAGTCAAGGGCAATCGCAAGTTACGTCGATGCAGTAGACAATACAGATGAACAAAAGCTTGAAGAAATGAGACAGGCGGCAGAGGCTTACAATGAAAGGCTTTTAAGCAAGCAGGACAGATATGATATGTCTGATTCGGACAGAGCAGAGTATGAAAGCCTCCTAGATGTATCAGGCACGGGTGTCATGGGATATGTTGAGATACCGTCCATCAATGTCTCATTGCCGATTTACCACGGCACAGACAATACAATACTTCAGATAGGTGTTGGTCATATCGAGGGCACATCGCTTCCGGTTGGCGGAGCAAGCACGCATTCTGCTGTTTCAGGTCACAGAGGACTTACGTCATCTAAGCTTTTTACGGATATTGACCAGATGGCGGAGGGGGATACCTTCAAGCTGTATGTGCTTGGAGAGACACTGACCTACGAGGTTGATCAGATAAGAATTGTTTTACCTGATGAGCTTAATGATTTAAAGATTGAAGAAGGACAGGATTACTGTACACTTATCACATGTACACCGTATGGCGTGAATTCCCACAGGCTTCTTATCAGAGGTCACAGGATAGCAAATGATGCACAGGGACTTATTGTCGAGGATGTAAAGCAGGTACAGCCGTTACATGAAGCCATAGTGCTGGGCATTCTGTTTCTGGTTTTGTATATTATAATTTGTAAGATACTTAGTAAAACGATATTGTATAGATTCAGATAGAATCAGGAAGGAGGAAAAATGCACAATAGTATAAAAAGAGCTGTCAGTATAGCTATAGCAGCGATTGTTCTGTTTTCCCTGCCGTGTGGAAGCATTTTCGCAAGGACGCACATTGACATTGACAAGAAATGCTCTATAACAGTTGATATCCCTGATACGTGGGAGGATTTGTACACTGTGGATTTTCCCGTAGAGCTTTACAGAGTGGCAGATGTAGATGAGAATGATGTCTATACAGCAACGAAGCAGTTTGATGAGCTGGCTAAATCTATATCAGATATCAGCAGTAAAACTACCGCAGATGATTGGGAAAAGATGGCAAAGACAGCTGCGGGCATTGCAGACAAAGGTGCTTTGACAGCAGACGAGACAATAAATGTCTCAAACGGAAAGGGAACCATCACAGGTGTTAAGACGGGACTGTATCTGGTGTATGCAAAGCCTGCTAATTCAGCCAGATTTGGATACACATTTGTGCCGTATCTGGTTTCGGCTCCTAATAACGAGTTTGCCATGACAGGAAGTGGCTCAGATTCATGGATATATGATGATATCGGTATCGAGCTGAAGCCTGAACAGACTGAGCTCATGGGAAGCTTACAGATTAACAAGACATTAAAGACATACAATACAGCACTCGGTGAGCCGGTGTTTGCATTTGATGTTGAGGCCTACGACAGGGATGGCAATGTGGTGTTTTCCGATATTGCATCAATCAGATTTGACAGTACCGGGGCTAAGAGTGCAGTCATTGACAATATCCCGGCGGGGTCGAGGGTGATAGTAAAGGAGGTATATGCCGCAGGCAGTTATCAGGTAACCTCCTCAGACAGTATAGAGACACAGATTGTGGCCGGTGAGACCGCAAATGTTGATTTCACAAACGATTACAACGACAAATTGATTTATAGTACCGGTGTCGTAAACCATTTTGAGTATGACGGAACCGGATGGGAATGGGTGCAGAATTAATGAAAAAATTATCAGAGTCTTGTAAAAAACTTAATAGAAATCACCGTATTCTTGTATGTGCAGCCTTTGCTGCCACACTCATTGTCTGTGGTGTTTCAGTTAAACCGACACTGGCATATTTTACAACCTATGCTACGGCAAAGGGCGGTATCCCGGTAGATATCGGTCCTACAACCGATGTCAAGGAGAAGTTTAAGGACTGGAAGAAAACTATTGAGATTGAGAATACAGGAAAAGCAGACTGTTTTGTCAGGGTAAAGGTAATTGCAGCAAGCCAGTTTGATATACAGGCATCAGGCTCAAACTGGAGCCTTTCCGATGATGGCTACTGGTATTACAGTCAGGTAGTGCCGGTTGGTGGCAAAACCGAGCCAATCGTTGCAGCTATCACAGTCAGTGAAAAGGTAAAGACCAGCTTCAATGTAGTTGTGGTTCAGGAGTGTACTCCTGTCACATATGATGAAAATGGCAATCCGTGTGTCGCACCTGATGCAAAATGGGATGCGACAGCACAATATGATAAAGAGGAGGGCGAAGAGTAATGAAGAGAAAACTTCCAATTATACTTGTAGCATCCTCTGCGATAATGCTTGCAGCATCTACGATAGGATCTACAAAAGCGACTCTTACATATATGAGTGATAATTATCTGGCTCAGATTGACATCAAATCCATCGGTGTCACTTTAACTGAGAATGGCGATGATGTGAGCTGGCGTGATTATAAGCATAAGGATGATGACTGGAGCGAGGCAACAGGAGTGCTGCTTGGCGATATGTTAGAAAATGCCGGAGATGAAAAGCTGATTCTCGACAAAAAATACGACGAGAGGCTTGCTGTCAAAAACAGCGGCTCGATAGATGAGTATGTGAGAGTGACTGTGCAGCATTACTGGGCAGACAAGGAGACAGGTGATAAGCTTGCAAACCTTGATCCATCCAAGATACAGATTGGTTTTACAAACGATGGCTGGACAGAGGATGAGAGCGCTAAGACCACAGAACGAAATGTATTTTACTATAATTCTATTTTGAAAAAGGGTCAGACTTCACCTGATTTTACGGACAAAATCAGTATAGCCGGTGATATTGCCACAATAGTGGATCAGACATCACAGACTGATGATAATGGACTTACCACCATTACTACTACCTATGAGTATGATGGGGCGAGATTTGTGCTGGAGGCAACTGTTGATGCGGTTCAGACACACAATGCAAAGGACGCGATTAAGAGTGCGTGGGGTGTTGATGTAAATATATCAGATGATGGAGCACTAAGCTTAGAGTAAAGGAGGACAATATGAAAAAATTTATCGCATTATTATCATGCATGTTGTTTATCCTTGGTTCGATAGGCACTGTATTTGCTGATGAGAATACTACTGTAGCCGGCTCGTGTGAGTTTACAGGCAAGGAGATGGTCAGCTCATTTGATTCAAATAAAATAGCAGCCTCTGTCTCACAGATGGAGCCCGGAGATTCTGTTACATTTTCCGTTGATATAAAGAATAACAGCAGTATTTCAACGAAATGGTATATGTCGAATGATGTATTAAAGAGTCTCGAGGATACACAGGCCGTGGCTGAAAACGGTGGATACTCATATATTCTTACCTTTGTAGGACCGGATGGAAAAGAGGAAACTATATACAGCAGCACCAGCGTAGGTGGTGAGAAGGAGACAACAGCCGGAAAAGGACTCAACGAGGCTACAAACTCTCTGGATAAGTTCTTTTATCTAAAGACATTAGAGCCGGGAGAGGGAGGCAGTGTGAAGCTTTTAGTTGGGCTTGACGGAGAGAGTCAGGGTAATATATATCAGGATACACTTGCAAAGCTTATGATGAACTTTGCGGTAGAGGACAATTCAAATCCGACTTTATCAAATCCACCTACATTTACAACTACAACAAGCAAGGTAAAGACAGGAGATATCTGGTCAATAGCATCAGCTGTAGTGTTTGTGATCGGTATTATTTTGATGATACTGGCTTTCGTAAGTGACAGAAAGGGGGCTAAGCAAAATGAAAAGATTGCTTAAATATTTTCTTGCAGCTCTTGTTGTCATAACCGGTGTTTTTTTACAGACAGCAGATGTAAAGGCATTTTCATATACGTACACTGTTTCCTTCTCGGCCGGCGGTCAGGGAAGCATAAATGGTGGTGTGCAGGTGCGCAAGGCTTCAGGCAATGAGGCTTCGGCTTCGGTTTCGGTTAAAGGAGACAAAATAATTGTCACAGGTCTTGAATACGGAGATGTCATTAGCTGTGATGCACAGGGCAGTGTGGCACTTAATGAAAACAGCAAGTACTACGTAAAGGGAATCAGGTTAAGCGGCCGTGACAATAATACGGTTGCACAGTCGGCTTTTCTCGTATCAGGAGACCAGGACTATGTTGTGGCATATGGCATACCGGGTGAGCTTGCTGAGTATACAGTCAACTATGTGGATACAGATGGCAATAAGCTTGCTGAAAGCCGTACCTATTATGGTAATGTGGGCGATGAGCCCGTCATAGCATATCTGTATATAGATGGATATATTCCGGACAGCTATAATCAGACAGGAAAGCTGTCGTCAAATGCGTCAGAAAACGTGTTCAACTTTGTATATTCAAGGGCTGCATCCAGCATGGCTGCCGCCGGAAATGGAGCAAATGACAATACTGCGGCAGGCGGCAATCAGGCAGCCGCAGGAGCTGCAAATGCAGCCGGGGCAGCTAATGCAGCGGGCAATGCCGCAGGAGCGGCAAATAACGGAGCTGCAGATGGAGCAAATGCCGCAAACACAATAGTGCCTGACGGACAGAATGATCCGCAGGATGGCATCCAGGCACCGCAGGCACAGCCAAATACTGATATAGCAGATGAGCAGGTACCGCAGGCGGCAAACGACAATAAGCATGATATAGCAGATGAGCAGGTACCGCTTGCCACCATGATTAGTGAGAGTGGAATGGCCGTTCCACTGGCTATTGGTGCGCTTGGGATAGTTGCAATTCTTGCAATTATGATATTTGTCATAGTAAAGAATGTTAAGTCTGTCCGTGTTCAAAAAAATAGTATGAAACATAAGGGAAAAGATAATAAAAATTAGTTGATATTTGCTGAAATTATGGTATTATTAATGTGTGCGCTTGTATGAGTGCACACATTAATCAAGTATATGGATGGTTTTTTTACCATACCAGAAATAAAATTTAGGAGGAATTGCAAAATGGCAAACAAGTGGGTATATACCTTCAAAGAGGGTAACATGACCATGCGTAATCTTCTCGGTGGTAAGGGTGCTAACCTCGCTGAGATGACAGAGATTGGACTTCCTGTACCACAGGGCTTCACAATCACTACTGAGGCTTGTACACAGTACTACGAGGATGGACGTAAGATCAATGATGAGATTATGGCTCAGACTATGGAAGGTGTAAAATGGATGGAAGAGGTTAACGGAAAGAAATTCGGTGACCTTAAGAATCCTCTTCTCGTATCTGTTCGTTCAGGTGCCAGAGCTTCAATGCCGGGTATGATGGATACAATCCTTAACCTTGGTCTTAATGATGATGTTGTTGCAGCTATGATCGCTGGTAACCCAGATCCAGCATTCGAGCGTTTCGTATATGATTCATACAGACGTTTCATCCAGATGTTCTCAGACGTTGTTATGGAAGTAGGAAAGAAATACTTCGAGCAGCTCATCGACAAGATGAAAGAGGACAGAGGTGTTAAATTTGACGTAGACCTTACAGCAGCTGACCTTAAAGAGTTAGCAGAGCAGTTCAAGGCTGAGTACAAGAATCAGTTAGGAACAGATTTCCCTTCAGATCCTGTAGAGCAGTTAAAGCTTGCTATCGAGGCTGTATTCCGTTCATGGGACAACCCACGTGCAAATGTTTATAGAAGAGATAACGATATCCCTTATTCATGGGGAACAGCTGTTAACGTAATGCCTATGGTATTCGGTAACTTAAATAACGAGTCAGGTACAGGTGTTGCATTCACACGTGATCCTGCAACTGGTGAGAACAAGCTTATGGGTGAGTTCCTTATCAATGCAC
>ERZ1024378.103-NODE-103-length-13301-cov-10.432055_pt1 | contig 13301 bp, 15 predicted proteins | sample MGYA00520787_ERZ1024378 | MGnify/ENA primary metagenome ERZ1024378 (study PRJEB33242, sample SAMEA3444269) | Homo sapiens | biome: Host associated; feature: Gastrointestinal tract; material: Stool | place: Uganda | collected 2011-01-01 ... | reverse complement strand
TATATAATTGGAAATAATTAAAAGTGTATTATGGACATCAAACCTCGTCCATAGCATCTGCCCAAGCCGGTAACTCACAATTAAGAGCGAGTGCATCATACATAAAACCTCAGTATTTCTGAGCTTTTCAAGATATCTAAACGTTAACAAAGAGCTAATTCAAACGAACATCATAAAAGAGTAAATTTATGTTGAACGTACCGAAAAGTATAATGTCATCAAATCAGAATATGACAAGACTTTCAGAATAGATTGAAACCTAAAAGGCTCAGAGAGAATTATTCAATGGATTCATCTAGGCATTGAAAAAGCAGGAACCTTTGTAGAAGAATTCGATGATGGACTTTGGAGCAGTCTGGAGTAAAAAGTGGTGGTAAATGCAAAGGATGATATACGATTCATCTTCAAGAACGGATTTGAAATAAAAATGAGATAAATTACTTCTTGATTTAACATACATTGTAAAAAATTCGGAAATTTGATTATAAAGGTCAGATTCGAAAATAACTATCGGGCTTGACTTTTTAGATTGCAGAAATATGACATAAAATGGATATGAGAATCAGTCGATATAAGGTATAATAGGATTGAACAGAAAAAGGGGAAAATATGCAATGAATGTAGAATTGGAAAAATATTTACATAAAACACCAGAAGATGCTTATTGGACAAATAAGCAGGGTGATAGGTGTTGTCAATCGGTTCATGGAAAAAGCTATGTAAGATATAATGAAGCAAAAAAGCAGGCAGATAGTAAGGCTATTGATAAAGAATACACTTTGGACTACTTGAATAAGGTAGGAATTAAAACTACGAAAAATCCTAAATGTATAGATTATGATAAGATTCAACAGAAATTTCAGTTAAATGATCGCAGAGATTTAGTTTGGATGAAATTTACAAGGGATGGATATTTAGGCGTTGTAGCAGTAAGTGATGATGTGAATTTTGATATGCCGGAAGATTGTAGTGTGTATGATAAAAAACATGCAGTGTACAATTCATATAAAAAGGGCAATGAAGAAGAATGGGTTCATAATTCTGCTGGAATCCTTGTTCATAAACTTGGGAAGGAATGGGATGAATCATTTGTACTGATTTTTCCTTTAAAAGGGATTCCTAATGGTTATGGCAGAGCCAATGTGGAAACAGCAATTGGAAATATGCTGATAGAAAAAAGGTTCCGATTTTGGATTTTTACTCTCATATGTACTAGGAGGACGATAATATGGAAATTAAAAAATTAGCAAATGAAATGGTTGATACACTGAGAGAAAGTGTGTGGAATAAAATCGACCAAGAGGTAACCGATGAAAGATGGAACAATATAGGATTTGCAGCACAAGCAATGGTTGAGTCGAAAGTGCCAGAGCAACAAATTTTGAATATGCTTATAAAATATTGGGATTTGCGACCAAGTGAAGCAAAAGATGTTTTACAGTTTGCCGTAGATAACACTGTTGATGCTACAAAATAATAAAGAACGGTAGTTGAACAAATGATATACAAAAGCTCGGATAATGATTTTGAGATACCTATAGATTCTTATGCAAATCAGTTAGCTTGGCATCTTCAGTGGTGTCTAAATAGGATTGAAACTGATTCAGTTTATTTTCAAAGAATACTACAGAAAAGGCAAAGATATGTCTAAGATGGATTATATTTAAAAATAATAAATAGTTTGAAAGGGATTTTAATAATGTAAAATATGATGTTGAAAAAAACAAACATGATTATTAGGGAATATACTAAGTGAATCATGCAGTTGTTAGGGCAGGTTGCAGTATGCGCTCCTGCGAGGCTCCGTCATTTTTTAACTATCGGGCTTGACCTTTTATATTGAAAAAATATGATTGTTTTTATGCGCGTGAAAACCAAAGAGTAATACGAAACTCGGTATTATTATGTGAAACAATAGCCCGCCCATTCATCTGCTTCATCATAAGGGTAATATTTCTGATACCCATGCCGGTGGTATTAAACAGAGAGCTTTTATCTGCGATATGGTTTGTTATCTCGATACCTGCATCTTTACTCCGGTAGATAGAGCTTATGCAGACAGGAGCTTTGTTATCTGCATATTTGCATATATTGTTTGTAATATTGTTAAAAATCCGTCCGAGGAAGTTTGAGTTCACAGTGATTTTGAAATCCTTCCATATGAGCTTTTCTATATCAAGTGAAAAGCTGTTTTCACGGAGGATAAAAGCCATCTCAGAAAGGTAGTCACCTATTGCACTTTCCATATTGCATGGCGCGTCAAGCTCAAGAGCTTCCTCGTTGCAGGCAAGTGAATAGTCAAAAAGCTGGTCGGTAAGGCCTTTTATTTCGCATATTTTATTGAAAATCACATCTATGTGTTCAGTGGGAATCGCACCCTTTTCATTTTCCATTTTGATAATTTCAGCGTATGATTGCAGCCCCGCGAGAGGAGTGCGGATATCGTGTGCCATGCTTCTTATCAGCATATTTTTTTCATTGATCAATTCGGTTTCAGACTGCTCGACAACGTTTAAAGTGCCATGTATTTGTGTGAGAATATGCCTGAAAATGAAAAACAAAATCACTATTGCTGTAATTAAAGTGAAGAGAGCATCACAAATAAGCAAAGTTTTGAGATATTTGTCCTGATAGTTATTATATATAAAAATTTTAGCTGTCCTGTCACTAAAGTTTACAGCTTTAAGATAAACAGATATTTTCTGATTATATAATAATAGATTTTGGGGCTTTTTGAGACTTAAATATTCTGTTGAAGCGTAATATGTTTCATTGTCAATGGATATGAGAAAAAATTCGGGCTTTTCTCTTTGAATCCATGTATCAATGCTTTTAAAATCGTTTGACGAAACCTTATTGTCAGACACATATTTTTGAAAGTCTGTAATATACGCAGCTTGTGTATTGTAAATATAGCTGTCGGAGCTTACATATTCATTTATTATTTTTTCCCCGCAAAGGTATATAGCTGTAAATACAGCAATTGAAATCAATAAAGCTATTAAAAATGAAATCAATAAGCTGCTTATGTATTCCTTATATCCGTTAAATTTATTCTTCAAATTTATATCCCTTTCCCCACACTGTTTTAATCAGGTGGGCACAGCCACAGCCGGCTTCAAGCTTATTGCGCAGATTTTTAATATGAACCATAATGGTGTTATTGGAAAACTGTGTATACGGTTCATTCCAGACGCTTTCAAATATATTCTGTGTTGAAAATGTCTTTGTCGGATGAGAAATTAACAGCAGAAGAATCTGATATTCTTTATCCGTGAGAGCAAGCTGTCTGCCATCGTAACTGACATTGTTGCATTTTGTGTATAAGGTTAAGCCACATCGTTCAATAGTGGATGAAGCGGTGGTGTCTGATGCATCTGCATTGTCGTAGACGCGACATCTTCTGATAAGAGCCTGAATACGCGCTATCAGCTCCACGTAGGAGAACGGTTTTACAAGATAATCGTCTCCTCCGGCGGACAGGGCTTCCATTTTATCAGTTTCAAGAGATTTGGCTGTCAAAAAGAGAATCGGAACATATGATTTTTCCCTGATTTTGCGGCATACCTCAATGCCGGAAATATTTGGCATCATTATGTCAATAATCAGCAGATCAAAGGTTGAGTCAAATTTTTGGAGCCCTTCTTCACCGTCATGCGCTTCTTCGATGAAGTAACCTTGATTTTCAAGCAAAATCCTAAGTGCATTTCTGATTGTTTCGTCATCCTCGATAATGAGTAGTTTATCCATACAAGCTGCTCCTCATATAAGTGAATAAGATTTATTGTAAAAACAAAAGTGATATAAATATAATAGCACATAAAAACACAATATGCGCTTAATAAAATCTGAAAAATTCTGAAGAAATCTGAAGCTTGGATGTACATGACAATGAAAAATTCAGAAATTTTCATAACAAATTAAGTCGAATTTTCAGAAATATGAGATACTATATAAACATAGACGTCTATGGTAACAATGCGGTAGTAAAAAATTACAAGGAAAGGAAAATATGAGACAGCAATTAAACAGAATTATAAGTGATAAAAAAAGTATAGGAATGATAATTTTTATGCTTGTAATTCCAATTTTGGATATTGTACAGATTTATTATCAGGATATTATTAAAATTAATGGAGAAATGGGGAAACCCTATCCGTTATATGTCACATTTTTATCATGCTATTCACAAGGACACATATTTCAAATGATTTATCTGTGTTTTTTGCCATTATATTTGCTTGTAATAGTGGGAGAAGAGTGTATTGTTGATTATATTACAGGATATAAGAATATATTGATATGTAAAATGGGAAAAAATAAATATATTTTACAAAAAATGAAATCAGCCTTTATCGTCTCATTTACAATTGTATTTGTAGGACTGGGATTAAATCTTATACTATCACAAGTAGTATTTAATGGGGGAACTAAAACACGGTTTGATTCAGAACCATTGAAATATAACAGTTTTGTCATGGTAAAAACATTTCTTTTTGAAATAAGCTATACACATCCATTGACAACGAATATAGTCTACATTCTTATAACGGCAATATTTGCCGGTGTTTTGGGAATGATGGGAGCTGCGTTGGCAATATCTATACACGAAAGAAAGATGGTATATGCGTTGACATTCGCAATCTGGTTCATACCAATTTTGTTTAAAAATTCATCAATGCATATTTTTCAACCGTTTATGGAATATGATTTTAATGTTGTTGTTCCAGTGGCGATATGGTGTATAGTGCTTTACATTTTAGTGATTATAACAGCTATTATATGGGAGAAAAAAATTGTTGAAGTATAAATATTTAGTATGCGCTTTAATATATGTGGGATTGTGTAGTATAGATTGTTATTTTTCAAATGTACCTATGCTTAATTCAATAGGGCAGATGGGGATAACGGAAGATGTAATTTTCCTGAATATCCACAATTCAGGCAGTAATTTCTGTGGAATTAAAGAAATATTGGTTGTAGATACAATTCCTGTCTTATTGGGAATATACTATGCATTGGACAAAGAAAAAACATATATATTACTTAGATATAAAACGCGGGAAAAATATAATAATAGCCAGGTCAGGATAATTATTGTAATGGCGGCAATATTTTCGGCAGTTCGTCAGATAGTTGATTATATTTTTACGGTGTATAGTTTTAATGGTGCAACAATTAAGAAATATCCATTTGTACTGTATTCTCTTATGGAATTTGTTGTTATTTGGATTTTCTTTGTCGCAACAGGTCTTTTTTACAAAATACTTAGAGATTGTTTACAAAATGAACTTATTGCTCTTATAGGAGCTTTTGGAGTTAATTTTGTGCAATTCATTTTGATAAGATTTTGGCTCGTTAAGTTTTGGATACCGGGTTTAGATGTTGCTGTAGCATATAATTTTTTGGAAGGAAATAAATCGTTTGTAAGCTGTTTGGGTATTCTTGCAAAAAATATAGTAATGGCAATAGTTCTGTACATAGCAGGAATAGTAACGTTTGCAAAAAGGGATATTTTAAGAAATGAAAAATAAGTGGTTAAACATAATATTAATCATATGCATGATTATTATGCAAAGAGTTGTAATACAAATGAGTGGCTATGAGGTATATCAATTACCATTTGCCAGTACACTTTTTATTTTTGACAACCCAACAAGTAATTTAGTGCAAATTTTATATGCATATATACCATTACCATTTGTACTTTTTTACTTTTCGGGTAATGCAAGAGAAATTACAACCGGATATGGTAAGCTTTGGCTGATCAGATCGTATAGCAGAGAGAGGTTATACTTAAAAAATGCTATATTATCAGCAGCGAAATTAGCCTGTATAGTAATAGGTCAGACGATTATTTTTTTAATATGTGATGGGACATGGAATAATTTATCAAGTATAAAATTAATACAGGTAATAGTTACATATTTTGTTGGAGTATGGACATTGGTACAATTACAATTTCTACTTGAATTATTTATGGATGCCAGTATTTCAAATATATTTGTAAATGTTTTTTTGGTGGTATCCCTGATAATTGGAAATAGCGTACTGATAAATCGTGATCTAAGCCGGATTGGAGTTATGCTTTTTCCCAATATGCTATTTGGAACGCGTAGTGGGATAATTTATCAAAAAAACATATATGTGAGATACGAAGCTTCAATTACATATGTGATTATATTATTAGTGATTTTAAATATTATTTCAATAATAAAATATAAGAAAACAGACATTTACTGAGGAGATGATATAGTATGATACAATTACAAAATGTAACAAAGAGGATAAAGGAAAATACGGTATTGGATAATGTATCGTATACGTTTAAAAGTGGTTTTGTTTATGGTTTATATGGGCAAAATGGTTCAGGAAAGACTATGCTGCTAAGAGCTATAAGTGGTTTGATAAATCTGGATAGTGGAAGTATTTTCATTGATGGGGAAAAGCTGCATGATAAAATTGAGTTTCCACCTGAGACCGGTATTGTTATAGAAAATATGGAATTGCTGCCGGAATGTTCCGCAAAGAGAAATCTTCAGATGCTTGCAAAGATAAAAAATATTGCTGATGAAAAAGATATAAGTTTTTCTCTGGAAAGAGTAGGTCTGGATCCCGACTCTGATAAAAAAGTAAAAAAATTCTCATTGGGAATGAAACAGCGATTAAATATTGCACAGGCAATTTTTGAAAATCAGAAAATTATATTGCTTGATGAACCGACAAATGCATTGGATGAAGATGCAGTGCAGCTTATATATAAAATAATAAGAGAGGAGAAGTCAAGAGGAGCAACGATTATTGTAGCCACTCATCATAAAGAAGATTTAAAGGAAGTGTGTGATGTGATATTAAAAATTGCGGAGGGAAAAATTGTTGAGGAAAATGAAAATAAATAAGTATTTTCTTGGAATTGTTCTTATAATCATAATAATTATGTACTTTATGGCTGGAGTTCTTTTCCTGGGAAATACAAGAGAAGATAATAATATGAAAGTTAGTACTGTACAACAGAGCATAGCATATCAGACTTTTAAGTCTGGAACAGAAGGCTATAATCTTGCATCAAAATATGCAGAAAATCTGCAGAATAATTCTTTGGACAAAGAAGCTATTGATTTACAATTGCAGGAGGCAAAGAAATTTTTACAGGATAATATTAAAGGAATAAGCAGGGAAAGTGATAATTTTGCGCAGATGTTTTATTATTGTGGGATCATATATGGGTTAGATGATATTTACAATTGTGGAGATTATGAATTTGTAAAGGTTGGAATGGAAGTCAGAGGTTATATTATTAATGTCCAAAATGGTGATATGGATGATGAGCTTGAAGCTGACTTATATGATAAGCTGACAAAACTCACTGCTGATGATATACAGGAGGTTGTCGAAGCAATTGATAATTAAAACAAGATAAAAATAGCAAAAATCTCTGGACACTGCAACAAATGGGATATGTACAGTTCTAAATTAACCCATTCTTTTGTAGTGCATTGTAAAACATAGCACGTCCAGAATAGTTCCAATACGCACAATTTTGACGAGGAAGATTACTTGAATAAAAGCAGATAAAAATCAGTTGTAGAAAATCCAAATAATGGATATAATAATAATATAGGAAAAGAGACGAACATAGATTTCTAACAGAAAGGACGTGATATTATGGTAACAACAGAATCTGTAACTATTAAAGTTCCGGTAGGAATGTCAAAATATCTGGTAACTATGAATCCGGAAACAGAGCTTACTCGAAATGCACTGTTGCTGTATCCATATATACTGAATCAGACGATATCCCATGGTCGTGCGGCTGAAATTCTGGGAATCAGAAAATCCGAGTTGATTGATCTGTATGATAAGCTGGGATATTCCTATTTTGATATGACGATGGATGATCTGGATGATGAACTGAATACTTTCAGAGAACTCAAAAAGAAGGAGGCTGCGGTATGATTGTTGTATCAGATACAACACCGCTGATATCACTTCTTAAAATCAATCGTATAGATTTGCTGGAAAAACTGTTTGGCGATGTTTTGATTCCGCAGGCAGTATTTGATGAGCTGACAGTTGATGAACGATTTCGGCTGGAAGCCGATGAGATTAGGCAGAAGAAATTTATCGTAGTGAAGCCTGTCAATAATCCGGAATCAGCCAGTATATTAAAAAGAGCGGCAGGTCTTGACCAGGGCGAGAGTGAAGCGATTGTCCTGTCAGATGAATTAAAAGCAGATCTGTTATTGATGGATGAAGCAAAGGGAAGAAATGTATCAGCTCAGATGGGACTTAGAATCATGGGGACGATAGGGATTCTTATGGCAGCCTATGAGGAACACGAACTGACATCGGATGAAGTCAGAGAATGCGTGAATGGTCTGCAACGTGCCGGACGACATATCGGACAGCGGCATTATCAGATGCTGTTAAGCAGATTGAAAGACTAAATATACTCTGGTTCTATAATAGTATCGTGGTTCTGGATTGGTTCTAAAAAGTTCTGAAACGAGATGCAGGATAGAAAAATTGAAAATAGTAGTAAATCTGACGTCTGTACCATTTGTTCTGGGGCTGATTGTAGAACTGGAGGATTGTTATATTGTGACTTCGAACCGGGAGAGTGGATTCGGAAGATACGATGTGATGTTGGAGCCAAGAGATAAGTGCGATGATGCATTTATTATTGAGTTCAAGGTTCAGGATTCGGAAACAGAGAAAGATCTGGAAGATACAGTGAAAGCCGGGCTGGAGCAGATTGAATATAAGAAGTATGCTGCAACGTTGGAGGCAAGAGGAATTCCGGAGGAAAAGATTCATAAATATGCGTTTGCGTTTTGCGGGAAACATGTTTTGATAGGGAAGTCAACAACAGGAGATAAATAGCAAAAATCTCTGGACACTGCATAAAACAGGAGCCTCGCAGGAGAACTTGCTACAAAATTCGCTGTACGAAGCGGCTTAGCAGCTGTTGGAATTATGTCAAGATACAGCAATGGGGCTGTAAAAAAACTCCCCTAGAAAAAAATCGCCCAGGCCGTGAGGTCTGAGCGATTTTTTGGTATAATTAATTATGCTACTAACAGACTATACTAATGGTAATTATACTATGCGTCAGCTGAAATTACCATTAGAAATCGCAAAATTGATCGATATTTCTGATCCGGTATATACTTTTTGTGTCCAATGTATTGACATAGATCCAATGCTTTGTACCATTGATGGAAAAATTCAATCGCACATATGGTCATTATCCGAAATATCAGGTTGCTGATGCCGGATACGGTTCTTACAATAATTATCTTTATTGCGAAGAACACGGCATGGAAAAACACATGAAATTTCCCATGTACAAAAAAGCAACGACAGACGAAAGCTGAATAAAACTCAAGCGTGATTAGCTGAGCTTTATTAAATTCACCATTTTTTATACCCAAAGATGCAGACCTGTTCAAAAATAGAAAAATTCATACAAAGAAACAACAAAACCGACATTTGCCGGAGTTGGCGTTTCTTAATTAGGGACTTATTTTACAGCCCCATTAAATTATAGCTGAATCATTATAATATATGAGATGATACCTATAACACTATAAAAGCAATGAATGAGAGTATGACAGCAAAATCTATGCCTGTTATGGTTGGAAAGAAACGATAAGAAGATATTCCTTGAATTGAACTTTGGTTTGATTCAAGGGAATTTTATATTTGGAGTGTCATTTTCTGCAATTAGGAGTCACTTTCTGCAAGAACAATTGAACAATACAATTTATTTGATATATTTAAAGAAGAAAGTGATATTTAATTTGACAAGAGTATAATCGTTTGTTAAAGAAGAAAATGGATTTCAGAGTAATTTATCAAGGAGAGAAAATTATGCTTATAGTAAGAGAGTTTAGCAATAGATTTCAGCAAATGTCTGGAATGCCTATCAATAGTAACGAAACAAAGGAAAGACTTAAAGCGGCTGGAATAGATATAAATAGTAAACAATATCGAGCTGTTATGAGTGAGATGTCCAGAGATGGTGGCGGTGGATATACTACAATCTCAGCCATTAAGAAACGAATGAGCCGATATGATAAAGATGGAGACTGGATTAATCCACGCACAGGATTGGCGGGGTTACTCGTTACAGATAAAAATTGTGCTAGCAAAAATAGAATTGTTTCAATTTCAGAAAGCATTATGGATGAGATGTTTGAAAGCACTAAAAAAGAATTTTTTATGGAAAATGGGGTGCATAACGGCGATACAACAAACAGATCAGAGATATATCAAAAGTTGTATCAGCAAACTGAGAAAAACGACAGATTAGCAGCAGGGTATACATTAGAGGAGTATGAGCGACAGTATTGGCAGGCATTCACAGATGCCGTAAAAGTAGCAGACCCTAAATGGGAGGCTGGAAAACCTATCATGCCGGGAGTTTTAGATAGAATTACAAGTAAATCCATTGATGCTTTATTAGTAAAATCTGGTAGTCAACTGATTAGAAAGTCATTTGAACGAATGATATAAAAAGTATCCATTTTGCGGGAGAGCATTCTGTTTGATAATATTTATGTTTTGACTTAAGGAGGATTTTTTATGAATACTATTAAGAAGAGAGCTTTAACATCAATTGCAGTATGTTTTATGGCATGTTTAATGTTTTCAATGCCGGTATTAGCAGCTTCAAATTCATTTTCGAAGACCACTGTAAAGTTAAATGCGATAGATGGTGGGGTATCTCAAATAGCAAAAGTTTCTTCAGGAAGTGTTTTAGGAACCAATCCTAAAATCACTCAGGTGAAAGTATACTTAAATGTAGCAAGTGGTACAGATCCGTTTGACCTTTATATTGAGAGTCCAGAAGGAACAGTAGCAAGGTTGACACCTTCTACAAAGTCAAGGACATATTATGTAACCGATTTTGTGTGTGAAAATCCCAAAGGAGATTGGTATCTTCAAATTGAAAATTTAGGCAAAACCTATGATCCCAATAAACTATATCCTGCATCAACGGTAACGGCAACAATAACAGTCACATACAGTTACTGATTTAATATCAATAGGATGACATTCTCGCAAGTAAATAATGATTTGTTCATTTGCAACATGTTAAACACGATACTTTTTTAGAGGATAAAGGTTTTGGGTTTTACAAAAAAAGGCACCATTTACAAAGCCAATTGACCCTTGAATTGTTGTCAATTATAGTTGTCAAAAAATACGGAGGTGAGATAAAAAATTTTAGTAGTATTTTGTTGCTTTATAAATGGATATATATCAAGTAAGTACTGTTAATGAATGGTGGGGGTTAACAACTATGTATAATGGAAGTACAGAGGTTGATCCATTCAGTAGCAATTGGGCTTGGGGAAAAATACAATTAGATGCGGATTTTTCGGATTTAAGTGAAAATAAAAGATTGGCTGTTATAGCTCATGAAATGGGGCATGTTATGGGGTTGGCACATTCAGACTTTAGTAATGTTTTGATGAGGGCAGATATTGCTTATAATTCAAGTAGTACCTCGAGAGCACAAACTAATGATTTAGGTGGAATAAATTATTTATATAAGTAGGAGGAAGTAAAATGAAAAAAATTGGTATTAGAATATTAGGGTGTATGGCATTATTGTCAATGGTTGGTTGCGGAAGGATAGAAGGTGCAAGTGTTCAGGATTTAAGCAATACTAAAGATGCAATTGTTGAAAGTGAAACCACTTTGGCAGAAAATAATAATGAATATTCAAATAAAAATTCCCTATTTTATAGTGATATTTCTAGTTATGAAATTTTTACAGATGTAAATAGTGAAGCTGCGTTAAAAAATCTTTACTATAATATTGATGATTTTATTGATAGTGACTCATCAGATGTCATTGTAAAAGGAAATATTATAGAAATAGAATATGTGTATATTGATGGATGTTCTTATTCTGTGCTTACCGTTGATGTGGAGAGAGCATATAAAGGCGAGGTGCAGGAAACCATCACTGTGTATGAGGATGGAGGATATACTCGGCTGAGCGATGAAAAGGAACAAATTGAAGCACATGCCGATTTGTCACAATACACAGAAGAAGAAATGGAAAATTTGCTAATTAACCATACTTTTATGGGTGCGGAACATTCAAATGTTGGAGATACTGTTATTCTATTTCTGAAAACAAATGAAGGCAGTATTCTGGGTGACAGTTATCGAATTAACTGCTCAGTCTTTGGACGGTACACTTTGAATAAAGATAGCTATATTAGACCTGAATTTATTGTTGAGAATGATAATCCAGAGAAAATAACAACATATAGTAATATGGATACATTCGAGTTTTCGGTGTCTAAATCAATGCTTGAAGATAAACTTTCACAGCAGTAAAATGTCTATATTGAAAATATTGGAAAAAAGTAAATGTTTGATATAACAGACTATCAAAGAAAATTATGCATTTTTTCTATGGGGTATTCTTGCAACAGTGATGTAATTTAATAGGCACAGGAATATGTCAAAAGACCAAAACAGAAAGTGTTAATGATAATAGGTGTTTACTGTTATAACATTTGTTATTTAAAGGGACTGTCGCTTTAACGATTTAGCATGACAGCCCCTTTTTCGAATCTCTTTTTTAAAATATTATAGGGAAGAAACAAGATGGACTAGAACAAGTCCCTTTTCATCATGCATATTGCATAAAATAATGCAAAAAGAACCAAAATGGGTTCATAGGCATGGTGAAAAGAGATGGAACAGAAAATAAAGCAAGATGAGATATTTATTGGTAAGAATATCCGGCGTATAAGGAAAGAAAGAGGAAGAACATTTGCTAAAGAGATATAATTATATTCTTTAAGTTCGGAGACAGTAGTAATGCCGGCATATGTTAATGCAAATTTGGTAATAGAAGAAAGATTAAGCTGTTCAAAATGTTGATTTTGGTCATTTTCTACAAATATAGGTCGATTTCTGCCTTTTATTTGATTGTTCGGGTGAGAAATAGTAATATATGACTGTAAAATGGTTTTATATTATTCTAATTGAACGAGGGAAAATAAGCTATGTTTAGAATTGCTATATGCGATGATGAAAAGATTTTTAGAGATGACCTAAAGGAAATACTTATACGTTATATGACTGACAGAGGAATAATGCTTGAAATTGATACTTTTAGTTCAGGAAAAGAATTTGTTGAACTGGGAATTGAAATGGTAAAATATAAGATTGTTTTTCTGGATATCAACATGGATGAACTGGATGGAATTATGACAGCAAAAAAGATCCGGGAAAACAGCAAGGATATGTTTATTGTTTTTGTTACAGCC